>Ga0307515_10007213_pt1 | contig 22021 bp, 27 predicted proteins | sample 17_EM_MG_FD_194513 | JGI IMG/M metagenome (GOLD analysis project Ga0307515, IMG submission 194513) | Populus trichocarpa ectomycorrhiza microbial communities from riparian zone in the Pacific Northwest, United States - 17_EM | ecosystem: Host-associated > Plants > Roots > Unclassified | place...
ACGGTATCGGTGATGTCAACGGTGTCGGTGATGTCGATAGTATCAGTGAGGTCGATAGTGTCGGTAAGGTCGATGGTATCGGTGAGGTCGACCGTATCGGTGACCTGGATGATCTCGGCAACGGGGCAGGATCCAAGGTCAATGACGATCCCCGCGCCGATAAACCAACGCGAAAGGCACTCGCTGTCAAACGTCTGGCCACCGGGGATAACGGAATAGGAGCTCCAACCGCTCATCGCATCCGAGGTCTTGGTCGTGCCGTTCTTCTTCCCGCCCTTGACTTCCTCCTTCGTTCCGTCCCCTACAGGCTTTTCCACGATCTCGGGGATGACGCGACAGTTGGCGATAGCGCCCGGGAACTGGGTGAGCCAAGCGTCCGAGGAGGGTTTAAGGGGATTGGCGGCCCTCCAGGCAAGCTCATCTTTCTTGGCTTTATCCACGTCAAAGTTCCAGTCTTCGTCGATGGCCTTCTTGAAAAGACACCTCTCGTCGTAACCACTGGTGTGATCTCCAATAGTGCGGCAAGACTTGCGATTCTCGGAAGGGACGGAGAGGGCGAGATAAGATAGACATTCCGTAGAGTATGCTTGACCTTCGTGAGTGTAAGAAAGGGTAGTAGAGTCCCCAGGGGCCTTGGACAAGTGACAGTCTTTGGTGGACCCTGGGTATTGCCAGTCGCGTTTGCGCAGAGTGTTCGAGGAGTAAACCTTGCTGTTCGAGCGAGCACCAATAAGGGAGGTGACGAGAGTGTTCGTATCAACAGCACGGAGCGGATGGAGTTCGGCAGGAGCAGCAAGGACAGAGGACGCCGAGAGTGCCAACAGGACAGAGGCCAGATAACGAGACATTGCGGCAGATAGAACGAGAGTGGCTGGTGGGGAGTAGGAGATGTGGCGTCGATGGAAGAGAGTTGATGAGGAGGAGTGAAAACAGGGGAGACCAATACAGTATTTATACCAGAACTGTGCGATTCTCCATGATGTCAGGACGCAACGTTGCCCAAAAGCGGAAAAAGACCTACCGGAATGGGCATGTACTGCACGTGGTACGAGGAGTGAGATTGTGAAAAAAAAAGCGACTAGCCCACGGCGAGGGTCGAACTCGCAGCCTTCAGATTGCCCACGTAATCTAAGAGTCTGACGCTCTATCCAATTGAGCTACGCGGGCTGGTGATATGGTTAGATTTAAGAGCATCGCGTGCCGTTAGCTGGGGTTGGTTTGGAATTGGAGATGGGTTGAGCGATCGAAGGAGTGGGCGCTCTCTCTGGAAAGGGGGCAGTGGATGGGCGGAGATGGTGGCAGATGGCACGGAGGGGGATAGTCTAGGGATGAACTGATCTCGAAACGGGGATCTGGATCAGGGCAATATATAGGAACACAGACGAAACGGACAAAAGCTGGAACATTTACCCGTGGCGGCGTTTGATACATGTAATCGCAGATCCCCCTCCTGTGTATATGTCCGTTCTGTTGGCAGTAGAGTGGAATATACTGCGTGTGTGTGTGTATGTACCCTTGTCTCTTTCCTGGGCGCACTACGGGAGAGAGCATCCGGTTGCGGCGAGTCACGTTTGCCGTTACGGTGTCACAAGCAACGTGACATCTCCCGTCGTTGCAGAAACCAACAACGAGGAGGACAGAGCGGACGTTTACCCTCGGAGTGTTCGGAAACGACGCCTGCTTGGATTTGCAGATACAACCCCGGTCACGCTTCAGCCAACCCCCACGCCTGCTCCCGCCCTCATCCCGACTCGCTCCGTCCGGTCGCCGTCCGGTGGGCCATCGCCAGTAGACCTGGTCCTCAGCCGAGAAGTCTGTCCATATATCTCCCTCCTCTCCTCCCGTCTGTGCGTATCTCCCCTTCTCCTCTCCTTCCATCCTCTCAAAAAAATGTTCCCCTCCGTCATCTTTCCTTTTTCTCCTGCCCTCCCGCTCCCCTCTCACCTCTTTCTCCCCGCAACAGACACGCATTCGCGTCCAACACAACCGACACGAGGGGCCCTCTATTACTTTCCGAGATCGCGACAAGTCCTTGTGTATTGTCTCCCTCGACGCGTATCGTTAAACCCATCACGCCCTCACGACCGTCCGTGTTCCATTGTCCACCACGTCGATCCACGTTGACCCCATATCTTTAGCGTCCCATGAATCCCGCACAAACAAACGGTATCAACCCCGCCCTTCTGGCCGCCTATCAGAATGCCCAATCCCAGCAATCGCAGTCCCAGTTTAACTCCCAACCCCAGTACACACCCCAGCATCAGCCCCCCCAGTTCCAACAACCACCCACAACCCCATCCAAGTTTCCGTACAATGGAATGCAACAACCTTCTTACCCGGCGATGTACAATGGAGCTGGCCAGTTTATGAACCCTGGCGGCGGTGGTGGAGGAAACACGATGGCTCACGGCTCGATGATGACTCCCGGCCAGGTAGTTCAAGCTGGGCTCATGCACCATGGCGTCAACCCCAATCAAATGTTCGCGAACGGTCGACAACCGCAACAGATGGTCAATACACCCCAGATGAATACCGGCCAGGTCTTTCAGAAGCCTTCCGGGGCGGTCAATGGTATGAATTCTGGAACGCTCCCCGCCACTGGTGGTCAGCAGCAGCAGATACCCGGAATCTCTCCCACTCAACTCACGCAGCTCGCTGGGATGAGTCCCCAGGAACGCCAGAAAGCGATGATGTACCTGCAGCACCAACATCATCAACAAAGGATCCTTCAGCAACAACTCGCCCAGCAGAACATGCAGCAACTCACCCAGCAGAACATGCAACAACTCACCCAGCAGAACATGCAGCAAGGCGCTCAGCAGACTCCACAACCCGCCCAGCAACAACTGCCGTTCGATCGCCCGTCTTCATCTATGTCTACCCACCAGGGTATGATGCCCCCGCCCCCTCGTCCGCCTACCTCTCTGTCCCGCCCAGGAACATCTCACTCACAGGGCCCTGGCCAGCCCCCTCAAAATCGACCCCCAAGCAGACCAGGAACTGTTCAGCCGATGCCTCAGCCTGGAATGACGCTACCGGATGGTTCTCCTGCTGGTATCCTTCATCATCCACAAGGCCATGACCAAGGAGAGATCCCTGGGTCGCCGTCCCGAGGCGCCAAGCGCAAGCTCAGCGGTTCAAACCTAGCCAGCCAAACTCCGAGGATGGGTTCGCAACCATTACCCATGGGCGTCCAGAACCTTCAAACCACAACGATGGATGGTCAACCGGCTATTGGCAATGTTCAATTCCCAGGAATTCCCATGTCCCAACCTCACCAGATCGCCCAACAGCGTCTTCAATTCCCCGGTGGCTCAAGGCAGAGTATCAATGGTGTCCATATGATGGGTGGGACCTCTGGTATGCCTATGGGTCCTCCCGCCGCGACGCGGAACCAGATGCCGCAAATGTTTGACGGGACTGCAAACATGGTTTCAGATCCCTTCTCATCAACCGGTATGCCCAATCTCGCGAACGGGCTCCCTCATCAGGTTGCGACATCACAGCTGGGAGGAATCGGTGGCATGCCTCCCGGTTCTCTCGGTGGTCACCCAGGCCCCGCACCCGCCCCAACCCAGATGCTGGCACAGGTACCGCAACATTCTTCACACCCTGGACAGGGACCTTCCGTCGTGACACCTAATCTCGGGACACTTCCTCCCACACTAGGTGGGATGCCTAGCGGTTCGAACCTTCCCCAGGGTTTACCGGATGCTACGAGGATGAGTATCGGCTCGACGAACTCCATGGCGAACCTCATGACCTCAAACACACCCTTGCCCGCGAACAAATTGCCTGGCGCGATGAACAATGTTGGGATTGGGCGACCGGGTTCTATCTCGGCCACAAATTCCATGAGCTTGCCTCCCTCGACACCTGGTTCATCCGTACCCCCTCTCTTCCCTCCAACCAACCCCGCCGCAGGAACCCGGATAGTTTCGTCAGGTGCGCCTCACCTGAACCCGAAGGTTACCCAGGTCAACGTCGTTTCCCTCGCCGCCTCTGCTACGGAGATCCCGACCCTTTCCAAGGAAGAGATTGAAAACGTCAAACAATGGATGAAGTCCGATAAAGAGCACGAAGAGCTCCAGCGTTCAGCGAGGGAGCGTATGACCGAGGAAGTAGCTCGAATAATCCGGAGACCAGAGTGGTGGGAGAAAGACGACCAAGTTGTGTTACCTCCCAACCGCAGTCGCCGAGACAAGTTCAGCATCGGACTCTCGGGGGCGAGGGGGGTAAGGAGAAGAGCCGGTCAGCGCACGGGCATCAGACTGTACGTTCTTTTTATTCCATCCCGTTTCCCCTGATAACAGTCTCTGATCGGACATGGAACTTGCTGTGACGCAAATGCTGTCACCCCCGCATCTTTTCCTCGCTTCCCGCATCTGTCTTTTCCTGGATCTAGGCCGAGAAAGATCCCGCTGGAAGATGCCAATCGACCGGAGTTGCTGGTGCCCATTCGGCTGGAGCTCGACATCGAACACCACAAGTTGAGGGATACGTTTATATGGAATTTAAACGGTTAGTTTTCCCGTCCATCCCCGCAGCGAAGCCCCCCTTCCCCCCCGACTTGGTTGATTCCGGTGCTCATGCCCTCAAATCACAGATCCCGTGGTCACCCCAGAAATGTTCGCCCAATCCGTGGTCGATGACTACAGCCTCCCACAGAGCAGCGTCTTGACCATCACCAAAGCAATTCAAGAGCAGTTGAGTGACTTCAAGGCCCACACTATCGAATCCGTCGACGACGACGAATTCTTTGGCACTGCCCCCGCTCGATCAGCGGATGATGACATTTGGTGGGAACGCTGGAGGAACGGACTCAGGACTGAGAGCGGTACCGTCAGGAGGAAGAAGAGAAAGTCTAGTTCTGGACCAGGGCCGTCAAACCCCACAACGTCGTATATAAAGCCCGAGTCAGGCGAGCGCCCTGCCGCTGATCAAGATCAGGACGATAACTCAATGGAGGAAATGAGGATCCTAGTCAAGGTGAGTAACCCTGGTTCGCGGTCACGGGTGACACACGCCTGTCTCTTGACCTCACTTTGCTTTTCACGCGCGTGCTTTGCTAACCCTTGAAATTTCGTCATCAGTTGGACATCATCGTTGGCTCGATCAGACTTGAAGACCAGTTTGAATGGGACCTGCATACCGCGGACGGGAGTGCCCCCGAATGTTTTGCGGAGGTATACTGCATGGAACTTGGCCTGAATGGAGACTTCAAGTGCGTATTTCCGCCTGATATTTGGCGTCTCGGCCCGATATCGACATCTCATTCTCATTCTAGAACTGCTATCGCACATTGTATCCGAGAACAAGTGCACATGTACCAGAAGTCGCTGTTCTTACTCGGGCATCCGTCGGAGGGTTTAGCTTTCCAGGACGAGGACTTGCGAACTTCCTTCCTCCCCAGCCTCAATGTCACCGCTGCCCGCTCCCTGGATCAGGTCCCCTCCTTTACCCCGGTCCTCAACTACCTCAGCGACGGGGAGATCGAGAGGAACGAAAAGGAACGCGAGAAGGACCTTGCTCGTCGGCGCAGGAAAGGCAATCGTGGAAGACGTGGTGCCACTCTGCCGGATCGAGAAGTCCTCAAGACCTACCGTACACCAGCGATTGGCTTCCCGGAGACAGACGCTTCCACACTCAACAACACGGCTATAACCGCACCAACTCACAAGCGCGCCGCTGCCACAGCTGCCACCCTCACGATCACGAACATGATCGCGTCCGAGAACGGCGGTGCAGTCTTACCCCCGTCAACACCACTGAACATCCCCACTACGACGGTGCCTGTCCAACAGAAAGACAAGAAACCGAAGGCCTTATTCAAGGCTCCCCCGATTCCTCCTTCGGTCCTGCGTCCTCGTGCCAACGTTCACGCCCCGACGCCATCTACTGGCATCGCCGGTCTGAACGTACCAGCATCGGCAATCGAGGGCATGTCCACTTCGGCTCCAGACAACCGAGCCGGTGTTCGTGCGCTGACTACCAAGAGGGCCCGAGAGTTGGAGCGAGAAGCAAGGGAGAAAGAGTTCGTCGACGGACAGCATCCGAATTTCATCGATGGTGTTTGGCACTGTTCGAATTGCGGTTGTCCAGGGGACATTGCTATTGGAAGACGGAAGGGTCCTCTCGGGGATAAGTCTCAGTGTGGTACTTGTGGTAAGTTTCGCTGTTCATCACCATCTCGTCCTCTGCCTTTACTCAGACTTTCGTCTAGGGAAATACTGGCATCGCCACAGAAGACCAAGGCCTGTCGAATACAGCACTGATCCCGAGTTCCACCTTCGCCAACAGGCAAAGGGTGGTAACGACGAAGGGAATTCGAAGGCTGCTGGCTCCAAGAAGAAAAAGTCACAGGTCGTCGTGGACGAAACCAAGTACGAGGAAGCAGACGCGACTGAGGACGTGCGAGAAGAAGAGGACGGGGTCGCCCCTACCACCGCCGCCAACGTCGCCAAACTCGAGGCTCAGACTGCCTCTGTCCTTCCGCATCTCCTTGACAACCGACCTTTGTCTCCCGTCTCGACTGCTTCAAGTGCATCAGAGCCTCCTCTTGTGGAACAAGTCAAGATGAACGGTGGAAGCTCTGGGTATAATTCCAACCCTTCCACCCCAGCGAAGACAACTCGTGAGATATCCGAACGACCTGAGAACGGTGTCGAGATGTCCTCCGAGACCCACTCTGCCCCCCGCAGTGCGGGCGCAACGGTATGTCCCTTCTCATTGTCCTTCTTTTATATAGGATCGTGGACTGACAACCAGGTACGTCTCGCACAGCCTTCTACTGCACCCGAATGGCTGAAACGAGCAACGGAGAACTTGCGTGCCAAATACCCTGGAGACGAGTTTGATGTCGTCTTGAGAAAAATTAAGCCTGATAAGCCCGCAGACTGGCGAATCAGGTGTCACGACTGTCCTATGATGGTACTGTCAATCGTTGTCTGAGTACTCCGGACACTGCTAAAGACACGGCTTTAGGTTTATACCACCGGTCCTGGTTCCACACTCTCGAATTTCGAGGTGCATCTTCGTAATCGCAAACACAGGGAGAAGGTCAAGGAACGTCTCGGTCAATAGAATGGTTACATGGACATCTCCTTCCCGTCTGGGGTATCCGCACATGTTGTTTTCGCTCGCATCTTGTTTTTATCATTTACCCCCCTTTCTCATGTTTTCTTTTGTCCTTCTCTACTTCTGTCGTGACCCCTCTCTCTGCTCGTTTCTACTACTACTCTCTTACTTGCCACCACTATCGGTTCTTTGTCGCGACCTTACAACCCGCTGTATTGCTATTTTTTTGTGGAGCTCTGAATATCATTGATGTCTCACAAGGTCAGTTCAGAGGATTTCGGGCTAAACGTGGACCAAGAAATGGCAAACAGGATGATCTATTGGTGAATTAATAGAATGATATTCAGTGCTCTCCAGCTTGGGCAATGTGGCCCTCTTTGCTGTTGAGGTAAACGTCGTACTTCTTGGCCCACGCGTACGTTGAGTAACCTGCAAGAGCGGAGAGGACGGCGTTGAGCCGATCGGGACTTGAATTGGTCCAGGGGAGGAACGCGGAAACGCACCAATGACCACTGGAACGATCCAATAGCCAACTTGGGAAGAGAGGCGTCGGTATCCGTTGAACAGATAGCTCCTGAAAAGGTTCTTGGCGGCGCGTTGCCTGACCGGAGAAACAGCTGCGAAGGATCCCGTTCGTCAGGGAAAACGACCAGAGGGTTGGAGAATGCGTCCACGAACAGTATTGGATGACCCCCTTTTGAGGAGTGGCACCTTCCTTAGCACCCCACCAGAGGTTCTAGATAGGCTGTATCAAGAAATGATTCTTGTAGGTGGTTACATCCTTTGAACGTACATAAGCTTTGCCTGTGGAAGTTCCAGTATTTAGTGAGCTTCAGATGAGCTCTTTCGTCTGGACGTACCAGTTGGCGCGTCACCCCTTAAAGCAGCAGTTGGCCTCATCTCAGAACAGTGGTCAGGGAGGTGGAGGGAGGAACGGAAAAGTCAGAAGGGAAAGGATGATAGTTGAGCGAATAGCCTGCCCGAGGTTTTCCGCTCTCCTTCCTGGGGTCACATGTGACCTCTCCCGTCAACGCGCCTTGACGAAGTTCCACATCATCCAAAAAGCACTGTACGTTCCCCCAACTCTCTCTAACTAGCCAGTTATATTGAACAAAAGCACGTCTTCGCCTAGATTATGACACATGACACTCTGTACGCCTTGGCCAACGGCCTCGGGGCTCTCGCCATGGTCACGGTCGTCGCTTACCACTTTGTGGCTGTTAATTCCCAACTGTTCTCGAAGAACAACTCGAACGGGGGACAATCTTGAAGGCGTAAATCCTCGTACGTGTGAAGAGGGTGGAGCGATTTTAAGATGCTCATGTTGCTGTTTAGGTTTCTTCCCGTTTAAATTATCAGCAGAGTAGATACGTGTCCTAACATAATGAGTATGCTGGATGATGCTCGACTACGGTCATGGGGTGCCAATTCAACAAATGTCTCAAGCATTAATGGGGTAGTGGTAACCTGGGTCGTTGCCATTTGACTTCGAGTCGGCTGACTCGACCCGCCGGGGGTTCGATTCCCTCTTAATGCAGTTGTTTTTTTCTCTTCAGAGCCGCTTTGACGTGTTTTGCCGTAGTTGAAAACAATTTACAAAGTATTTTTTGTGAACTGCGTGATCCTGAATAGCCTCAGGCTAGGCTAACTGTGACCTGAGTCAACAGACAGCGAACCCGACTTCCCGCATCAGTCCCACCTCCTCTTGTCGACGGTCGCTGATCTGACCACCACGCTTCTCTCGTCTATCCACTCGCTTCATCGATTTCCTTCACTCGACATATGCGCCCGAAACTCACAGAATCGACTTCGGAAACCGTTCGAGACGACTTTCCAACCAGCAGCAGCTTTGCTACGGTCAGGATGATCCACTCACCACCTCACGTCCGATCAGCCTCCTTGCCCTCTTCACCCGTCAGTGCCCTCCCGTCACCACCTGATAGCCCATCTGGTGGTTCGGTATCTTCGCTGCCGTCTATCGGTTCATCTTTCTTCTACTCGTCTGCTGCTGCCAGTCCGCCCCATCTCCACGCCGCAGATGAGCCACCCGAGGACTACGCCCTACGACTCGTCATCCCATCCTTATCTCTACCCACCGCGCTACCGCATCCCTCACCCTATGGTCAGACGTTAGGGGATTTGAAGTTGTTGATCCTGGGGAGCAGTGGAATCGGCAAGACAACGTTAGCGAACCTACTCCTCGAATCGAACGATGACATTGTACACGTTTCTGGGTGGGAGGGCAACGTTCTCACCGCTTCCACCGATTGGTTAGACCATGAGGACGCTATTGGGTTAGAGAAGTATGAACCCGCTCTGAATGTCCAAATAACAGAACTTCCAGGTTACGATCCTCAGGGAGACGTGAGTTGACATAGCCTCCTGTACGGCTCCACCTACGCCATGCTGATCGCAACTCTTCCCTAGATAACCGCAGTCGCAGAATCTGTGCTCGACCTGATACACACACAATTCAAAAACGTCCACAACCTTCTCAACCCTGATTCCCCTCCCTCCTCAACACTCATCAATCTCCTATCCTCTCCATACTCTCCCTTCTACACCGCACTGATCATTCTCACTCCGACCTCCCCCACTCATTTTGACACCTCCCTGGTTGAGCAACTCAGCTCACACATTCCCGTCATTGGGCTCCCACCATTCCCTCCATCCAGACGTTCATCACATCACCTCTCCTCCTTCCGTCCCGCCGATTCTTCCGCCCTAAGGTCCCACCTCTTCCGCTCACCAGAGACACTCGCATCTCTTCGAATGGAAGCTGCCGACCGCTTCCTCCGCTGGCGAGAGGTTCACCGCGTCCACAATGCATTGACCCTATCTGTTGTAACCACTTCTCCGACCGTTCTCAAGGCCCATCCACCCTCCCCCGCAAAAACCCGGTGGAACAAAGCCGATTGGGAGGCAGAATGGGATTACAAACTATCGAAAGAGGTTTCCGACCTGCACACGTTGGCGCCCCCTCCACCTTCCCCAATCAAACCTCCTAGCCCGAGTAATTCGAGCAGTTGCGCGGCGTACTACTCCCCGACGACCTTTGACCCCCTTCACCTACCGTCAATATTCGCGTTCTCTCTATCTCTCCTGGCTCCGTTGCGTTACCGCATTTTTGGGGAAACGATGGAAACCCTGGACGGTCCCACGACCACGAAGAGCACCAAAACTGTTAATTGGGGCGTGTTGGGGATCATGGGAGCGTTTTGCGCTGGTATCGGGCTCGGCGTGTTAATCGCCTCGTAACGGGCCCCGCGGCGCGCCCCCCTCGCACCTTTTGTTGACCATGTTATATGTGTTGCCTATTCACATCGTTAATGGCGCTCTTGTCACCATTTCCTCGTAGTCTACAGTCGCATTGCTGTTACACCGGCCAGGTTTTACGTAAGTAGCTACTGCCCTGCTACCTCCCCCGCACACTTCACCCATCGCTTAAGCACTTACGAGTTATATGAAATGTACGACCTTGCCCTCATGCACCGGTTTGAACTGGGGACTTTAGTACGACAAGTCGATGGAATGTACTGTAAACTCTCTGCGAAAAAGCAAAAGATAATACAACAAGGAACCAAACGTATTAAAATCACCCCCTTCAGTCAAAATGATCTGGCACACAGAGAGTCATGTGCTCCTTTTGAACATCCTCAAGGACCTGGTCTTCCAAGCTTTGGACGACCATCACATCCGAGTCAGTGCTCCTGACGATACCCTTTTTACCAGCGAGCGGACCCATGAAAACCGCCACCACGTTCCCAAGTTGTGACGGGTTAATGGGTTGCAAATACCTGACCGGTACGGAAATCGCTTCACCCACTTGCACCCCATTTTCCCACAGAACCACCGTCGCGGTTGCTTCCGCATCGAACTCGTCTCTCGGAGTGGTCACATCCAACAGGACAACCTCCTTGCCTTCCAATCGCTTGTTCCAGTCGCCTGAATCGAGGACCTTGAGTATCGGTTTGTTTCCGATCAGCTTATCCTTGTATTTGAGAACCCATTCATCAGACAATTCTGGGGGGAGGGGGGAAGTGAGCATAGGCCAGGCGAGTCCTCCAGACAATCCTCGTACCATCTTCCAGGGAGTCAAAGACTCCAGGTGTCTGTGCGCTGAAGTATCCGGGGGTATTTGGAATTCTGGTCACACCAACCGGTGCTGTCGTTTGTTGGCCAAGCCCGTATCCAGGTGTTGGTACAGAGAACGCGGGAGTAGGAGCGGCGTCGTACGGCGTCGGCGCTTCCCTTGGTGTCGGGGCACCCTGAAGTGGGAGTGGGTACAAAAATCGAACGCGGGGGAGACCAACTGGCGACTTACCCAAGTGTCCGCCTGCCAGTCGTTGGAATTGTCGTTCGTCCTTCCAGGTGTCTGACCTCCCCAGCTGTTGCTGCTCCAACCTCCCCCACTTCCTCCGCCACCGCCACCGCCACTATTCCACCCGCCTCCGCTCCCGCCTCCACCTGCGTACGGATTTGGTGTCCTGGAAGAAACGTTCCACGCTGGCGTCTTTCCCCCATCCGCATAAGGATTTGGCGTTCTCGACGAAACGTTCCATGCTGGGGTCTTCCCTCCGCCATCTAAGTAAGGGTTCGGTGTCCTCGAAGAAGCTTGCCAGGCGGGGGTCTTCGGGTTCGGAATGTTCGGCGTCATACCTCCCTGCCAGCCAGGAGTCTTCCAACTGGGTGTTCTCGGGGATATATGAGGGTTGACCGAAGGTGGTCGCATGCTTCCGCCTGTCAACCTGCGTTCCAGGTCCTCCAAAGTTCCATCCGCCCTGATAATAGCACAGGGTTAACTTGAACATGAGAGAAATACGAAAAAACCACGTACTTCCTCCACTTCAGCTTCGCCTTCTCGATGGATATCACCTTGTTACCGGTCAAAAGCTCGACCCTAGCAATATTACCGTTCGTGTCCTTAATTACGCCAGCGACTCCCTTGCTCGGTCCCCTGGTGACCATAACCTGGGTGCCAATCAACTTGTCTCGCGGCCCTCGCCCGATGATACCAGAGCCGACCATCCCACCACCCATCATGCTTGGGTTCATCTTTGATAGATCGCCAGCCTTGAGAAGGTTGCCTTTGGGAGCGAGAGAAACTAAAGAGCGAGCACGCGTAACAAAGACGCCGCTGTTCTCTGTGACATCTCTGTTGTGCAAGAAAGCGTAGAATGACTGGTGGATGTGGAGGACGCGTCCTTTTCGTCCCTGTTGACGGACGACCGGTCAGGCGCGTCCAGTCGGAGGAGCAAGTAGAAACATACCAAGCCATCGGCCTCTTTCACGTTATCGTTAACCCTTAATTCGTGCCCTTCAGCATCGTTGGCAACAGCACGAATCGAATCTCGGCGCATTGAGATCTGGTGAGGTTTAACAAGACGAGTTTGACCATTCTGATCGAGTACTCGGAATGAGTCTCGCTCCGTCTTGTAAATGACACCGACTGTTTGGGGACTGGATATCGCATAAGGAAACAAGAAGCAGATGCGCGAAGGGTACAGCTCACTCAAGCTGGACGAGGTCGTGAAGCTCGTAGTTCCCGACGATGTTCGTTCCAGAGCCAACTTCCGCAGCCTCACGCAGATCCTTGGAGAATACGGATACCTACGCCAGAGATTAAACGTCACGAATTCTCATTTTTATCGCATATTACGCACCTCTTGCAGAGACATATCAGAGAGAAAGGTAACGATGTTGTCGGAGACCGACACGACTAAACCGGTCTCGTCGGCGTTCGTTCCCGTCATGACCTTAACGTGATCTCCAGGCTTGAAGCGTTTACGAACACTCCTCGCGGGTATCTGCACCTTCTGTCCGTCGAAATCGACACCAACAGGCGTAATCGTTACGATATCCTGTTCAACGGACTGCACCGTACCATGCACGCCGGACTGTTCTCCTTCGAATACCTCAACGTGGTCTCCAGGCTGAAGGACGGCGATGGCAGCCTTCCTCGATGCTTCAGCAATGATCGAAAGGTCCACAGGCGTGTCGTTTTCGGCGCCATCTTGACCACGGGTGAAACGGGTGATCTCATCGAGTGTCGGGTTGACGTTGTCAAGTTGAATAGCGGTGAGGCGGAAGTCCTTCTCAATGAAGCCATCCTTGAATTGATCGTTTTGGAAGAGGTAAATCTGGTTCCTCCTTGCGACAGACTTTCGCCCATAAACCTTGACAACCTCCTCGTAGTTGAAGAACCGTTGAGGGGGACGAAGAGCATTGTTTGCACCAGCTGTGCTCTGCTTTTTGCGCTTCTTCCCATCAACGGTCGGCTCGTCCTTGGGATTCAGGTCAATCCTAGGAATGAACTTCAAACCAACGTCTTCTCCGTTCTCCGTAACGTCCAAAACCTGAGCAAGATCTCCCTGGTATTTGCCACGCTTGATCCTAACCCAGCTACCAGGAGTTACGGTAACCTCCTGCTTCTTGATCTGAAGGAGACTAGCCATTTCTTCGATAGGAACGAGAACGACGCCGCGACCAGGATAGATACCCACGAGACCCTGACACGCCTCGTTGACTTGCTTCGCACTGCGTGCCTCGACGTAGATCATCCCAGGAAGCGAATCCCGCTGGAAAGCCGAGAGAACTTGGAGGGGACGAGCGGAGTATTCCGTATCGATAGTCTTGCGCATGAGGCTGAAAACCAAGTCACGTTCTTTACCAGGCTACCACCGCGTTAGTTGCGCCCAACAACGCCCAGCACATAAACCCATACCTTTACGCGGACCTGCCACAGGTTGGCGTCGTGAACGGAGGGCATGAGGAGCCGTTGGGGAACGTCATTGAGGTCTCCAGAATATCTCATTGCCGGTCGCTGTGCGCGCCTACTGTAGTCTTCCGCGAGGGCTGCGAGGTCCTGGTCATCCAATTCACGTTCCCGTCGATTCAGACGAGCGTAGTCGGCCGCTCTTCTGTTTAGGTCACCAGAATCGAGATCCCCAGCCTCCGGGGCTAAGAAGTCACCTACAATGCGAACCCATTAGCGCTGGTTTCAATACCAAGGTACAAAGTGAATAGGCGCACCATGCCCATCCTCGTCGTCATAGTCCTCTCCCTCTTCATCATCACTGACTTCGGCCTCAAAGTCGATGAAACGGCTGACGGAAGACCTTCTGTGGCGTCTCTAAATGCAAATAAACAAAAGGCCAGTTGGATTAAATCCGCAAGAGAACACGCGCACCTTTGTCTTCTTTTTGGTCCTACTGTCCCCGGGTTCCTCCTCCTCCTCTTCCTCCTCCTCTTCCTCGTCTTCGTACCGCGAACGGCGTGGTGCCTGGTCTTCCTCTTCCTCTTCCTCATCATCCAACGGGTCCCTGGGTTTCGTGGGTTGGTCGTCGGACCCGTTTTGCATCATCGAGTCATCCTCGTAGTCCGACATGGTGGTGGTCGATAAGAGAGAGAGGATGAGGGAAACCCGTTATGGAAGGGGAGCGTTCCTTCGGTCTGGGTGAATTGATCGGTCCCGCACCCTCACGCACGTGTCACATCCGTTATTTGAGTCACGTCCACCTTCGTCGGAATACAGGTACATTTGTTGCGAACGGCCATCGTATGCAGTACAAACGGGTAAAGAAACCAATATATCAGATTCCATCTCATCTCTCCTCTAGAACTTGCGAAGGCTTGCTGTCAATTCTGCGAGTGGGTCAGTTTGGCCTTCCTGATTGACCACCTGTGGGATGGCGGCCCGTGGTTGCTCCCCCGTGGGGTGGGATACGGGTTGCGGAGGTTGGGGTGACGGTGACGCGTAAAATAAGGCAGCCTCAGAGGACATCTGCGGGATCTGGGGAGGACGAGGATTGTACGGTGGCTGTGAACCTTGTGATGGGCTCTGAGCGTAGGAGTCCACCCCACACGATTGAGGTTGCGGCGGTGAACTCATCTGCCGAAGGAACGGATTCTTAGAAGCTTGGTCCCCAGGGTGTTGCGGAAGTCCTGGGACTGGACTCTGGAACAGGGGTGGATTTTGTTCCGGAGAGCCGTAAAAGTCTTGCGCGGATTGCGACGCTCCCCACTGTAGCGGGGTAGAACCTGTTGTGACTGATCGTTGCGAATTCGGCCTTGCGCTATAGAAATCATCGGTAGACTGTGGTGGGCCAGGCGGCGGACCGTAGAAATTCGAAGTCGTGGGCAGTGAAGTGGACCTCTCGACGCTGTAGAAATCCTCGGTTGACTGGGAAATGGAACTCTCCCCTTCGCGCGGAAGACCTGGAGTCCACTGGTAGCCTTGCTGATCTTGGGACGAAATTTCGGAGTCCGCGATGGAGGTTGGATACGGGGAAGAGAACGATGATGAAGATCTAGCCCCCCTCGTGACGGGAGAGGCATCCCCACCTTTCCCATACACTTCGGGGCTGAAATAAACGGGTTTCCCTTGGTGTTTACCCACGACGCTTGCTCTAGCACCTGGTGGGGGTTGTTTGCTCGTCAGGTCTTCGAGGGTAGGCAAACCCAATGGGTTGACCAGAGCCTGCGAAACGCCAGTTTCTCCCCGGCGAAGGACATTCTTGTGTTCTCTGACGGACTGCTTCGTCAGGCGTTCGAGCTTGGACTTTTTGTTGACCCCGAGACCCTCGACCCATTGGTGCATGTATCCAAGCATCGTAGATTGGACCTTGGACTTTCCGTCGTAAAAGTCTGGGTGGAATCTGTATTTCCGGTCAATAATTTTAGATTTAAGTGACCACGGAAAACGCACAGGCATTCTGTAATTTCATCGATGGTTTTGGCAACGTCTAGGTTCTTGTCGTCCCAAGCATGCACAACCAGATTGACGGTGTGTGCCTAGATGTGGAGGTTCGGGTTGAATACGAAACAAATTACGAAGACAGAAAGAGGCTCCGTACCACAATGATCTTGGCAATGTTGCCTGCAGGTTGGTTGAGAATATCCGTCTGTCATCGTTCCATCAGTCGCACGATCAAAACGAGCAAAATTCGACGCACAAAATGATCCTTGCTTAAGAACGAATGGGTTGGGTCAGACTGGGAGGAGAGGTCTGATCGTCAACCGTTCATCTCCTTCAAGGAACTGGACAACCTACGGCATGCGAATTATCAAACACCTTGAAGGAGCCACCACCGTCAGTCTTCGGACAAGTTCATCGAACGTGAATATCAAACGGACCTCGAACTGATCGTGGGTAGAAAGGACTTCTTGGGATGCGCCTTGTAGGCTGGTAGAAGCCAGTTTCATCAAAGGTTCCAAGATTGGCTAAATAGTGTCAGCGACGGATTTCGAGAACGGTAAAATATATACTCACTCCGAGAGCGATGAATACGATAACTGCGCCTCACACATCAACAATTACAACTCCGCGAGGTATATCGAAACTCACCTGAGATCTGCTCATTAATCTTATTGAGCAACGGGCGCAGCCCTGGGACCCTCTCTGAGGAGTATCGTTAGCGATTCCACCATGGCAGGGAGTCACTGATCCGCCCTACCGATCGTCCTATCGATCGCTTTTACAACTGCACGTATCATTCAGTCGTTGGGTATTGGCAGTTGATTGGGGTCACTTACTCTTATCCCGCAAGCTGAGGATCTTCCAAAGCCTGCGATGGAGTTCTTGCGGAGTCATTTGTTCCGGCTTCGTCTTCCCTTCCTTCCCCTCCGCACTGGCCTTGTTATCCTCTCCAACCTTCTCGATTTCGTCAAGATCGTTCGAGATCTCTGCAGCTGTGTCTCCTGGAGCCTTGGACAACATCTTCTTCAGCGCCGCAACAATCGTAGAATCTCCTTGTTCCTTCTTTTTTCGACGGGCAGCCAATACGCTGTGGTTCAGGTCGGTAAGGGAAGACTAGTTCCAGGCTTTCAGTAAATGTTCCACGTTTTTCAATTTCCGATCTCATACTTACTTCACTCTATAATCAACAAACAGTTAAATGTGGTCAGCAGCGAATCGAATCGGCACGCGACTCCACATACGATGCGGTCAGACCCCTCTGAGATGAGGATATTTTAGCACGTGAGGTGGGAACTGAATACTGGAGCTGACCTGCGAACAACGAGTGCATGAAGTCATCCGCGCCGAACACACCTGTTCCATCCACACGCTTAGACACCGACGGGGAGATCGTCCGAAGAAAGGACCTACCGGTGACCACCGGGGCGACCATTCTCCCATCGGGTGTTTGGATCCTCACAGCTTCACCGACATGGGTAAACACGTCCGTATAACCCATTGACACCAAGCAAAGTTCACAGAAATTTGAGTGAGCTGGGTAGTCTTCTAGGGTATGGAGCTTTCCAAAAAAAACCAATTAACGCCTGAGGCCTTTCACAGTGAAGGAGGGATGAACTCACGGCGGCTCCTAACAACCGGAACGCTTCATACTTATCCTCCCTTTTGGGTTTATCGGAGTTTCTGTAACGTCTCCCCCATTCGATACACTTCTCCAGGGTTCGCCTGACATAAGCTCTGCTCGTATCCCACGAGCCGCTGTCTGCGTGATAGTCAAGATCATAGTAATTTTATAACACGCTGGAGAGTTATACCGTTCGCGATGTAATTCTTCATTCCGGTCTTGGGGTCGATTTCCGTTTCCTCCGGCTAATGAAAGCCGTCACACGTATGTTGAATTTTTCGGGACGGGGGACTTACCAGTATGGGCTGTAACAGCGGCTGACGGTTAGCGGCTCTGAGAGGGATAATCCAGTGACAAGAAATACCGGTCGAAGCCCTGGATCAACTTCCCTAGGGTCCTGTCCATCTCCGTATCCTTTTGGGTTGTCAATGTGTTCGACCTGTGCCATGCTTGAGCCTTTGACGACCAAACGTGGAGACCCTTTGAGGACCCACTGGGCGGTAAACACCGAGCCTTTCTCGGGTGACTTCAAACTCGTCCGTAGCGTATCCATGTGCCTGCGGGATTGTGAGAGGCGAAATCTCGAGATGAAAGGAAGGCGAGCACCATGAAACCGAACACCACGACAATAGTGATAAGGCTCTGTCGAGCGTTCGCGTTAGGGTGTTTCAATTCCACCCACGGAGGTGACTCACCTGCCATGGGGCCTTCTTCAGCGTAGCGATGTCCATAGCCTACACAAACGTAAGCTCACACAAGATAAACGCGCCCGTACTCAGCGTGGCAAACCTGACTGTAATCCCGCAACCAATTTCTACAGGGAATTTTCGTCAAGCCGTCCCCATCCCTGGCACATCTCACGAGACCTACCCAAAGTAGATCCTCTTGATATCCATGGGTGCGAACTTGTGTCTCCCTACGAGGTTGCCGAACATCCCAACCTTCACGCCGTGACGTTTGAACAAGTCACCTAGGACCTCTTCCTGTGGCGAGACTTAGCGCCCCGCTCCAACACGCAGATAAGCTTACCTACAATATCACCATGCCTGAACGCCTTCCCTTTCAAATGGCCGTAACTGCGCGCGCGTTGTAACTCCAGACAGAACGACAGGATTGATCTAGTATCGTGCACCTTGGTATATTCCCCGCACCAAACGCATACACGCCATTTCCAGACAAACAAACCACCAAGAGTACCAACAAGAGAAGGCAGAACCTCTGGTTGGTCGCCATCTCAACTCGGCCACGAGCGATGTGAAGATTAGAATAGATCCCATCCAGATAAGGGCGCTCATTTGGACATTGGGTGCCACGTGACAGGGTGGAATGGGGCCGCGGTTTTCACAACCGAGTCGCGACGCCTTCGTTGAACTTTTCGGGGTGGCTCCCGTCGGGTAGCCAAATACCTGCCAGAACCTTGTGTCGTGTCCAACTAGTAGCTCGTGTTTTTGACATTTGATACCGTAACCCAATCTCTCCTTGCTTGTCAACGGCCATGCTATGAGCTTACGAATACGTAACCGCGCAAGTGTGTCCTATACCTCGCCAATTCACGTTCTCCAAAGTCCTACACCAGCATTGTCCTAGCAGTCGGTCGGCAGGCGGAGTCCGTCTCTGCATGAGTGACGACACCCATCCATAAAAGGCAGGACCACATAAGTTATCCGGCTATCTCCGGTGACCAATAAGCGCTCATCCTTGGGTCTGATCTTTCGCCACAGATCATCTTTCCAGAGTTTTCAAATCTCGCACTCATCCCACCACCCCCTCTACCATCTCCTCTCTACTACCACCCTAATAATGTCCTGGCAGAGTAAAGTGTTCTCGGTTCTCATGCCTCTGACATTGTCTGATGTGGCTTCCAGGTTACGTCGATGATCAACTCCTCAGCACTGGCAAAGTCCAGAAAGCCGCGATCTTAGGCCTAACTGGAGGCGTTTGGGCTGCCAGCAAAGGGTACAACGTATGGTGTCCCCGACCTGGCTGCTTGTACCTTTCCTAACCCCTCCCGTGTCGTCGTAGCTCAGCGCTGACGAACAGAAGGCTGCCATCAATATATTCAAAGACCCGGCGGCCACCCAGGCCAGCGGCGTCCGACTTTGTACCAATAAGTTCTTCACCCTCCAAGTCAACGACCGAAGCCTATACGGAAAGAAGGGAGTACGTGCTCGCCTTACCCCTTACATCGTGACATCGAACTTACGACTTTCCTCCTGTAATTCAACTATCGTTCCACGCGAACTGTGGCTAATTTGCGCCGGCATGCGCCCATATTACGCATTCATCCGACCGCCAACCTGATGTTCACGAAATCAGCCTGACGGCTGTGTCATCACCAAAACGAAGCAGGCCGTTTTGGTTGCCGAGTACATTGCTCCTGTTCAGCAATCCGAGGCTGTCCTCGTCGTCGAGAAGTTGGCTGACTATCTCATCAGCGTCGGTTACTGAACATCTAGAAGTGGTTTGGATAGCGTCGGAATGATAGTGTCTCGTTTGTGAAGGATCAAACTCTTGTACCAACCGCCCATTGCCACGGATCTTCATTTATCTCAGTCCCTTTTTTACTGCTTTCATTGTCAAACTCCCGCCAATACGTGGTTTGTGGTCCGTTCTGTGGGGACTCACTCAATCATATTTTGCTCTTCAAGTCCGATGAGTAGTTCCTTATGGCCCGCCCAGTATGATACAATGCAAGTAGAGGCTCGTGTGGGGGCTCACTGATGTGTGAAATTGGGCTTCCTCTTCTCCGCGAACGCCGCCATACCTATATTGTCATGTCAGAACGGGGAGGTGACAGTAGGTTGTTGTTGCCCTGCTTACCTTCTTTCTGATCCTTGGTTGCGAACAGACCATAGAACAATCTTCGCTCAACCTTGAGCCCTTCAGTCAAAGTAGATTCATATGCTTGAAAGAGCGATTCAACAGCCGTCAAAAGTGGTGTTTTTACCCAACGGCTTACCGGCATTGACAGCCTCTTTTCCTGCCTGGACCGCAATCCGGCCTTTGCTATTGATCAACTTCCCCATCTCAATCGCCTCATCCACAACCTTCTGCTTGCCCTCGACAGGCTCGACGATCCTGCTGACAACACCCCACCGTTCAGCCTCGACCGCGGAAAAGTTACGTCCAGTAAGAATGAGTTCCATGGCCCTCGATTTACCAACGACACGAGCGAGGCGTTGTGTTCCACCTCCACCGGGAATGACGCCAAGGTTGATCTCTGGCTGACCGAAGACGGCGGTGGGCGAGGCAAGGACGATATCGCACATCAAGGCCAACTCACACCCACCTCCAAGCTGTTCGAAGTTGGAATGGCGCGTCAGTCTCATCCGTGGAAGGAAGGGTCAAGTGTCATACAGCGTATCCGCTCACGGCGGCGATGACGGGTTTGCGAATTGCGGTCATAAGGGTCCAGTTTTCCAGAAACTTGTTCTTGTATACATCGGAGTCTATCGAACAAAGCACGGTTTGAGATTTACTACAGAAGAACCGAAGGTGTACAGGAGGACGTACACTCTTTACCCTTCATCTCCCTAATGTCGGCGCCAGCTAAGTTCTTCAACGCTCAACTCTGACGAACGCGAAACACACAAATGACCAGCGTACCGGCGAAAGCCCTGTCCGAGCCGGTAATGACAATGGCTCCTACGTTCGCGTCCTCGTCCGCGTTCTTCAACGCCTCGTTCAACTCGATGAACAAAGCCGAGTTCAAGGCGTTCAATGCCTTTGGACGGTTCAACGCTATGAGTTCCACGCCAGGCTCCGGCCTAGAAACCAGGAGGTTTTCGTATTTGCTGGTACCAGTCGCCATGGTCCGCACAGTGAAGCTTAGTCGGGACAAAGAAGAAGCAGAGGAGAGTCGAGATGTTGTTGTGAGGGAAGAGACACGCAGCGAGGCGTTTAAAAGCGAGAACGCGGGTTTGAGGGACATGTCTCCTGATCAACACGGGGGGAATTCCTTCAAGTTTAGCCCTGCCGGAGTTCCGAGGGTAGGGAAACTTAGCGAAAGCGCGATCAAACCATTAAACGCCCATCGACATCCCCGACTCCGACGGAAAGAGGGTTCGGTCGTGACGAAACGTATCGGTCTCTCTTTACTCTCAGGGAGAATGTGTTCGTTGCGAAAGAACATGTGAAGGAGGATGGGGTCAGATACACAGAATTATGGCCCAGATTTGCTGGCACTCCGGCTGGCAACGCGGTGGTACTTCCATACGTGGTCTCAATATCATTCCGCGAGTAATGTGTGGATGGAGTCAGGGACTGGCGCCCTGGCCGAACCGAGAAAAGACTCCGACGGGCCAGTACATGTAAGGAACAGTACGTATGTGCAGACACGATGTTTAATGCAAGAAAACAAGCAAACAAACAAACAAAAACCCCGGTCAGTCCGTAGCGCGGTCCAAAAACCCAGGTCCCATATTCTTCAACTTGGCCTTGAACCCTTCGTACCACCTAACAATCGCACTCATCGGCACCAACGTGTTCTCGTCCACCATCCCAGACCCAACAAAACTCGAAATGAAGTTGAATAGGTGTTTAACGACCTGTTCTGCAAGGTGGCCAGGATCAGCCGCCCTAGCGGCCACCACCACAGCTCCGTTCCCGCTCGTGCTCCCAGGATC
>Ga0307515_10007214_pt1 | contig 22020 bp, 23 predicted proteins | sample 17_EM_MG_FD_194513 | JGI IMG/M metagenome (GOLD analysis project Ga0307515, IMG submission 194513) | Populus trichocarpa ectomycorrhiza microbial communities from riparian zone in the Pacific Northwest, United States - 17_EM | ecosystem: Host-associated > Plants > Roots > Unclassified | place...
AGATTCCAGAATTAAGGGCTTTGCTACTTCTTGATGTATATATATATTGTAGCTCTCTTAGTGAAAAATACAGAAAACATTTCAGAATTAAAAAAAAAAAAGAAGAATATACTGACAGCTACAAAAGAAAAGAAGAATATACTGACAGCTACAAAAGAAAGACTGACAGCTATTAAAGAAATGCAAGAAGGAAAGGAGATATTGACAACTAGTCATATTTGAGCTTCTATAGGCTGTCATTGCAAGGTTGTTAAAATGCCTTTTCAACTAGGATTTTCATAAAATACAATCATAAGATGAATTGTAAAATCATGTGTCGAAATAAATTAAGTGCATAGATATGTGAAATCTTATACTATGATGTAGTTTGCAATAGTGACCATGGTGGCCTGAGCAAGAAAAAAAATGCATGGAGTCATGCGTATGGTACTGTAATTGATTTGAGGTGCTTCTTGTTTGCACAAGAAAAACAAAGGGTACTGTTATTGATTGGAGGTTCTTGTTTGTGTCCCCCTTTTCCTATGAAGTGGAATTATGCATGCTCCTTGAATTACAATTGGTAATTGATACCATAAATTGCAAAAATAGAATGCTTGATCACTTGAAAGAATAAATTTTCAACCTTCAAAGTTGGGTAAGATGTATCAGATGATCATCCCTGGTTGTGTTTTTTTTTGCGCATTGAATTGTCTGGTGTTACATACTATGAGCTGAGGCGTAAATGAAATTCTAATGTTTTCCTCATTACCTGCACAAGTATGTGGAATAGTTATTGGGCAGTGTGGGTTTCAATTTTTCTTTGGGGCAGGGGATGATGCACAGGTATCGTTTCCCGGGGCAGCAACACATGGTAGTTTGTCATGTATTTTTAAATGGCATCTTCCTGTAAATTTTATAATTTTATGGTTAAGTTTGTCGTCTTTTATTTGAGCAAGATTGTCATCTCTATGTCTTAGCTGTCAAAGCCATCTTTTATTTTCTTTAGCTGCCTATAACAATAGCATTTCTGGATGCAGCATTCTTCATCTGCAGGGAATGCAATGCCAAATGGAACTGGACCTTCAGAATCAGCTGATGATGACTTGCCTAGTGTCATGACTTGTGCTAATTACCTAAAGCTTCCTCCTTACTCTACCAAGGTACTGTATTTGGTTATCAAAATGGAACTCACAAATTTTTTCTTATCATGCTAACTATGCTGTATTTCTCAGTGGTATCTTGGTTAATGCCTGCTTAGTCATCTGGGAATTTTTACATCTTCTGGTGCTTACTATAGTTGTGCTTTAAACAGGAAGTTATGTACAAGAAATTGCTGTACGCAATCAGTGAAGGGCAGGGATCTTTTGATCTGTCATGAGTTTTTTTGAGTAGGTGATCTAATCTCTGTATATTTACATCACAAGAATCCCAGACTTTTTCCCGGGATGCATTTGAGATTACAAGGCTTCTTTTTGGTGCTTCTTTAAGCTATTTCATCAAGGTCAGGTCATAAATTCTTGTGGAGGCTCTTGGCAAATTTTGTTATTGGAGCTGGATAGAATGTTTGCCTGGATAGCTCACTCATTTGTTCTCTAAACTCTCTGTATATGCAGCTCATCGAAGACATCCTCTGATATTTACGATTATGAAATTATTTTATTGGTGCTTCATTGGCAGGATGTCTTTGGTTCCTTAAATTTTGCGGGTTAAATTTTTCAGGTTGGTTGCTGCTGCATTTTCATGCTGTAAAGAAGGAACATGTGGAGGCGTGTTCAGTTGCTAATTCTTGTAAATAAATAGAAAAATTTCAATTTTTTTCTACTTAACTTTCTTGTCCGATAGAATGAATATACATGTATTTCAAGTAATGGTGGGAATGGCAAAATAAACATTGAAATATTTCTACCCCCCTCCCTTTTTTCGTAATTTTGTTTTATTTTATTTCTTGCATTTTTTTGTTTTGAAATGTATTTTGTAGGTTATATTATCAAATTCAAAAACTCCTTTTGTTATGCGAGAAACGGGAGGTAAAATGAAACGAAACAAATAACGAAGTACATTTTAGGTTGCTGTGGTCTCTCGTGATTCTTTAATCTTATATTGTAGTCAAGTACCCCTTCCATTCTGACCTTTCTGTTCACTTTGTCTATGCACCGTCCGTTTATGTCTGAGGGTTCAGTCTCCAGCCCTGGCTGATTTTAACAGTAGAGGGAGAGAGAGAGGATATGGAATTCTGAACCTGCATATCACTCTAGTCCATCGTGGTTGGTTGAAGTTGGAACCTGTGTCTGAACTTCCTTACTACTAGACAAGGCAGGCCTGCGTTTATCATCACCAAAATCCCTCACAAACAACAAAAGTTTTGCAGCTGATATTCTCGTCCAATCCGTAAGTTGCATGAAATTCCCATGCATTAGGATGAAGTAAATAACCATCTAATCCCTAACATGATCCATGCATGTCATAAACCCACCCACCCACCCACCCATGCTTCAAAGCATGACGTAACATCTGTCAATACCAGTTTTGGTCTTTGTTTTTATCATCGAAGTCAAAATCCCCAGAACTGCACTAGCTTCTTCATTCGCACAACTGTTCCGAACTATATAATCAGCACAAGGCAAATGTAGGCTCTACGCTCTCAGCGTGTGAAGAAGTTACACCTTCACTTTATACAAACCACTATATCTTCCTTGATGTAAACCTAATTAGAGACAGATGGCTTTGTCCCTTGTCACCATTACCACAGCTTTAATACTAACCTTTTTGAGTAGGATGATATATACAAAATCCTCAGAAAGTAGCTCCCAACATCTGAACATATCTAATTTTATCCATTTCATGCTTCCATTTGGAAAATGGCACTCCAGCCTGTTGTGTTGGCCTTTTCTTTTTTGAAAAAAAAATGAATCGTTTTAATTTCTAAGAGTTTTGGTGTTCGGGTTTTAAATTTAAATAACTAGATTGAGGATCTAAGTGACAATCGAGAAAATTATCTTCAGAAAACTCAAGTTTCCTGTTAATTTCTTTTCCTGACAGGTAAGAGTGCTTTCAGTCCAGTTTTCATATGGAGAGATTAAATTTCTTTGTAAACTAGTTTTAAACAAATCATTCATTTAACTAATATACTCACAAGAAGAAATCAACGGTGCCTTTTGAATCTATCTGCTTTCAAATGAAATTTATATTACAAATAAAAAATAATCTACCCCCCTACGATAGATTGCTAACCTGCCAATGGAAAGTATGCAAGTCATCCTTCGAAATCTGTCGAGTCACTTGAATATTTATTCTTCAATAAATAATTGGTGAACGTCCATGGCATGCATGGTCGAGACATTCAGGAGGAGCTTCTGAAGGGCATTTAACAACCTTGGAGTTACAGTTGCTGGTTGTTTTACATGCATGGGAATCCTTTTGTTGCTTTCACTGTAAATCTAGGGATACATTGACACGCATGGTTGAGACATTCAAGATGAGCTGCTGCACTCTGGAGCACAGCAAATAACACTTGGGGCATGCAGTCCTTGGTTGTTTTACGTGAGAGTTTAATTACTTGCTGCTTTTACACTTAAAGTGCGAATCACCTGCAAAATGCAAACATATATCATGTAATTAAATAACTGTTTGGTTTCCTTGTAGCAAACAACAATTCACGATTTATTATAAGAGAGAAATAGAGAGACTAAAGAGATGCTACGAGCAAGAGCAAGAGCAAGAGCAATGCAATTCTTTGTCTTCTAGTGATCTGTTGCTGGAAACGAGTGAGGATGACTATTATCGTTTTTGTTTTTCTAATGTAACCTACTTTAACCAGTATTTATAGACCAGCAGGCAAGTGAGAAGAAATTTATGGAATATGATGAAGTACCCCGAAAAGGTAAAAATAAATGGAATATGAAATTAGCTCCAAGGAAGATATCTTTTCGTTTTTTATTACATGAATGGCATCCAAACCGTACAAATTCTAGCGAATTTATATTATGGTATCGGTTCAGATTTTAAAAAATTCAACTTAGAATTAATCTAGCCGAACTCTTCATTTTCATCCAACCAGTTGACCGGCAACAATAAGTAAATCGGTCGACCGGTTAATTAGGATTCCCAAAATCCTTAATATGCTAATGTTCAAAATTACAAATTCCTAAAATAAATTTTTTGTTCTTCAACAAATTCATAATCCAACTAACACCCTAATATATCAATTTAAACTCCTAAATTATTTAATTATCAAAATCATAATAAAACCCTAATCTCCTCTCTAATTTTTTCCCTAAACAAATCATAATGGAAAATAACAAAAAAAAAAAACACTTATTTATTTCTTCAACCTTTATGTTTTTTAAGGAGTAGATCACGACAAAGAGGAAAAGAGAGAGAGAGGAACATAAATTTCTCTTGCAATCTTTTTTTTAAATGAATAGTTTATACCTAGAATTTGGGTCTTATAGCTGTGGATATTCCAATTGCTGTAGGTTGAATTTTAGATGCCCTTTAGAGTCTGAGGCCACAGGCCAATACGTATTGAGAAGTATAGCTGCTCATCTTGTATTAGTCCTTGGCATTACCTACGAATGACAATACTGGCCAAATTCAATGTTTGTTGTGTAATGTTTATTCACACATAGTATAATTTTCTGCTTTTCTGCAGCCATTGAAAATTTAAACATTCATCAACATGATTTTCTGCAGCCTTCTCAGAAGAAAATTTCAAAATTTATTTATTTTAAGCACCTAATCAACATACTAAAGGGAAAATTTCAAGAATGAAAATACTCAAGTCTACATGTGCTTGGAACCGCAATAAAATTGCTTTGACACACGATCACAAAAAACATTGAAGCCTAGTTAGCAGAACGCTTGGGATCCTTGGTGCTGCACTTCACTTGAACTGCTAGTGTCTTGCTGATACCTGGACAATCATCTTTCTTGCCAGCAAAAAGTCCCTTGTCAATAGGGATATCACAGCTAGTTTTTCCCAAGCAATGCTGCTCAGATTCAAGTAGAAATCTCATTAGTCTCTTACCAGTTAGCTATATATAGCCCTGACAGATGATATAATTTTTTTTTTTTTTAAATAATTAAAGAATTACCTCTTCAACAACTTGTTTGGAGACCGGTGAATGACAAGTTCCAACAGCATAGTCTCCACAGGTACCCAAAGGATCACCAAAGCTTGCAAACTGCACGGCGATAATCTTCTTCTGGTTTGGACACTTTAAGTGAGCTGCTGGTTTTGCATTATCCACAACAGGTGTGAATTTGTTATTCTTCCTTTCCCATGATTTCACACTTGGTGGATGATATTCAGTCACGTAGCTACAGATAGTATCTCTATTGACAGTTAAGATCTCAATCTTTTCAGGGTTTGCTTCTTCCTCCTCGAATATAACCATCAGGTTGTCTGTTGGTTTTAAGTAAGATCTTGGGATGTGGTACCTGATTTTACAAGCAAAGATTGATAATCTAGTCCTTTTCTTTCTTTCTTTTTTTTATTTGAAGAATTTTTGCTTTGGATAATTAGGAAACATTGCTTTACTTACTCTGATTGAGTAGGTTCTCCGAGAGGGGAGACGTAAGTCATCCAGTATCGACCAATGCTCTTACCATTGATCCAAATCATACCCTTGTTCATGCCAGTCATCCGGACAGCAACAGGGGATTTTCCTTCAGGAGCATCAAAGTGAGTCTGCAACAAGAAAATATGATGCCTATTTGAAAGCCAAGAAACCAGTTCGTTTCCAAGTGATACCTGAGACGTTAAATTTAAAGATTGATCGCTAGGACGCATGATATCCCAACATTACCTTGTACCATGTAACAGGAGGTCCTGCCTTCTGGACTTTTGTCCATGTTACCTTTCCCCCACCTTCCTTTGTGAACAATTTAGCCGTCTCTCCTGACAAGCCAACCTGCAAGTTGGGATCATGCAATCCACATTAGCCCTAATTTGCTATCATTGTGATGTTATTCTTTGATGAACTTGATTGAGTATTCCCTATTTATACAAGGCCCATCCATACCTGATGTCCCCAGCCATTGGATGTCAGATCAAGCGTTCCAGTGTTCAAACCTAGGATTGATACACCGCGAGGTCCAGCATACCTATGCTCCATGTAGGCTCCGCTATCCTTCATTGACAAGGAGAAACTCGCGTCAGTTTCAACTCTAAAATTCATTTCCAAATTCTAAACATCTGTTAGTTACGATAGCTACTTACTGGGAGTCCAACTAGAGTTCCTAAGAGTGTAACAAAATTAATCCCAGGCTTCAAATCCACAGAATGCTGGAGGACAAAGCTCTTCTCAATTTGGCTCCCATGTGCAGAACCTGAAAACATTAACCACAGTTACCTCAAGAAAATCTTGTTACTAAAGCATGCTCAAAATTATAATAATTATGATGTGTTTGTGATAATTACCTATGAATTCCCCATTTACAAAAGCAACCATCGCATGGCCAAGACTTGCAACTCTTAAGACTGGATTAATACGTTTACGCTCGTTCATATCACGGCGATCCACATTAATGCTGGAATTAGAATTTACAGAAACACGTCAAGTTTTGGTTTCAGTAGAATCACTAGGTAACTCCTGTTAGCATTCATCTATTTGCTGATGGAGAGGCTAAAAATAAGCTTATATACTCACGTTGTGGTGAACCAGACGTAGTCAGTTTTATCTTTAGTTAAGTTATAAAGCTCTTTTGGCAAGCTGGAATCTACTTGAAGCTGAGCTGGAATTGTTTCTGAGTACATATTCCATTCCAGTTTGTTTGTTTTTCTTGATTTCACAAAGTTTCTTGAATTATGTTGTGACACTACCTGTTTGACATGAAAGAATAAGAAGGAATTATTTAGCGGCTGTCAATCTGTTTTAGGGGCCCCTCCTGTAGTTAGTGTTAAGCAATTATCAATGGAGACATGTAAGAGATTAGGAATTACCGTCATGGTATTATAAACGACAGTCTTGCAATCTGGGAGGATGCTAATGGAACGAGCAGGCAGGTAATACTCCTGACCCCTGAATTTAACAGTTTCTGCTTCTTTTGAGTTGTTGCTGGCCAAGAAAGCGGCGCAAACCTTTGTTCCTGGTTGCTCATACAACCTAGCCTGTAAAGTAAGACAGATTAAGGAACTATATTCATTTATTTTTGGAGCTGAACCATCTTATTTCTTACGTGGTTGCAAGGGGAACTCTGGAATGGAGTTAAAATCTCTCGTAGATGCTTAGTTGCTTACCTCTACATCAGCAGACAACTTTTGAACATTGGGGTTTCCCCATAGAAGAGCCTTCTTGCATAGATTTAGAGCCCTATGCAGGTCCTTGAGGTGACCCCATTTTGGTTCCCTCTGCAAACCTGCAAGACATGGAATGAAAGGCCTATTAGTTATTTGAAGGATCTTCGCTTCTGGCTGCATCATAGATTTAAAGATGTTAAACCTTACCATATTCATCAAGAGGAGCTTCATCGTAGTAACGGGTTGTTACAAATGAGGCAGCAGTTCTATCAAAGTTTGTCCCACCATGATACTGCAAACACAGTAATTAAAATGTTTCACAGAAGAAAATTTCTCTTGTTGGAAGAAGTTACAGAGATTTCACCATTCTCCTTACCATGTAGTAGTTAACTAGACTACCATTCTTTGAAAACCAGCGAGCAACAGAAAATGCAGTATCTTCTGCTGATCTTTGGGATGGGGGGTCTCCAAAAACTCTAAACCTGTTAGCATTCATTGGAATTCTGTTAGCATCATAGCTTCATTTGCTTCTCTATCTTGTTCTTTCAATTTTTTTTTCCTTTTTTCATATCTAGGCTTTACAGATTGTTTTGTATGGAACATTAATGCTTCTGAATGATTCAGTGCTAATCTTCAAGGTCTATACTCACTGGGCAGTCCAGTTCTCGGTCCATAGAGATGGCTTGTTGGGTTTATTGGGGCCTGTGAATGTATCTCCGCAGTGCCTTCCGTTGCATGTATTGATCTGCACAATAAGGCATTAGTGTTTCATTATAATTTGCAGATCAGTCCTCTTGGACTAGGAATTTTGATTCATGGAAAACCTTGTTAGCTTACCACTGGACCAGGAGCATCCTTCTGCTTGCACATGACCCATGGGACTCCAGTGTTCAGCCCCAAAGCCATATTTCCTGCCCACTGAATATAGCTAACTCCCAAGTTTTTATATGCAAGCTGGACAGTGTTGTACTCATTCTCAATCTGCATTACAATATAAAAAAAATATACAAAAAAATTGGATGAGAGGTTCAATGGTAAAAATAAAAGATATGGAGGTTGTGATTATTAGAGTGGAATCAAACCTGAGACAAGATAATGGGGCCTCCTTGTGATGCAAACAACTTCTCTTCTTTCATCATGTCTATGATTTTCGTAACGAATTTCTCCATATGATGCTGCAAAATTTGAAACTATTTGTCAAATAATCTGGTTAATTATTTCAGAAACTTCTTTTTATGCAATGGGGCGATGCTAGTACCTTGAAGGGTGCGTTGTCGGAACGGAATATGATGTCTGGAATCTCTCTCAACCAATATGGAAGTCCTCTAAGAGATCACATTGAAAACAATGTGTAAGAGAGATACAGATAAACTGATGTAGCAAAATAAAATATGAAATGATCACAAGAAAGAAGACACGGAGCTGAATCATACCCATGGTTCCATTCAGCCTGGATGAATGGTCCAAGCCTGAGGGTTGCAAACATACCATTCTCCCCAATAGTCTTGATGAACTTCACCAAGTCATATGGTCCTTCAAAGTTAAACTACAATAACAAACATAAATCAAAATTAGCCCAACAAATGCTAACTGCAGACAGAAAAACAGTCGGTCAAGATATTGATCACAAGACTGGTCTCTTACCTTGCCTTGCTCCGGCTCGTGAATGTTCCAAAAGACATAAGTTTGGATCACATTCAAACCTCCACGCTTAGCCTTCAGGATTAATTCTGGCCACATCTGAAGCCAGATTCAACACAACAGATTAGTCCTATCCTTTTAAGATGAAAAAAATGTATAATAATCTCAATAGTAAAGAACATTATTATTACATCAGGAGTACTGCGAGGATAGTGAATGGAGCCAGAGAAGAGAAGCTCTCTTTTGCCATTGATGATCAAGGACCTTTCATCATAAGTCACACCCACTTGCTTACCCCCATGAGCAACGACTGAAGAAACCAACAAGGAGAGAAGTGTAGCAATTAAAAAAACATGGTTTTTTCCTGCCATGTTTACCTCTCTTATATAACCAAAACTCAAAGAAATAAAAGAAGGAAGCTGTGTTGCTTTTTCCTGCAGGGAAGAGCCAATATTTGGGTATACGCTCCTCTCCGGTTTACGAAGAAGGAGGTACCCAGCAGCTGGAAATGCAGTTATTTGATGATGCCAATGGTATAGAGAGAAACGAAAGGTTAAAAGATGGTCACAGAGGAAAATTCGGACAAAGGCATGTTTTATAGGTTGCTGTTTTAAAGTAATGGTCGTGACCCTCTTATGTTGAGAGTTTCATGTTAGTGTCTGCTGTTGTTTTGATGGTTTGTTTGAATTGGTCAGTGACACCTCATGGCTCATGCAATTTCGAAGGTGAAGGTTTGACTACTAAATTTATGACACATTAAAAAATCATGTTTCACGAGTTTTTATTTACAAATATATTAAAATAATTTTTATATTTTTTTTCCGACATTAACGTACCAAAATAATAAAAAAAACAAATAAAAATAATAATTTCAACTAAAAAAATTTAATTTTTTTTTTAAATCACGGTTGAAGCACTGTTAAATACACACTTTATAACATTCAGCACACTCAAATGTGAATTAAGTACAAAGGAAAAATAATATTGGGTTAAATGAGGTGAAATTATTCAATATAAACTATTTTTAATATAATTATTATCCTAGCTTGGCATCACAAGTTAATCCAAAATTTGGACTTAATTAAAATATTTTATTTTATGATGATAATTCTCCATGTGATTATTTTAGATTTAAATAAAAAGCCTTTTTTTTTCATTTTTCACGTACAAATATGAATTTTATTGAAACAAAAGAATGATATATATCAATTTCATGTTTTGACCACTTAAATGGGTTTTGACTCCTTGATTTTATTAATCTCTTATTTAGCATGTCATGGAGTTACTTGAATAAAAATACATAAATTGATATAAAAAAGAGAAAAACCTTTTTTTTCAATCCCAATTTAGGGCCATTAGACAAGAAAGCAAAAACGGCACCGGATTTTCATTTTTGTTTTCACTTCCTTTCCCTCCCAAAAATAAACTTTCCCTCCCACAAAAATTAGAGAAACAAAACCACCAAAAATCACTCTAGACAAGAGAAAATCAACAATAATGTCAAGTAGTCACCAAGAAGATCTTGACCTTCTCCTCTCTCTTCAAGACAGAGTTCTTGAAACCCCTCCTGGTTCCCCTTCAAATCACCATTCCCTTTCACCAGGTACTATATGTTTTTTGGATTCATTTGGTGCTGTTTAAATTCATTTTTAGAAGCAGTGAAAGTTTCAATCATTTTTAATAACCTGTAAGAAAGATTGAAGCTTTCGCTTCTTCGTTGCTTGTTATGTTGATCTTCATTGTGGGTTTCTCTTAGTTTAGCCTAATTTACAGGATTTCTATATTTTTGTGTGTATATAGTGGGTAGTATTAATGTGTATTGCTAAACTTCAGTTTTAACAAATAAAGTTTATTTTTTTTAAAAGGGCCGTTGATTTTGGCTTTGTTTGGTAGAATTTTAATGTGGGCATCTCTTTTTTTTCTTTCTACATTTGCAGATTTTTGTGTGTACTGATCTGTCATTGTTTGTTGGGCTAATAGGTTTTTTAAATTCTCTACTGGGGTGGTTACTTTCTGATAAAAATCAATCAGGGTGTTTTAGTTTTGACCTTGTTTGCTAAATTTTGCCTCGTATATCTCTCATTTTGCTTATGGGGCTGGTAATGGTTGTTTGATAGTGTTATATTTTTGGAGAACTTATTGTGGGTTATCTATTGATTTGTCTTGATTGTGAAGGGTATTTATCGGATGATGGATCACCAAGGCGAAAAGGGCAGGCTGATTTGTCAGTGTTTAGAGATGCTGTTCAAGATTGTCTTGATTATGAGCCAAAACCAGTGGTGAAAGCTGGAAAAAAATTGAATGTTTTGAAAAACTCCACTGAGGCTAATGTGGAGAAGTATTCAGGTTTAAGAATAAGGTAGCTTTATCCAACTATAAATAAATGCATTTAAATGATAATTAACACTTAGTTTACCGTCTGAGATACTAATGCTATTAAATTTGTTACCCAAATGTGCCTTTTATAAACAATTTGGGTGGTTAAAGTTGACTGTTTATTAATCTATTCGTGTTATGAGATAAGTTTAATTATTTAATTATATAGTTTATACCATTCCCTTGCCAGAGAGAAGAGTTGACACTAATGGACTTATATTCCTTTCAAAGTGACCAAATGGAAGCTAAAATTGAGTTGAGAAAACCTTAGAAGTTGGCTAATTATGTTTTATGTTCAATGTATTAATTTCTGTTTCAGGAATCAATCGGTCACTGCTGTGGAGCTCAGCGAGCGTTTCTCAGAAATTCGCTTTGTTCGGTTACCAACTATTAAGTAATTTTATTGTACCTCAAATCATTATGTGTGTGAGTGTGTGTGTGTTAAACAGTTGTGATTTTTGAAGCCATTTACTTCGTTACAGTGAATCTGTTGAATGGATTAATTGGATTTCGAATTGCATCATGGCTTATGATTTCTATTATATGGTTTTGTAGAAATTTATTGATGGGAGACACTCTCATGGGATGTTGGGCAACTGTTGGAGTGTTGATTGAGAAGGGAAGTCCAAAGACTAGTTCTGTTGGGAAGAGCTATTGCATATGGAAATTTGGTTCTTTGGACGAAAGCAGTATATCTGTTTTCCTGTTTGGCGATGCTTATCAGCAGAACTGTAAAGAGCAAGCCGGGACAGTTTTTGCACTGTTCAATTGCACTGTTCGCAAGGACAATGTGGTATCATCAGCTTTTCACATTCTTTTGGTCCTGCGAGTTTACTTGTCTTTTTCCTAAAAGAAATAAAATCTTCCATTTTCTTACTTTGTAGGGAACTGGTTTTACTTTGAGCGTGTTCTCTGCAAATCAAATATTGAAGATGGGTACTTCAATTGATTATGGAGTTTGCAAGGGAAAAAGGAAGGATGGATTGCCTTGTACACTAGTCATAAATAAGTATGTTTCAGCATCTTTAAAATCATGTCACTTTCTATAGCAATATGAAATTTCATACAAGTTATCTCTGCCCGAATTCTACAAGGACTATACAACTTTCCTGAACAACAGTCAAGAGAGTTTTATCTGCAATCCCAGTCAAGTTTGATATGGTCCTTTGTCTTATATAGCAGCACTTAGTTTCATAGTGAGAATTGTAAGGTTTCATGTTCTTGTATCAAAGTTTCTATGTAAAAATGCATGCAATTCTGATTCTTGATAGTCTGACTCTGGTCACTTTGCTGTTTCAGACGTCAAGGGATGTATTGCAGGTATCATAACTCTGTAAGTATGACTCTCCAGTGCTGCTATCTATTTTGATCAACATGTCTTTAGAATGGACGTGCTTATACCTGTTTTGCTGCTACAGAAAACATCAGAGAGGTTTTCCACAGTGCGAACTGAGCTTAAGGGAGGGTATGTGATCAACGCTTGGAATCGTCTGACAATTTGTAGCTTCTACTGTTTTAACATTTGCATAATCCAACGAAACTTGTCTGCAACCTTTGTTTTAAATTTTACTTCTCTTCACTCCCATAAAAAAAGAGGTTTTTATCACAAGTTGTAATTTTCGTTTGTCAGGAACTTGAAAACAGCCTTCAGGGATCCTCTCAAGTCACGAGGCATTTACTTGGTCGACCCTCTAGCAGACAAAACATTATTAAAAAAGCCCACACAGCCAGTGAAATTATTGTCTGTGGAGGCACTCAAAAGAGCATTGAGGTTTGTCATAGATTGCATGCTTAATGCTCATTATCTGTGTTAAAACTGTGACCTTTTTAATTGCTGTTAATTCGTTCACTATTGTACTTGAACAACAGCAATGCAGATAAAGTGACAACAAATTCACACTCACAGGGGATAAGGTTCCTCAATGAAATCACAGGTTTAAGATCATTGGCCTTACCTGCTGATGTTGATTTTATATCATCGCCTGAATTCTCATTATTTGGTATTTGCAGGAAAACTGAGCTCAAAAAATTCAGATAAAGTATCTGCCACGCAAAACAGACAAGTAAATAGTTCAGAGAAAAGGTGAATAATTTATTTGATGCCATCGATCACACATTTCTGATCTTTGCACTTGAGTCTGCCTTTCTATGCCATTGAACATTCATCCGTCATTCTTCAGGAAATCATCTACCAAGAAATTGGATCCATCTACGGTCACAAAAAACCAACCAGATTTAAAAAGAAAGAAAACCGTGCAGGGGCAAGCTTCAGTAGACAAAGTCAAGCAGGGGACAACAAAGATGATTGAATTAGATATATTTGATTCAGACGAAGAACCATGAGTCTTGCATTTCTGCTCACTGTGGAACACCTTTTCTACTTCACGGGGAAAATTACATCTCACATTATAATTTAGATTTTATGCTTGAGAGCCACGGCTATTTTGAAATACATTGTGGGAGGTGCAACCTTGGTGGTCCGGCTTCTGGACTTCAGAAGGAGCAATCTATTATCTGGAAGAGTTGAAGGTAAAAGTCACGGCTTGCTGCTTTGAAGCAGTGAGGTAAATGAGCAAGCAGAGTTTGGAACCTTTTGGCTCTATAATGTGATAAAATCTTGGAAGATTATTTTTGCTGTGAGTGTCCATGTTGTATGAAAAATACAAGTTGATGTTGCTTGTTTATCATTTCAGTTTCTGCCCTAGCAATAAGCACACAGAGTTGAAAGCATCGATCATGGCAATGCAGTTCTTTATAACAGCATTCATTCGACCATTATCAAGCAAGCAGATATTATTTGTCTTTGGGAGGTTAAGCGGATATTTACCACATAATTGTTCGGTTTGAACATAGATCATATCAGCTGTTGGTTTTTTAAATTATTTATTTAAAAATATATTAAAATAATATTTTTAATTTTAGTGTATTAAATTAACATAAAAATAAAATAAAAAAAGTACCGTCTAAACAAACAGCATCTAAGCAAGTTGTTTTACCATTGAAGTCATTGCCCACTACTATCTACTTTCAGTTTGAAAAAGAAGCATCAATGCATCATGATTTTATTCCATTGTTGTGATCAGCAAGAAATTGGTGTGGAGATGATACAGAGGGATCGTGGCATTTCAGGATAGGATGTTGAATCGAGAGAGGAACTCGAGGAGAGGGTTGGCCATTCGCGCACATGGTCTTGCTGCTAGCCGCCCCATGTGTTGTACTAATTTTTGGCATTAATTAGTACATTTGGTTTGCCTGATAAGGAGTTTATTGCTGGGATAATTGAGATGAGGACATTTCTACTGCCTATAAACTTAAAAACTACAGCTACTGAGGAGTAATCAGAACCTATGTTTGAGCTGCAGAACTTTAGCAGGTCAAGGTCTAGCTAACATCGGTATCTTTTTGGGAAAATAATACAATAATACTCAGGTCTGGACAAGATTGTTAGGTCATGATGATAAATCATGACTCATGAAAGCAACATTGCATGGAAACAGATAGATTGATTGGCAAGGTGAGTTGATGCTTGCATGTGTAAGCCTAAGAAAATGAAGGATTCTTGCTCTGGAAAATGAAATTCTGAGTTGTTTTCCTCTTAGATGTTCATGGAATCGGTTCATCAATCACATGCCGGCCTGGTTTTTTCTATACATGCAAGCATACAAGTCAAAGGGCTTCCTTCTTTCGTACCGGTGCTGGCAAGGCTACATCAAATGGGTCCTCAACACTTGCCAGATTCCAGCACAAAACTGCCGTTGACATGTCAAAGATGTAATGATACAAAAACATACTATGATTAGGTGGGTCAATGGACCCTTAGCCAGTAACCACATTCAACAACTACAATTTTTTTCCATGGAGGTTAAGGTGGTTAGAGAGTTCTTGAGTGGGTTGGGTCAGGATATATACTCGAACAAGGTAGGACAAACGCTGCTAGCCAATCAAGGTTGCAGGCTCAACCATGTCTAGTTTCAGCTCGTGAGTGGCTTCCCCCGTTTCTGTGACACCCTGTTGGCCCCCTTGAAAGCCATGGACTCTTATTTGGGTGAATATAACAACAGTTGCGGTTTAAATTAATTTTTACTTAAAAATATATTAAAATAATTTTTTATATTTTAAAAATAATTTTTAACACCAGTATATCAAAACTATTTTAAAACAATTAAACTATTTTACTAAATATTGCCGCAGGAGGGTGTCATCAACCTATCAAAGTGTCAAAAATTGCTTCAAATTGAAGGCAATCTTACCAACCAACCTACCTCTGGAAGTAACATCGGCAAAGTCTAGCAATTTTTCATCCTTGTTATCGTAATTCTTTTCCATGGTGTGATTGCCATGTAGTATTTCTGCACCACCAGAACTAGATCTACTCTTTTTTTTTTGGTATATTTGGAGACATACCAAAATTAAAAAATAAAAAATAAAATCATAAAGAAATACATTATCGTCCCACCACAGTAACAGGTTATAGCTAGAAACTCAGCATACCAAACATGCTGAGAGAAAGGAAGTTTGTACGTGCTTACATGATACGCACAGCATGATTTGTTTTTTAGGTATGCGATATTCTAGACTACGTGATAATTGAGTTTTTTTAAAAAAAAAGAATATTCTTGTTCTTTAAATGCATTCCAGGCTTAATTTTGACTTCCATGTAACCTGCTTGATACTCCAGACATGCTTTAAAAAAGGAGCATTTATTGACCTGTACAAGATTTAACTGAGAAAATTGAAACTTTACGGGAGACAGGGTAATCGGCCACAAACTAATTAAAAAAATATTATTTTAATATATTTTTAAATATAAATTATTTTAAAAATAATATTTATTACGTTACTATGTGCCCTTGAAGATGGCAATTTGAAAATTTGAAAGAGACGAAAACTCTATTAATATTTTATGACTCTTGTCTCAATTTATTAAAAACAAAAGGTCAACCTTTTATTGTTTATATGCATCATGCATGAACACATCAAGAAAATAATAATAATAAAAGTAGAAATCAAATTAATCTCGGTTGAATTTTTAATATATATATTTTAAAAATAATAAAACAACAATGTTTAAATAAAATAATTTACTCGAAATTAACATCACAATTCCTGATTTTTCAAATGAGACATTACACAAATCTGACAACAATATTCAAAAAACTAAATTTAGAATAAAACCAAAAACACTTTATGATTCACATGCATGTTGCCTCGTTTATTTTATCATTACTCACTCACGGATTGTCCACAAAACAAGACATAAAAAAAAAACAGGGAAAAGGACTAAAAATATGTAAGGTGTTTGAATTATAACTAAGATTGTAATCTTATGGAAATCTTAAAAAATTAAATATAGCAAGTGACAGGTGTTGGTGGATAGGAGTAGAAGTATAGGGACATGAAATATAGGTATATGGTATAGCTGGCAAGAGCTGTCTGTTCTCTCTTTCTCTACTCTAGGCCCAGCTCCCTAAATTTTCTTTCTTGTTTTGCTTGCTTGGTTTCTACATTTCTTCATTTTTTTCTTGTGCTCCTAACTAAAGAGACTCGCATCAATCTCTTACAGTTTCTATATGTAAGTTCAAGAATTGACCATTAGGGTTTTGTAATTGGAAGAAAGAAAGAAAGAAAGAAAATGAGCGCTTCAAGATTCATAAAGTGTGTCACTGTTGGTGATGGTGCTGTTGGCAAGACTTGCATGCTTATTTCCTACACTAGCAACACTTTCCCTACGGTAAGTAAAGTTACAACCTTTTACTTTCTTTTATCTTTTAGTTTCTTCTGTTTGGTTCTTAAGAAAAGAAAATGTGGGAAAGTAGAGATTATGTTTGTCAAGTCAACTGCGATTGATCAAAGTAATCAGCTTTAGTTGATGGGGGTGTTGGTTTTTTGGTTTGAAACCTTCATTTGGATTGTAATGGTTAGTTCTATGTTTTGGTTTGCTGTTTTTTCCCTGGAAAATGTCCGAAACTGGAAGATGTGGGGTTGATGAAAGTAATTGGTTTTAGTTGATGGGGTGCTGCTTTTTTTGGTTCAAAACCTAAAATTGCAGTCCAAAGGTTTGATCTTTTTTTTTTTTTCCCTGTTTGTTTCCCTCGAAAATGCGGGAAATTTATAGAGTATTGCAGATTGAAAAATTATCACGTCAAGCCAATCTATCATGAGTTTTAAGTAATTGAGTAAGTCAAGACTTTTTTTTTTTTTCCTTTGTCTGAACAACTTCCGGATTGAAAGGTCATGCTTAAGGTTCTTCGGTATTATGTTTCTCTTTTAAAAGCCCGGAACATGGAAGGTACTTGTGAAGTCAACCGGGGTTGATAAAACTAATTGGTTTTAGCTGATGGAGTGTTGCTTCTTGGCGAAAACCTTTTATTGGGGTATCAAGTTTAGGTCTTTTTCTGGTTCCTGTTTGTTCCCTGGAAAGTTTTAGAAACGTATAGATAATTCTAGATTGAAATTTGTCAAGTCAACGAAGTCCTGTTTTTTAAGTAATTGGAGCTATCAAGATTTTTTTTCCTTTGCTTAGAAACTTCTGGAGTGGAAGGTCAAGGTTCAGGGTTTTTGGCATCTGATTAGGTTTTTGTAACCCGAGAACGTGGAAACTGGGAGGAAATCGAACATTTTCTTTTAGTCTGTTTATGGTAAATTTGGCATTTTGTAGGGACTGATAGGGAGAACCAGTCAACTGACCATGCCAATTACAGGCTAATCAAAGTGTTAACTTGGGAGTTCTGTTAGGTTGGTTACAGAATATGGGAACAAAGTAAGATTTATATTTGTAATTTGTAATAGGTTAAACAACTGAAGTTAGCCTCACACAAGTTAATGGGTTAGACTAGGTGGGTTTTTTCTACTTGGAGACCACTAACCAGTTCTACTTTTGCGGTTATTTTTGGAGAGTCACTGTGTTTCATTGCAACATTCCTGAAAAGTGCTTGCTTTATTCTTTTGAGTTGAGCAGGACTAGAAGAAAAGAGTGTTTTCTGGATTCTCTCTTCGGTTTTGGTTTTCACAAAAATTGCAATGCTGCTTTTAACGAACTGAAATTTTCTGTTTTCAAAGATTGAATATTCCCTCTCAAGCATAAGCTTTGGGAAAGCCCTGTTATATGATTGGTGTCATGGTGATTCAGCACTTTTGCCTTTCTTTTCCATGTAATTTTGATAATATTCAAATATGAAATAGGGAAAGAATGGTTTTAACATCAAGGTTTCTATTTGTTGTATTTTCTGTAAATGGGAAACAGGATTACGTGCCAACCGTGTTTGACAATTTCAGTGCGAATGTGGTTGTCGATGGGAGCACTGTCAATTTAGGGTTGTGGGATACTGCTGGTAAGTTTCAAATTCATAATTTTTCCCTTCCTGTCTTTGAATGTTTTTTGTAATCACTTCATGTGTTGACTTCATGGCACAGGCCAAGAAGATTACAATAGACTGAGGCCTTTGAGCTATAGGGGGGCAGATGTTTTCCTGCTTGCCTTCTCCCTCATTAGCAAGGCCAGCTATGAAAATGTTGCAAAGAAAGTAAGACCAACATTTTCTTCACAAGATCTTGTTTTCGTTAAATGTTATAATTTCTGGTTATGTGTAACGTACTAATGAATTTTCTATTTTTTGTGTCTTTTATAGTGGATTCCTGAATTGAGGCATTATGCACCTGGTGTTCCAATTATTCTTGTCGGGACAAAGCTCGGTAAGTCCTACTCTCCTTAGTCTGTTTTTCTTTTGAGATGCCAATAATGCAGAAGTTTGGTATGTTGTGCAACTCTTTGCTAGGAGCCTAAGAGTAGCCTTTTTCTGCTATCTGGTTAATAGCTTTGAATCCTGAAGTTGGTTTTCAAGATCCCTTGTCTGTACATGGGTGTCATGTAATTCCCCTGCTCACTTAATTTTCTTTTGAGTGAGATGATGTTTAAGTCAGTGAAGATGAGGCTTCTTGAAGCCATCTTGGGATAGTTGAGATGACACAATGTTATTCAAGAGTGCTTAATTGAATGTTTCTTTAAAGAGTGGCATGTATTAACAATCAAGCGCGTGCTTTTAAGGCCCATTTCAACTGAACTTTGGAGTATGGGGGAGGTATGTTGTATACTGGAAATGACCATTAAATTGGCTGAGATTGGGATTTAAATGTACCACGAGCACCCTTTACTTCACTGTAAGGGCTTACTGAGCATACTAGAAAATAGAATTACTTTGTGGTTTGATGACACTTTTGAAAGTTGAGGAGTCATGGCATATCTAGAAATTATGGCCAGGTGTTTTAAATGAAGATGCTTTTAGTCTGTATTCATTATTCAATTACCGGTGCCTAAAAACCCAGAGTATGGTAGCTCACCTAGATGTTTGACATTTGTTTGCTCTCTCTTCTGGATTTGGGTTAAATGAACAGGATTAAGTGTCTCCAATTGAACTGATATCTGCCAAAAATGTGCTCAACAGTACCTTATTATTTCTGATTGAATTTCACAACCATGTGTTAGTTCAAGCTGTTGTTGGTCGTAAGTATACTCTTGCAATGATTAACTTGGAGATAATTAACTGACACAATACAAATGACACTGCTCTTTTCGTTGATTTTCAAATTATTTTTAGCTGTGTTGCCTCAGTGTAGAATGTCTTGTATCTTCTCTTAACTTGTGGACAAGCATTGAGTTTCATGACAATTAAATTTGCTTCCTGTAGATCTCCGAGATGATAAGCAATTCTTTATAGATCACCCAGGTGCGGTGCCCATTACCACAGCTCAGGTATTGCTGCCGCGTCACATCTTAACTATCATTTTGCCTTCACGTTGCCTTCTTGCTTCTATGGTGGATACTATCATGTCAGCCCATATAAAGTGAATAAAACATTTTATTTGATTTTCTTTTGAAAGGGAGAGGAACTGAGAAAGCTAATAGGGGCTCCTGTATACATTGAGTGCAGTTCAAAAACACAGCAGGTATGCAAATTAAGTTCTTGAAGTGAAATCATGAGAGAAGGTTGCTGCTTACCTCATTACTTGTTTCATCTGCTCTTTTCAAACACAGAATGTCAAAGCGGTCTTTGATGCAGCCATTAAGGCCGTCCTCCAGCCTCTGAAGCAGAAGAAGAAAAAGAAGAGACAGGCACAAAAGGCCTGCTCCATATTGTGACTCTGCAACAAAATTCTAGAGGAAAACATCACCAAAATTAGGCGCGCTGGTCTCATTTGCTATCTCTATTATCTCGAGGAACAGAAAGGATGTGGTCCGTAGTCAATACTGACAAAAATAGGGGGCACTTATAAGAGAATCAAATTATGTATTTGTTGCTTTGTGATTTGTATATTAACGGTTCACGCTGCTTTTTTAACTCACATTTATTTCTTTAGGGCTATCTACATATTGTAGACTAGACTAAGCAGAATTTCCTTGTGAAATACAAAGCCTTTTTCTCTTGTATCATGATCCGTGACCCGTTTTAGTGCACTTAGAGAATCTTAATATAGTTATCGTTTTGTGTTATTATATTCGAGTCTCATCGACATTTTAAAAGCTCCTATTCCTGCTGTATGTGTCTATTAAATGGTGTTAAACAGCGATTTCAATACCTCAGGTCAAAATCAGGTGAACAAGAAGGAATATGGTATCTGTTTTCCTCTTGAATGGATATTGTAAATCAAATTCTGTGGTTCCCTTTACACCCATCTGGTTCAAAGCTTTTCTCAAGCCAAGATATCATTTCGGAGAATCAGCAAGGCATCAGGATTGCAACATTTCACAGAATGAACACATCAAAATCACAAATTACCCTGAATCTTTCCTATTCTGTTACATCAAAGAGACATGAACTAACCAATTCTCCAGATGCTCAGACCAAGAAAAGTTTATTATTGCTTAAAACATTAATCTTTAAAATAATTCTGAGTGATTCTTGTGGGATTCATGCAGGTTTCACTCATATATTCACTGCTTACAGATCCAATCCCTGATGATCCTCCTGTTCCTGAGATAGCCCTTATGTGTTTGGCAGACAAAATCAAGTATGAGCCTACTGCTAGAGCTGGACTCAAGAGTATCATGGGATAGGCCCTGAAGTCCGTATTATGTTCTTGTTTTGATAGAACTATAAATAGTCCACCTATAATCAACCAATAATTAATGGAGTTATTGATTAATTTATTTGTAAATAAATTTATTCTTCGTATTATCGTTTGATATATTTTTAAATAATCCTAATATAAGAAACACGCCTAGAAAAATAAAATAAGTGAAAATCGGCTTAAGAAAAAGAAAAAAAGACGTGATTGGCATGAATCCTACCAGGTCAGTGGCCCGTAAATTACTTACTTCTGTAGTTATTAATCCCAACAATTCGCTGCAGGCTAGCATCACATCACATCACAACAAACTCATATTAATCAAAGCTTAGAAAACTAACCTAACCAATTATAACTTGACACGATCTTATTAACAGCATGCAAGTCTTTAAGCAGTAACATCTGTCTTTTATAGTGGTGGGGATGGGCAACACAAGTCAATTCCAATACTCCACGTTTGGTTGATCTTGAATTCTTGATTTGATTATCACTCCGAAGCTGCTGAATCTTGATTTCTTGCAACAAACCCTTCCTCGTTTTGCATGTTACAGCTTTCATGTGATTAGCTGTTTCATGTCAATGGCCAAGCGACACTGCTAATCTTAGTAACCTGTTCCAAAGTTAAGACGTTTGTGTTATGCAATAATACTATTAAAGAACTTTAAAACCGTGTGATATTCACTGTAGTAGGGTTTTTTTTTTTTTTGGTTTTTTTTAAATTT
>Ga0307515_10007215_pt1 | contig 22014 bp, 3 predicted proteins | sample 17_EM_MG_FD_194513 | JGI IMG/M metagenome (GOLD analysis project Ga0307515, IMG submission 194513) | Populus trichocarpa ectomycorrhiza microbial communities from riparian zone in the Pacific Northwest, United States - 17_EM | ecosystem: Host-associated > Plants > Roots > Unclassified | place...
TATAGGCCATTTAGATTAGTTGCCGTTATAGATTTTTTAAGTTGGGGATAAATAGGCGGCCTCTATAATAGAGCCTGTTCTCTTTTACTTCTAAGGCTACTATATTAATCTAGCCTAAGCTTTAAAGGTTAATAGGTAGCGTACGGGCGCTAGCGGTTTTTACGGCAATAAGTTAATATAGTAATGGGTTAATAGAGGTGTTATATGCCGTAGTGATAAGCTTGTTAATTTTGGGAGGTAACTCTAGTTCTGTGGTATAAAGCTAAGGTATAGTTAGCTCTATTATAGGTAGTATACCTAGGGCCAAGTTTCGTGCTTTTAGGATTGTCTGTTATTGGAACTAATTATAGGGGTTATTTTTAGACTAAGGAAGGTCTTGCGAGCGGTATATTAGGCTATTAGGTTTAGTACCTTATACTTCTAGTCTATATGTGATTTTAAAGTTAAAACTAGAGAGGAACTCGTTCCAGCGTGCTTGGCGTTAGTTTAGCTGCTTTATAGTTATAAAGTATTTAAGGTTACGATGGTCCATAAGGACTTTAGTTGGCTAATTAGGTTCTGCTAAGGAGAGTTCTGGTTAGAATTCCTTAAACGCTTGTATAATCGCGAGAAGTTCCTTATTATAGATCTTATAGTTACACTCTTATAGTATAAGCTTAGATGAGTAGAATGCGACTAGGTGGAGGAGGCCGTTATTGCCCATCTGGGAGAGGACGCCTACGTTAACGTGGTCTGAGGAGTTGGTTTTAAGGTAGAGTTGTCATCCTAGTATAAAGTAAGCTAGGATAGGTGCTTTAGTGAAAGTATTTTTAAGGTCTTGGAACGCCTTCTCATATTTAGGCGTCTAGGTAAAATGTAGGTGCGTTTTTCTTCCTTTTATAGAAAGGCCCTTTGTTCGCATTACTACTATAAGTGGTGCTACTACGCCTAAGAAGTTGTATATAAATTTCTAATAAAAGTTGGCGAAACTAAGGAAGGCTTATACGTCCTTAATGCAGTTAGGGGCTTGCTATTTAGTAATTATACATACCTTCTTAAGGTCTATACAGACACCCTTAGTAGTAATAATTAGTCTAAGGTATTTTACTTCTATAACTGAGAATTTATACTTCTTTAAATTAATATAAAGTCCTATGTCCCTAAGGCGCTTTAGGACTTTTTAAACGTGCTTAGTATGCTTAGAAGGGTTATTGCTGTAGATAAGTATATTGTCTAGGTACGCAGAGCAGAAGTTATTAAGGTAGTTTTATAAGGCGTTATTAATATAGCTTTAGAAGGTGCCTAGACCGTTATATACGCTAAAGGGTATAATAGTATATTTGAATTGGCTGAAGTGTGATGCGAATGCGGTTTTCTATTTATTACCTTCCCGTATTCGGAGATAGTTAAAGGCGGCGATAATATTGAGCTTGGTATAGATTTTGGCTTAACTAAGCCGCTTAAGAGTCTTATATATAAGTGGTATGGGGTATCGGTTCTTAATTATAATAGCGTTAAGTTTTCTATAGTTAACGTAGAATCGGATACCTCTTTCTGGCTTCTTAGTAAGAAGGATAGGGGCGGCTGCTGGGGATATACTAGGGCGGATGAATCCTTTATTAAGGTGTTTGTTGATATACTTTTTTATAACTAGAAGTTCGTCTTTAGATATTAGGTAAGGTCTCTTATAAGGTAGCATTTTTCCTTATTTAATGTTAATAGCATAGTCATCAGGTTAATGTGGGGGGAGTGTATCTACGCTCTTTTGTAAGCATATGTTAATAAAGTTATAGTACCTCTTAGGGAGGAGCTTATGGAGTTTCTTATTAGTAAGTCCTTTTTTAAGCTTTATAAACTTCTTAAAGTCTAAAGGTAAAAGTCCGTGGAGTTTTATAGGGGCGTTATCTTTTAGGAGGTTGACTATGTCTATTCTATTACTGTAGAGGATATGGTTTTGTTCTTTATTAAGCTTATATAGTTGTAATTAAGAGGCTGTAATAACGGTCTAGCCTTTCCTACATACTATGCAGTAGAAGGCCGCGGTACTTATATAGTGGTAGTTAGTTATAGGTAGGGTAATAAGGGGTTTCTTAGGTTAATATCCTAGTGAGTAAATAGAGGCGGCTAGGCTATGTCCTAGGTAAGTCTCTCTGTAGTATTTAAAGTTAAAGGTTGCTTTTTTCTTTTCCCAGTTAATGGTGGGGTTGTATTATTTGAGCTAGCTTATTCTAAGGATAATAGGGTAGTTAGTAAGTGGTATAATATAGGCCTAGAGCTCTTCCTGGTGCCCGTTTATATCTAAGTAGAGTTATGCTATATAGGTAATCTTCTGTATAGTAGAACTACTGTTAGCGAGTTATAGGGCGCGGGCTTTGGTAAGGGGTAAGGTAGGTAGGCTATAAGTGCGTATGAATTAGGTATTTATAAATTTATTAGTGGCTTTACAGTTAATTATAGAATGGCTTTTATATTGTTTTTTAGCAGTAGTTCCTATTATGGGTAAAACTATCTATTTCCGTCCGTTTATCTTTACTAAGTTATTTATTAAGTAGGCCGATATATAGATCCCTTTATTGTTAGGGCGTCCTAATCCGCGACTTAGGGTAGGGACTTGGCGTTTTCCGCTTCCGTATCCGATTTTACTACTATTGTTATGTTTTCGTCTTATACGGTAGTGGCGTGTAGTGACGTATTTAGTATTTAGGGTATTAGGTTAGGTATTAGACGGCGGCTACTAAACCTAACTATTAAGTAGTTTGGGTTATCGCGATAATAGCTTTCTTAACGGCATCTATAGTAGCGTCCTAGTTTCTGGAGTAGCTCCCGCTCTCCGTCTAGGAGTTTTTGCGAAAAGGTTGGTATAGAGAGGTTGATATTGGCTCCCGTGGTACTTAAGGTAGTGGGTATTAGTGGCTTAGTGTGTGTAGGTTTAGTAGGCCTAGGGAGCTTCTGTGGAGAGGTCTTTAGGTAAGGATTAGTAGTAGTAATCTAATTTAGTCGTTGTTTAATCTTCTATAGGGCTGTTACTATATTATAGATATCGTTATAGTTATAGCTAGCGGCTGCGTAACTAAGGCGATAAGTAACTTTTTTAAGGAGGTCCTCCTGGTCTTTAGTGTTATTTTATATAAAGGCTCTGGTGTATTCCTGGAATTTAACATAGAACTTATTAAATGATTTAGTAGGGCTTATTTTTAGGGCGCGTAGTTTAGCTTAGCTAGTGGCTAATAGGTTGTGGTCGCGGTATATTAGGTTGAGATTGTTAAGGACTTCTTAGTGGGACTGCCACTTCTAGGGGCTATTAGTCTCCTATTAGGCGAAGAGTCTATTAAATAGTGTGCCCTTTGTTCGCCTAATAATATAGCCAATCTTTATATCTTCCATAGGAAAAAGGTAGGCGCTCTAGGTTAGTTTCTTGCGGATTTATATCTTTTAGTGGCTGTATTCCTTACGGTCTCCCTAGAAGACTAGGGGGTTAGGGTAACGTGCGTTAGACCCTACGGTGGTAGCTTAGGTTTAATTATTATAGCTTTTATTATTGCCGCTTTAGTAGGGGTTCCCGTTAGGTAAAGCTGCTCAGCGTTAATCCTCTATTAAGCGTTAAGTTAGTGAGGTTGCCGGGGGTATAGAAACTTAGGTGGCGTTATATGCAGTAGAGAGGTATCTAGCGTTGTTACAAATGTGCTTGTTAAGCTGAGATTATAGGTATTTAATTATGCCCTCTTTTTTAGTAACCGTAGCAATAAGTGTAATTTTAGCCTTCTTTAACTGTTAGACGTCGCGTTTAGACACACAGAGGTCGTCTTTAGTCTTTTAGCGCGTGTTATTAGCAAGCGCCTTATGAGCTTATAGGTCTTAGATAATATTGTGATCTTAGGCAGCACGCATCTTAGCTTATATAAGCTTTAGGTAGTAGTTTTATAGAAGGCGGTAGTATTTATTAGGTTCTTGTGCTACTCTTTTTACAAACGTCTCAGCGTCTCGTATTTTAATCTCAATAGGTAGTAACCCTTCTGCTTGCTTGTCCGTAGTTGTGTAGTTAATAAAGGATAAGACATTGTTGGTGTCTACCTTGTTAAGGTTGTTGTAGTCTTTTAGGCCACTAGGCTTCCCTTTGGGGGTTAAGGCTAGGGCTAATAAATTAAATTCTCCTGGGATTAATTAGCGGCGTAGGTTAAATATAGGTATTGGATTATTCTTTAGGTTCGATATAGTGGCTAGTAAGGAATATCGTCTTACTATTATAGGTTCCTTAAAAGTCTAAAGTAAGGTAATTTATAAACACGCTGCTTCTGGCAGCGCCTGCAGTATTATAAAGACGTAGAATTGGTTATAGGCTAAGCGTTAGTGATAAAAAAGGTGTAACGTAATGTTATGGGACGGGGGTAATGGCTATAAGACGTATGTATTTAAGGAGTCTATAAGATGTTGCGCAATCGATCGTAAGGGTCGAGGGCGTAAGGAGGTAATATACCTACGCGTAGCTGACATAAGCTGTACGTGAGGTGTACGCGAGAGCACGGGGCTCTCCTATGGAGGCCCCTGCGATGGGGTTCTGTGACAATTAGAAGGCCGTATAGTTTATTTTATAGGCTATAAGTAGGACTTATGGCTAGCTTAAAGCACCGTTTAGAAGGCAGCCTAAAAGGCACCTTAAGAGGGATTTCCTATATATTTCTTTTGTGTTTTACGGTTTTATTAAAAGTAATTATAAAGGTTATATACAAGTGGGTCTATCTTTAAGTACCGCTAGTGTATAATTACAGCACCTGTTATACCAAACGCGTACTTACGCGTTTAGTGCACTAACCACTTACTTATAACTAATTAGGGGGGAGGGCGCGTTAGTATATAGACTATATAGTCTACCTTAATAAAATCGACAGTTACTACCATCTAAAAGAGTATACGATACTATACGTATTTCGTGCCCCTAGATATAATATAAGCTTTTACAGTATAGGAATTGAACAAGCAACTTAATTATAAATCTATGGAAATCAAGTGGTATAAATACATGAAAGTAGACCCCTAACTCCGGAACCCATGACTCATATCAAACGTATCCGAGACATACGAGGGTAGTGCTGACGCAGGTGAAACAGGGTAATATGCAAGGTCCGGTAGTCGGTTACATATAACTTACTTATATTATTAAGTTAATACAAACAATATTAAATAAAGTAACTAAAAATAAGCCATATATGATATTGTCTGCATAAGTAGAGGTTGTAAATATCTGACGTGGAGCGTATGCGGCAGGGGCCGTATGGCGTAGCGTAGGTCACCTAACTACCTACGGCCCGATAGATAGCCCGACCTTTACTACCCCTTTCTTTCTCTTTTGGTAGATAAGGAGAAGAACACAAATGAATTAAGAAACAGTTACCTTATATTGCAATTGCAGTACCCCCCTGGGTAATACCGACAGATATATTTTATATTTTAATAAAAATTTAAGTAACGTGGTTAATGGGGTTTTAACCGCTCCCTGGGTTATAACCGCGCTAGCGTACCGCCTGCTGTTTAAAGTAAAGTTTTGTTATTTTGCTAAAATTAAAGTAACACATATATTTAAAAGGCGGTGTGTTGTGATAAGGCTTACCTAGGCGTGATAGATATAACCTAGGTAAAGTTTTAATGTTCAAAACGGTTATAACCCGGGGAGTGGTCAAAACCCCATTAACCACGTTATATTATAGTCTATCTAGCTATTAAGGAAATATAATTAAGCTTTATTATTAAATAATTTAGTTTTTGGCATAAAAATAATAACAATTAGTGTTGGGAATATAGGCAAGTTGCCGTCACGCGAGGCAAGTTGCCGTCACGTGCCGCCGCGGCACTAGCGTGGCGAGGAGCCTTAAGCTCCTCACCCTTCCTCAAGTAAGAGAGATATATAATACCAACCATTATACTATCTACAAACTATAGCTACGTGATATCACCTTATGTTACTAATAATTAGCCTAAATATAATATAATTAGCTATTTACCTATTCTTTTGCGTTATATATATTTAATAAAGTACTTTACTTTAGTATACTTATATTAATTAAGGGTATATTCCTTTAAAATAAATTATTTCGCTAAGGGTAAATATTGTCTTTATAATAAATACCTATTTATAATTATTAAATAACTTTATAAATAACTATTTTTTAAAGACATATCCTATAGTAATTAAATTTATATATAACGTATTCCACCACCGAGCTGGCAGAACCACCGAGCCGGTAGATTTTTCTTGGCACGACCAACACTATATATAAAAGGCAATGTATTAACAAAATAATACTAATCTATCTTAGCAAGAAGGCAGAATTAATCTAGCACTTTAGGCCTATACCTTAGGCTATTTTTGGAGCATACCACGCGCTACAAATGCTTTTAATATATAACATTAGCGACTCTATAATCGGCTTCACGGAATTATATTATAACCGTAAATACGGCTAAACTGCCTAAAGCTTATGGCAACCAAAGAGCAGACAATTATATAATATATACTCAACCTAGATTTACGAGGGTTTGCGCCCCGGCTGTGTGAGGTAGCAGATATGGCAGATAAACTGTTAACTACGCGTAGTGGGATATTAGTAGGCAAGAACTGGCCTAGACGATTCGTTTCTTATATAAAGGAGCTTAAGATGGCTTTTAATTAAGTAAAGGATTGCTAAAGGATACTCTAGGAAGATCCAAAGGTTATTAATGCGTGGTTTAAGCTTATATAGGATATAAAGATAAAGTACGGCGTTTACAACAATAATATCTATAACTTTAATAAGACAGGCTTTTAGATGGGTATAATTAGCTCTATAAAAGTCGTTATAGGCTTAAAAAGACGTATAAGGCCTAATCTTATATAGCCAGGTAATCGGGAATGGGTTACAGTAATCTAGAGTATCTGCGCTGCTAGGTATATAACCCCACTATTCATTATCTATAAAGGACGCGTCTATATCTCTATATAGTATAAAGAAGCAGATATACCATATAATTAGAAGCTTTTAGTCTCTAAGAATAGCTAGATAAATAACGCGCTTAGTCTTAAGTAGTTAAAGCACTTTAATGAGCATACAAAGACGCGTTAGGTAGGGTCGTACAGGCTGCTTATCCTCAATGGCCATAAGAGCTACCTTAACTAAGATTTTAAGGATTATTGCCTTATATAAAAGATCCTTACCTTCTATATGCCTACGTATTCATTGCATATACTATAGCCACTTAATATAGTATACTTCTCGCCATTAAAGATAAAGTACTCGTAGCGCGTATAAGACTTAGCATGTAAACGCGTCCACTATATTAATAAAGAAGGCTTCCTTCCAGCCTTTAAACACGCGTTTTTTGACGTGTTTACATACAATAACTGCAAGAAGGCCTTTAAGGCATCTAGACTAGTCCCTATTAACGCGTAGGTTGTTATTAATCGTCTCAACGTATGATTACGTACCCCACTACCAGCACCCCTACTAGAAACACTATAGCAGTTAAAGACTTTAAATAATATGTACGAATTTAGATTATAATTAAAGCTAGTAGGCTAATCCTTCGTACGATCACTAATAACAGCCTAAGAAGGCTTTTTAAAGCTTATAAAAGGAGCTAAAGAGATACTATATAAGAATGTACTTATGGAGGCCCGCGTATAAGAGCTTAAAGAGCAATTAATAGAAATGACTAAGCGTAAAGCGCGTAAACGGAAGCGGATCCAGCATAGTAGTACGATGGAGTATGGTATAGTAGCATCGTACATAGCTACTGAAGTATCTATCGTACCTCAGCCATCTAAGAAGGCTCGTGGTAGTGGTAGTTAAGAAAAAGCCCAACCAACTCAACGGCACTGTAGAAATTGTGGAGAGACTGGCTATAACGCTCGTACGTGTAAAATAGATGAAGAAGAAGCTTCTAAATCTGATGCGAGTATATTGGACGTATGTTCTCTAGCTAGTAATAAATAATTTTATATTTTATATTTAATGTTAGTCGTGCCAAGAAAAATCTGCCGGCTCGGTGGTTCTGCCGGCTCGGTGGTAGAATACGTTATATAAATTTTATATAAAGATTTTATTTAAAGTAGCTAATTACATATATTTTACTAAGGGGCTTAGTATTACTACCCTAACCAAAGATATAAGATATTATTTTTTTCATAATTACGTATATAATGGGAATATTTTTAATAAATACTATTTAAGTACCTAATTAGTAAGGAAGGCCTACTATATAGGAGTTAATTGCTATTCGCATTGGTGTGTAAATTGTTATAATAGCCTGCCATTTAATTGGTCGCTTAAAATTAATAAAGGAATACCGTATACAAGTATAGCTTTTCGCGTATATATATAAACACCAGATTTGAAATCTATGATGGCCGTTTATAAGTTCTGCTTATTTTTGTCCATATTAATCGATTGGTTATAGAGAAAATAGGTTGACAAATTGGTAGTTTAATTTTGGTTAGGTCGCCGAGTTTAGGGGGTCGCCGAGTTCTAGGGGTCCAAGCTTAGTAAACTTATTAATAGGCTAGGTATATAGGTAAATAAGAAATTAATAATATAATAATAACTAGTGAAGTAATTGCCTAATAGATTAACTCTAATTATATTCTAAGATTTACTATAAAGAAGAGGACTATTTAGGTAGGAACTATAGTCCTTTAAATATATAATACTGCGCCTAAGAAATGTACTAAGTACGTTAGTGCGTTAGTGCGTTAGTACGTCCTATATTTCTACGTTCCCACATTTTTATATTCCAAACTTATAATATTGTAGTGGGGTAAAATAGGCCACTACTTAGTGCCTTGGCATTTTCCTGTATTTATAGGGCCTTTGGCTTCCCTCCTTCTTGGAGATCACGACCTACTAGAATACATTCTTTCCTTTCTTCTTACTGACTGCTTTCCTACTAATTGATTACGACTGACGACTGACCGACCGACCCACCGACAGACAGACGGCATTGTGACTTCCTATCTGAGAGGGACCGCGTCCACCACCACAATATAACTAACTACGTAACTTAGTTACCCTTTATCCTATAGTTTAACTAGTTCTAATACCTCTTATGCTTCTACCACTAGTCTATTTATATCTCTTCTTAGTAGTTATACTACTGCCAATATAAGGTCCATAACACTTACTTAGTTATTAACTCTTAAAATTTTTGTATAGTAGCTATACTTTATCTTCCTCCTTAAGATCTAGTCCCTTAAATCTCTTAGTATTATAGTACCTTTTTATCCTTTATTATACTATCTTTACTAATTCTATAAGGTTTATATAATGATTTATTAATATCTTTATTCTTTACTTAGCTATACTAATATAGGTAATAGGGTTATAACAGTCGGCATAGTTATAACGGTGGGGCCCCACTGCCTTTCTAATTAGGCTTACTGCCTGCCTAATTAATATACGGTTTAGAACTTTAAAATTCCACTAGATGCCTATTTAGAATATTAAAACTACGTATAAACGAAATTTGTTAGAACCTGTTATAACTATACCGATAGTTATAACCCTATTACCTACGTTAGGACTTTAAGCAGAGCTTTAAGTGGAGCCTTAAGTAGAGCTCTAAGTAGAGCCTTTATAGAGCTTTATGTAGAGGTTTATATAGAGATTTTATAGAGCTCCGTACACATCTCCCCCTAAGCTTTATTTAGTAGAGGTTGTAAAGCTTTATAGCTTTAGGTAGACGCAGAGCTTATAACTCTATTAGGGCCTCTATAACGGCTTATAGAGGCGTATAAAATAGATATATTATACAACGTAGGTAATAGGGTTGTAATAGTCGGTATAGTTAACAAATTTTATCTATACGCAGTTTTGATATTCTAAACCATTTTAATGGGCATCTGGTAGAATTTTAAAGTTCCAAACTAAGTAGGCAGTAAGTCTAATTAAGAAGGCGGTAGGGCCCACTATTATAACTATACCGACCGTTGTAACCCTATCACCTACGTTACTTAACTTTTTTATTTATTATAGCGATAATAATATTCTTATTTTATATTCGTAATTCGCCTTAAATAATAATATGCCTATTTTTATATAGTGTTATATTATATATAAACTATATAAATAGTAATAATAATACCTAATTATTTTATGCATAATTAATAGAATGCCTTAGATACTATTCTAATATCTAGTTTAATCTTTCTATTTAACTATCTGTCTATAAATAGTATACTATTAATATTACTACGTAAACCCCTTATTCTGCTAAGAAATACCTCCTAAAATACTGCTATAAATCTTATTTAGTGCTCTATATCTTATAAATACTTCTTTAATATAGACTTTAGCAATATCTTCCACTAAGATCTCTTCTATATATGCTATATAGTAGCCCTATTTAGTTAACTTATATACTATTACTAGGATTATATTATAATCATATCTAGTAATAGGGTCTTTTAATTTTAGTAGAGCGATATCTAGAGTATTAAAGTATTTAATCCGAGACAGGAACTATTATATACCCTACCCGGAGATAAGTGGTTACTATTAGGATATAAGCTATAGGCTAATAAGAGGTGGGATATATAGTATAGATTAGTGTGGGGGTAGGGAAAGATACTTAAAGGATTTACTTCCGGTCTAATTATAGCACTACTATAGTTATTAAGGGTGCATACTATAGGGTGGTAATTTTATGCGGGCACTGTACATGCGGATAGTGAGCGTGCATTTTAGTAAAGAAGAGCCTAGTTTAAACGACAAGTACGCTTAAATAGAGGGTGGAATATTAGGGCAGAGCTTTATACAGACTGGGGTAGCTATAATTTAGAGTAAGGTAAAGCCTGTTAGACGCTATAAAACTAATAGTCCTAAGCAAAACCCTTGGAGGAAAGGTATTGTTTAGGGAATTATTTACGTTTCTATTATATAGAAGCTATGCTAATTGTTTAGCATAGTAGGTTTATCTATACAGACGGAGAAAAGGTAGCCATAGTTATTAATCTTTAGTGAAGGAGCGACATTATTTATACTTAGAGGGTGGATTGACGAAGTAAGCAAAGCTAACGGTTACGGAGTATACGAATCTTAGTTAAAGAAAAAGATATAACTACTCTAACCTAACTAATGCGACATAGTAGGTGCTATACTGCGTAGTATAAGCCTATTTCTATACCTTTTATAAAGTGCATTTTCTGTAACTAATTATTACGGTTAAAAAGACTGGCCTTTTTGCTATTCTAGCTTAAAGGTATATATAGTCGTACCCTATACCGTTTTACTAATTAATCTAAGCTAATAAATTACGGTGGAGGCGCGAATAGATCGTCTAACTTGTTATTTTCTCCTATTAACTAGAACGTCCTCTTAATTAAATTAAAGCTTAAATAACTGTTTTTCGCTTCTTATATTACTATAGGCTAGAAGGGATAATAGGAGTGGCTATATTAATGCTAGAATAGATTTAGACTAGTGTTATATAGGTACCTTAGTATTACGTAGGCTTGGCGTTTTTGTTAGCTTCCTGTGGACTTATATCCTAACTTCTACTAGTTAACCCTCTACTTTAAATTTGGCGGTAATATATATAAGCGCTTTAACCCTATAATTCTAATTAATATAGAAGTAATTTAGTACCTTTAGCCGCTTAAAAGAGACGGCGTATGCCAACCTAGGTAAAGAAAGGTACGTTATTACAACTCTTATTATTATAACTGCGCTAACTTAAAAAGTATAAATACATTAAGGTAGCGTTAGTAAAGCCACTACGTTATAATAAAGTTCTCGCATTATATCTACTATTAAGAACTCGTCGTAATAAAGACGCAGAAGCCCACGCCTCTAAGGTGCCGATTCTATCTAAACAGCGCTTAATTCCGTTTAGTAGGCGAAGACGCTAAAGCGACCTTAAGAAGAAGGCGAAGTTCTACCCTTTCGCTTTTTACCTAAGCCGCTTCTAAAATAAGTATAAATATCTATAGCTTTGGTTGGCGAATAAGTTAGGTAAAAGATAATTAGTAAGGCTTAAGTTAACTACTAAAGGGAGAACGGAAACTAGCTAATAAAAGAATAAGAGAAAACAATAGACTGTTTATAAGACATTATCTATTATGCGCTTACAAGAAAGACATTATCGGCTTCCCTTTGCCGTAAGCGTTTGGATGCTAGTATTAACGCGGAAATGGTCCTAATATAAATACTAAGTAACTAATAACCGCGGGAATAGAAGAGTGCTCTATATAAATATCCGCGGTATAAAGGTTAACTTAGGGAACGTAGTAGCTTTATAGGTAAATATAAAGAGGGAATTACTATAGAAAGTAAAGAGCTTTACTAAAAGCTTTTAAGTGTTAGCGACTTAGTCAATTAAGGTATAAGTACGGCAAGAGGGACGCGTAAGCCTATATAATTGGTAATCTATAAATAAAGATCTAAAGCTAGAGAAAGGAAAGGAGATAGAGGGTAGCGCCGCTTAATATTATATATAATCCTCTAGTTATATAATAGCAACTATTTAAAACTATATAAAACTATCTACGACTATCTATAACTATTTATAACTATCCGCTATAATTTACTAATATCTATTAGCTACAATTTACTAGTTTCCACTAGTACTGTAACATTACCCCCCCTCTAAAAAAGCCTACCCTTAGGCTTTATATATCCATATTATGTCTATAGGGTATTTTTATCTTTATACTTAATAGGTAGCTTATTATATTTACTATTCTAGTACTCTATTTACTTATTAAGGTACTTTAGAGGTCCGGGTTTATTAGGGTAACAATTATAGAATTTCTAAAGCTTATAGGGACTACCTATAAAGTTCTATATAGGGTACTAAGTAGGGTCTAGGTTGTACCCTTTCCAACTAATATAATATTTTAACGTTCCCCTTATAAGCTTATAGGCTAGTATTTCTTTAATTTCCTATTTATTGTCGCTATTAACTTAGATTGGTAGGGGAAGTTTATTCTTTTATCTAGGTAATAGGTTGTTTATAGCTTTCTATAGTTTATCTAAAGAGAAAATAGGGTAAACTTTAATTAAATTTAGGAGCTTTACTTTATACGCATTGCCTATTTTCTTAAAAACCTTATATAGTTCTACTATCTAATAGTCTAGCTTATGGCTAGGTTATTCCATCTTCTAGTTCTTTATTATAACCTAGACTATATCTTTTACGGCAAAGTTAGGCTCTCGCCTATACTTATTTACCTACTATTATATTAATTTCTAGGCCTTTTCTAAATATATATAGGCTACCGTTTAGGCTTCTTCTAAGCACTTAGTATACTACTAGGCTTTCTTATAAGATAGTTTTTTATATATAGTCTGGGGTCCTTTTAGTCTTTTCTAGTTAAAGCTTATATAGGGTAAGTAGCCTATTTCTAGCTAGATAGGGGCAAATTCTATAAAGTCGTAAGGTAGGGTCGCTTAGGCGTAATCTATTAGGGGTAGTAGTTTAGCCTAGTTATCTTAAAAGTAGTTAATAAAGGGCCGAAGTCTCTAGTCTAAATATTAATTTATAATTTCCGTCCAACTATCTATTTAGGGGTGGTATGCTATAAAAAGCTTTAGCTTAATACCTAAAATTTAGGTAAACTTATTCTAGAAAGCTAAAATAAATTACGGCCTATAATTAGATATAATAGTATCTAGTAGTCCGTAAATTTAGTAGATATAGTAGATATATAGTTAGGCCGCCTTTTTAGTATTAATGTTTTATAATAGGGGATTAAGAATGGGCGCTTGCTAAAGTAGTTAACTAAGATTATAACTATATTGTATCCGTTATAGTCTATAGGTAGTTTATAAAAGTCTATAAAGATATACTACTAGGGGCGTTCTAGTATTAGGAGTGGTTTTAATAGTCCTAGGGTTTTATCTTATGGAATTATAGATCTATAGCAGTTATTATAGTTCTATATATAGCGGTTAATATCTATAACTATTCTGGGCTAGTAGTGTGGGAGGGTACGACCTCTCTAAGATAGGAAAGTCATAGTGCTGTCTGTCAGTCGGTCGGTTAGTCTATTAGTTAGTCACCATCAGTTAGAATTAAGCAGTAAGAAGAGAAAGAAAAGAGTATATTAAAGGAAAATTGTATATCTGTTAGTCTCGCCTAAGTTATTAAAGACTCTAAGGGCTTTAGACCGATCTATATAACTTATAAAAGGCCTAGGCTCTCCTAAAGCTATGCCTAATCTAGATGTTAAATCTAGGGGCCAAATCACACCACTATATACCTCCCCTACCTAAGTTGTTATCCCCTAACGACTTCCGAAATTTTAAAACTCCTTATCTTTAAAATAAAGGCGCGGTAAGTGATTGTATACGTTCCTTGCCCTTACTATAAACCTAAAATAGTAAGCAAGGAGACTCCGTTTTAGTTAAATAAGACCGCTCGCGTCCGCCTGGCAGGGCAGCACAAAAGGCATTAGACTGGCGGCTCTTAGATAATGTAGCTCTTTCGCGTCCTTCTATTTGCTTAGTTCTATCCTATAGTTCTTTAGGCAGCTTTATATAACTTTATTCTTCTATAATAACTAGGGGCACTCTGCTTAGGTTTACTGTAATAGTTAAAGGATCGATTCTATTGTTAACGTAGTAGAAGTATAAGCGGCTATTAAAGCGTCCTATTTTAGTTATATGTATAAGCTAAAACGCATCCTTATAGTTTTTAACAGCCCTAAAATGGTAGAAATGCATCTATTTCCTAACTTCGTTCCTATTGCCATTAAGAAAAAGGTTATAATCTTAAATTACCGCCAGAGAATTCCATCGCCGTCTACCTAGAAGAGCGTTAGATAAGGCGCTGGCAGCTATAAGTTTAACTATAGTAGGGAAGCGGTATAGGATTGCGCTGTAAAGATTAGCATATCCGGATGGCGTATAGGGCGGCGCTTTTAAGTCTTAGTATGCATTTGCTAGCTCTACCTAGGTTCCTCCTTCTATAACCTTAAGGTTATTATAATTGTCCTAAATGCTAACAAACTATAGTAGTATTATTCGCTAGGTCCTAGTTAAAGGTCCTTTTACTCTATAAGGAAGGTAAGGTATAGTTATATACACATCTCCTTTTTTATATAGCTGAGCTACCTAATTAGTTGTATATTTCTCTACATCCTTAGCGGTCTAGTTATAGTCCAAGATTTTATATACGAATCCGTTACCCTTAGTTAATCCTTATACTTTAAGATCTACCTACTATAATTTTAAGTAATAATGTATACCGGGTAGGATAATCGTATAGTTATCCTTAGTCTTATTATCTAGAGAAACGCTTTCTTAGATTATATTAGCACTGCGTCCACTTTTAAAGAGTAAGGGAATATTAACGTTAATATAGCGAAACGCTGTAGAGTCTCCTTTAACCGCGAATTTTATATAATAAAGATAGGAAATAAGTTGCCACTAACTATTAGGCCTAAAAGCGTAATAGAGACGATAATACTAAGGATCCTATCTTATTAGCTATTGGTAGAGATTATAGACTATTATTCTTAACTAGCCATAATTTGGCCGCCTATTAATTAGACGCTAATAATAGCGGTATATACGCATTTCCTTGTTAATTATTATTAAGATGCTAGAATCCTACTACTATCTAAACACATTTAAAATCACGGATCCTTCTTACTACTATACTTCTTAGTTTTTTAGTAATATTATCTAATTAAGCAAAGCCTCTCTATTATAGGAAAACCTTAGCGCTAAGTTATAAATAAACTTATATAGTCCTAAGGAATTAGACGGAACTAGAGGTCTATAAGCTTTTCTAAACTAAGAGTATATAGTAGGATCGGTCTTTATGGTGCTAAGGTAGTTATAAGCGTAATATATTAAATAGAGTTTATAATATAGTGCGGTATAGTTTAGACCTTTTATTGCTAAACCTATACGTCCTCTTATTGCTTAAGTATATATCTAGTAGACCTTGCATATCTCCAGATTAGAACTAGCCGCCCTATACTAGCTACGTAAGAGCTTTATAACCTCTATTGGTTTAATTTTAGTAGTTTAATTTAGGGACACCTTAAGATGCGCTAGTACGTTATTCTTATAGTTATATCCTTATTTTATATAGAGTACCGCTATAGTATTTATAGCCTCCTTAATATACTCCACATTATCTCCTAGCTTAATAATATTCTTATTAAATATTAATTCTACTTCTAGCCCTCCTACTTCCGGGTAAGTAATCATTAGCCCCCTTTTTAGATTCCTTTTTAATAAAGATACTAGCAGCTAGAACACTAACTAGAAAGAAGAAGCCGCAACAGTAGCAAAACCAGCCCAAAAACTACTCAATAAAGCAATCCGTTATCGGAATCCCATTCCTCGCATTAAGAGACCCTTAAAACCACGTCGCCCCAGCTACAAAGCATGGGGGACGACGGAGGGACGCAAGCTTCCCGCTGGAGCCACGAAAGTCGCAACGCAAGGGAGCTGAACTACGAACTAGGTGGGCAACAACGCGAAAAAAACAGCTGCCAGCTTAACCAGTAATAGCAAAAACTAAAGGAAATACTTAGATAAATTAAAGACGATCTCATAAAAGAGGAGGAAGAAACCCCATAACACCAGATACTTATTACTGTTTAAGAGGTAATATAACACATTAAAGCCCTCTTAACACGTCAAGCGCCTTAAACAACCCAGGAAAAGGAGACTAAGGCCCAGCTTAACCGGATTAAAGCTAGCATTACAAAAATTCAAAAGGAAACACGTAAAGGAGGACCCCTAGGTCTAGAAGTCCCCCCAATACAGAGCTAGTCCTAGGCAGCTGTCGCTACGCAGGCGGCCCGTATAGTAAACGCAGTCGCCGCACCACAGAGAGCGACCGTACGCGTCTAGCTTAAGGAGCCCTAGGGCTACGAACCAGGGGAGCTCCTTAAGACTATTTAGAGAATAATACTAAGTGCATACGCCGTACGCACCCTTAATAGCGGGGATATAGACGTCTATATCCCCTTCTAAATAACAAAGGATTAAATCCTAAACGGATTAAACGCGCTAGAACTAAAAATACTAAAAAAAGACTACCTCTTAAAAGTACCTAGGGTCCTACTTAAGACCCTAATTAATAGCAGAAGAAATATAGACAACTTAGAATTAACCTAATCCATTTATAAAGCTATAAAGCGCCTTATACCTAGGGTAGCTATTAGCCAAATCCGATAGCTACACAACCCTAAAGCGCAGACGAAACGCTAGGCAAACCCTAGCAGTACCCAGAGAGAACCTAAGAAAACTAAAGGAATACTTATAATTAGTGTCCCAACCTAGGCAATCTAGCAAAAGATTATAAAAAGTGGGATAGTTATTAAATCCTAGCTTTTTAAAACTAGGCTATTTAAGAACAGCCTAATTATAAAGTAATGCTACTAATATAACTAATAGGGATATATATAAAGCGTATATAGAAAGCAAATAAAATACGGACAATATATAGGACTACATAGCACTACAGATTACCCTAAGGAAAGGGTATCCTATATTAACTACAGCAAAGCCTATAAAGCATAGTAAAGAAAGAAGTGCAGGACCTTCTAGAGCTATCTTAAGGGCATCTAAATAAAAAGGATAACCCTTTTAATGCAGTTACTCTACATGCAAGAAGCTATAAAAATAATACTATACCAACCCCCAATACCAGGAAACTTTATAATTATCACTAATTAAAAAAAAAGGACGGGAACTATTAGGGATTTAAGAATAACCACTTAAACGGGGACTAGGTAAACCATCTTTTATTAATAAAGTAAGTAAAGACAGATTATAATTAAGGCTCCGGCTCTACGCTAATAGAGCAATAATAGTTACTAGCGAAAATAAAGAGGAATAGGATATAGATATAGATAAGCCCATACCTACCCTAAATAAGTAAGTATATAATTATCTAGTATAACTGCGGAAATATAAACCAAGGGGCGTGTTACCCCTTCTTTAACAGCATTACGCTAATGGACTACTAGGTCCTCGCAGTCCAGAAGCTAGCATATAATAGGTCCACTAAATTAACATACTACCTAAGGGAATTCACACTTACGTATAACGCCCTCCCTATAACAAAGGTTTGCTTTATAATCAGCCAAAATATTAATGCCGTATATTAAAAGCGCAGATAGTACGGCCCCTTTACTATAGCCCTCTAGGTACGCCTAGAGGGGCTAGAGATTACAATTATTAATATTTACAACCCGCGCAAAGACGGCCCCTAGATTAAGACATAGCCTAAGGTTAAAATAGCTATTAAGGAGGCTAAGGGAGAAATTATACTCCTAGGTAACTTTAATGCCTACTACCTAATATAGGGCGGAAAGCATATAGCTAGTAAAGAGCAGGCGGAACGCCTACTAGCCAAAACCAATACTAGAGGTCTTATACTCACCACACCAAAAGGAGAGCCTATATAGAAAAGAGGGCAATAGGAAAGTATAATTAACCTTATATTTATATCTCTAAATCTATATAGAAAAGTTAACTTCTATAATATGGTTAAGGAATAGGCCCTTATAAGAGACCATATACCTATCCGCATCTAAATTAATAACGCCGGCTGTCCGCTAGTAAAACGCCAGCGCCTTGCCCTTAAAAAGCTAAACTTATAGGGCCTTCTCTAAAGCATTTAGGAGCTTAACTAGGCTATATCTAAAGACCCCCTTTAAGCCCTCCAGGAAGGTATTAAATAAGCACTTAGAGAACACTACCTATAAGCACAACCTAGCCAGTAGGCCCGTAGAGAATAGTTGCTATATACCATATAGCTCCACGCCAGCGCTCGCTAGGCGCGATAATAATATTAGGACTATAACAACCCCCAAGACCTTTAAAGATACTTAGCACTAAGTAATTAACTCCAGAAAGAAACTAGGAGAGTTAGTTATAATAACTAGCGGCGCTTTATTTATAAACTTACTAAGGACTAATTAAAACCCTATAATAAAGGATTTTAGATTCTATTAAAGTAAAGCAGAAAAGCAAGTATAGTAAAGGCGGACCCCCACCTACTAGACCTTAAGAGGTCTATTAAGGACCCCCTAGTAGACAATAATACTATAAAAGCAGATATTCTTACAGCTAAGTTTTTTCCTAAGACTGGAACAGCGGACCTTAGCAATATTAAGATAGAGACAATAATAGAACAAAGGGCATTTAATATCAGCCCTATTATCTTAATAGAAGAAATCAGCAAGCTAATTAGGAGCCTTTTAAATGGAAAAGCCCTAGGGCTAGATAGTATACTAAATAAGGTTCTTAAAGCGGTTGCCCTAGTTATTATAAAAGACCTAGCAGAAGCAGCTAGTTACTGCTTTACCAACGGAATAATACTAGAAAGCCTTAAAGAATCCATAACCGTAGTTTTACATAAGGAAGGAAAGAAAAACTACTCTCTCCTAAGCAGCTATAAACTAATTGCACTCGAAAATACGCTAGCAAAAGTCCTAAAGAAGCACATAGCCAATATTATATTAGAAGCAGCGAAAAAGCATAGATTACTCCCTTAAAACCAGATAGGAGTAAGGCGCAAGCAATCTATACTATCAGCAGTAGGACTGCTTAGCTCCTATATATAGACAGCATGGCGAACGCGCCATGGGTATATAGTATTAATGCTAAGCCTAGACTTAGCAGGGGCGTTCGACAATATATCCTATAAAAGGCTCCTCTATATCTTAAAAGGAAAAGGCTTTCTAAAGTAGCTTATAAACTTTATATAAAGCTTCCTAACAGTACATAAGACCCGTATTAAGTTTATAGAATATAAGAGCAATTAGATCTAAACACAGACAGGTATCCCCTAGGGGTCTCCTTTATCGCCAATTCTATTTCTCTTTTTTATATTAGAACTCTTAGAAAAATTCCAAAGCCCTAATAGCGGCACACTAGGGTTTAGCTTTATAAACGACACGAACCTTATTACTTAGGGGGACTCCGCGGCAGAGAACTATTAACGATTAGAGGCCGCCTATAATTGCTATACTATATAGGCAAACCAACACGGCGCGGCGTTCGCCCCTGAAAAGTACTAGCTTATATACTTTACAAGGCAATGGCGCCACGCCACTACAGACCTTGCGTCCACCGTGCGTATCGCCGGCTGCGAGACAGCTCCCCAGAAAACCAGTATGCGAATCCTAGGGATTTAGGTGGACCCTAAGCTCTAGTAAAAAGAACAGATTAAAAAGGCGGCAACTAAAGGATTAGTAGCCTTTAAAGCGATATCAAGGATCACTACATCTATATAGGGCCCATCAATACGCCGCTCGCGCCTCCTATACACGGCCACCGTCTAACTAGCGATACTATATAGCGCCTAAGTATAGGGAGTATAGGACAACGGCGGAACGCCAGTAAAAAGCTTACTTAAACCGCTATAGAAAGTCCAGAACTAGTGCCTCCGCAGGGTTATAGGGGCATACTAGCAAATACTAATAGCTGCAATTAAGAAGGAAGTAGCTATTCCCCTAATCCAACTCTATATTAAAACGACAGCCCTCTAAAGAGCCACTAAGACAGCTTCTAATAGGGTAGAAAAGGAATTAGTAGAGGCACTTAAGGGTATCTAGAAAATACTAGTAAAGCGCTAGCAAAAAATAAGACGGCCACTAGTACTACTAGAAGCGCTTAAGGACCGCGCAAAGGACTATAAAAATAAGATATAGGGGTTTCTTATATACTAGAAGAATTATACTAAGCAGAAAGCCGTAATAAACCCCTATAGGCGTAGCTAGCGGAACGCCGGCAGAGCGTAGACAGAACGCCGCCACTATATAGGAGGTCACCAGCATCGCTAGCGGGAAACCACCCTTATCGCGAAGTAGGCAGACCTAGAATAGTACCGACGGTAGCAGGTAAAGGCCAAAAATCGCACAGAAACCACGTGGAAGACCCCATAGGGGAAACCCACAATCCTATTATATAAAGATTTAACAAAAGTAGAGGCTATAGTACTATTTCTCCTTTATATAGAGGTAATAGGGCTTAACGCATAGCTTACATCTATTAGAGTACTAGAAATTCTCCTACGGTGCAAATATAGCTAAATAAGGTAGATAGTACACCATATACTATTCTAGTGCCTATAATACTAAAGGGCGGACTTTATAGCATAATACGCCTCTAAACGCCTCTAAGAGGTCTTAAGCAATAAAAGAAGTGCCCAAGCAGCTGTAAAATAGATAGTATAGTTAGGAGCCCTAACTTAGTTCTAGGCTATAAAGGCAATGGATGCAAAGGAGACAAGTAGATACTAGCCCTTTTAAAGCTTAGAGGACTGGTAAAAGAATAAGGGTAAAAGGATAAGGGAAGAAGGGGTAGTGTAAGATCGTCCGCGAAGCGCGGTCAGTTGGCTTAATATGCAGACTCTTAGCCAGGTAGAAGGCGAGTCGCCGTCGCCCCGATATTGGAACGCTGTCGTCTCTCTAGCGCGGCCCGCGATCGGGTTTTCTCTAAGATAGAGTTTTTCCTATAGAAGGTATTAGCCTGCGTGGACCCACTAGGGGGACCGAGACGGGCGGTAAATTAAATTTATTATTATTATATTATACTAGCAGCTATAGGGGCGAGCTAATAGGCGTTCTAGCTACGAGAATGCTCTCGTTTATGGATAATAAAGGCGAGTTAACTAATATAGGCGATCCTTGTTAGGACAGACTTAGTATAATACTAACGCCTCCTCCTTAAACAGGTGTTAATGGCTAAAAGGCTAAGGGATTTATTACATTAGAAGCATGCTATAAATATATTCGCAGTACGAGAGCTAAGCTCTCTCCTACTTATCTAATTCCGACATTAGGGGGTTAAACCTTCACCGCACATGCAACCTTACCAAAAGGTAGCGCCACACTCTAAAACTTACGCATACCTATCTTACCATCAAAAACAATTGATTTTCCAACTTTTAAGACCTAATTCCTACCGCCTAGCGAGCTAGAGGTGGATTTATTTGTCATTTTACCCCCTTATCCTAACAGAAATTTTTCTCTAGGGGTGGTTCTAGCTTATAAGCGAGGCACGGACAGGAACACCAAAACCACTACTACTACCACCA
>Ga0307515_10007216_pt1 | contig 22014 bp, 13 predicted proteins | sample 17_EM_MG_FD_194513 | JGI IMG/M metagenome (GOLD analysis project Ga0307515, IMG submission 194513) | Populus trichocarpa ectomycorrhiza microbial communities from riparian zone in the Pacific Northwest, United States - 17_EM | ecosystem: Host-associated > Plants > Roots > Unclassified | place...
AAGCAGGGCAGCTCGATCAAGCAGTGGAAGGACGCGACCGCGCCGCGCGTGCCGATCATCGATCACCCCGACGTCCGCCGCATGCTGCTCGACATGAAGGCGCGGGTCGAGGGCCTGCGCGCGCTGGTCGTGAAGCTGACCATGCACATCGATCAGGCCCACGCGATCGAGCACGCCGGCGGCGACAAGGCCGCGGCCGAGTACCACATCGGCCAGCTCGACCTGCTGGTCCCGCTGATCAAGGCCTACGGCAGCGACCAGTCGTTCCAGATCTGCGCCACCGCGATCCAGGTCTACGGCGGCGCCGGCTACCTCAAGGACTGGCCGGTCGAGCAGTACTGCCGCGACTCCAAGATCTTCTCGATCTACGAGGGCACCAACCACATCCAGGCGATGGACCTGGTCGGCCGCAAGCTGATGCAGCGCGGCGGCGCCAACGTCCAGGCGTTCGGCAAGGACGTCGGCGCGTTCATCGCCGCCCACAAGCAGCACCCGGTGCTCAAGGACTCGATCGCCGTGCTCGGCCAGGCGATGGAGGCGCTGACCGGCACCGGCGGCAAGTTCATGCAGTGGTTCGGCGGCGGCAAGATGGAGATGGTGCCGGCGGTCGCCAACCGCTTCCTCGAGATGATGTCCGAGACCACCGTCGGCTGGCTCCTGCTCGACGCCGCGGTGATCGCCGAGGCCGCCGCGGCCACGCTGCCCGCCGACCACCCGGACCGGGCCTTCTACGAGGGCAAACGGTTTGCCGCGCAGTACTTCGCCCACAACGTGTTACCCGGCGTGGCGGCCAAGGCCCAGCTGATCGCGCGCGAGGACCGCAGCGCGCTCGACATCCCGGCCGCCGCGTTCGCCCCGGTGTGAGCGGCGCGAGCGTCCCGCCGCACGCCCCGATGGTTCAGACGCATGCGAACACCCGCCAGGGGTAGGAAGGCTGGCAGGCCGCATCGTCGGGGCGTGCGGCGCGACAAGATGGGGACCGCGGCTGTCGATCATCGCCAGGGGTCTGCGAGCCTCGGGTCGGTCAACAGCTCATCGTCGGTCAGGCTGCGCAGGAACGCGACGACATCGTCGCGCTCCGCGGGGGTGATCGCGAACCCGGGGACGAACACGCTCTTGTGCGGGTTGAGCTTGCCGTCCCCCGCGTCGGGTCCGGTCGCGATCAGCCGGCCGCCGCGCGCATAGCCGTCGACGACCTCCTCGAGCGTTGCGACGCTGCCGTCGTGCATGTACGGCGCGGTCACCCCGACGTTGCGCAGCGTCGGAGCCCGGTAGCGCCCCATGTCCTTGGGCTGCTGGGTCAGCTCGACCAGCCCGGTATCGCTCGCGGGATAGCCGCCCTGGCCGTCCACGTTGTACAGCCCGGTATTGAAGTAGTGGACGAAGCCCTCGGGCGCGGTGTCGACGTCCTTGTACGAGTTCGTCAGGTTGAAGCCGCTGTGGCAGTGATGGCACTCGAGGCGCTCCGAGAACGTCAGCTCCATGCCGCGCTGCGCGGACGCGGAGATCGCGCGGGTGTCGCCTGCCTGGAACCGGTCGTACGGCGAGCGGCCCGAGATGATCGTTCGCTCGAACGCGGCCAGCGCCCGGGCGACATTGCCGATCGAGAATGGGTCGGTCTCGCCCGGGAACGCGGCGGCGAACTGGCCCTGATAGATCGCCACCGCGCGCAGGCGATCGAGCAGGACCGCCTCCATGCCCGCCAGCCCGAGCTCGACCGGCCGATCGCCGAACATCGGGACCAGGGCCTGCTGCTCGAGCTCGAGCAGCGTCGAGTTCGCCCAGGTCTGCACGCTGTTCCAGGCCGCGTTGACCAGGCTCATCGCGTTGCGCCGGACGCTCTGGCCCGTGGATCCGATCGGGGTCTGCCGGCCGTCGCCGAACGCGTGCGCCTGATCGTGGCACGACGAGCACGACTGCGTCTGGTTTCCGGACAGCCGCGCGTCGTAGAACAGGCGCCGGCCGAGATCGACCTTGGGCTGCGACATCGGATTGTCGTCCGGAACCCTCGGCTCGGGGAACCCGCGGGGCAGGTCCCATTGCCACGCACCCGGCGGCGTCGGGGCGGTGCACGCGGCGAGCACCGCGCACGACGCGATCGCGGCGATCCACGTCATGGCACTCCGAACAGCACCTGGGTCGCCGCGGGTGTCGAACCATGAGCCAGGCCCAGGCGCGGGAAGATCGCGTCGCACTCCGGATCTCCTGCGTCCGAGAGGCACCCCGGCGCGGTGTTGATCGTGTTGGTCGCGAGGTTCGAGGTCGCGAGCACCGCGCCGAGGTCGACCGCGATCAGGTTCGTGGCGGCATCGAACCCGGTCAGCGCGATCTCGGCGACGTTGGCGGCGGCGCACGGCCCCGAGGGCGGCTGGGTCGTCGAGCTGCCGGGGCAGCCGATCGCGCCGAGGTGGATGCCGAACGGATTCGCCGCGCCGCCGATCCCGTCGATCTTCAGGTAGCGGTATCCCGATCGCCAGACCCACCACAGCGTCGTGTCGTTCTGCGGCGGCTGTGCGGTCGACGCGTCGAGGTGATTCATCGCCTCGGGGACGCCGAGCTTGAAGCTCACGCCGGTGTAGCTGCCTGGCGCGACGCTGCCCGTGATCTCGGTGTGGGTCGCGGTCGTGCCCATGTCGCAGGCCGTGCCGCCGGTCTCGAAGTCGAGCAGCGCGAGCTCGCCGCGCTGGAACCGGCCGTCCTGCGCGAGCGTGACCGCGGCCCGGGCGCCCGCCGCGGTGATCAGCGCGACGTCGTGGACGAACAGCCGCAGGTCGTTCGGCGTGTACGTCGTGGCCGGCGTGCCGACGTTGGCGTACGTGTGTCCGCACACCAACGCCTCGCCGTTGACCTTCGCCGCGAACCGCAGCGTGACCGCCTGGGTCGCCGCGGCGTCGGCCGGCGGCGCCGCGTCGACCCCGCGCTGCGGATCGCCACCGCACGCGGCGGCGGCGAGCAGCCCGGCGATCACCGGCCGGGTGGGATGAGCTCGCATGGCAATCGCGCCGTCGGGGCGTGGGGAACCAGGTCGTTGGGCCGATCGACGCAGGCCTTCGACAGCGAGCCGCCCGGCCCGTCGATCGGGCCATCGATCGGCGCATCGGCGGCGCCGGCATCGCTGGCGGCATCCGCCGGCCCCGCGTCCTTTGCGGTCGCGTTGCTGCCGCCGCCGCAGGCCGCCAGCGCGACGAGCACGCACGAGCATACCCAGCGCATCAGTACCTCACCCAGATGACGTCATCGGGGTGGACCCCACCGGACAGCGTGGTCACGCCGGGCGTCGTCGTGATCGCCGCGGCGATCACCGGGTTGAAGCTGTACGCGGCATTGTCGCGCCAGACGATCTGCGCATCCTGAAAGTAGATCGTCATGTCCGGGACATGGGTACCGGGGCCGATGGTGTACGTGTTCCACCCCGGCAGCCGCGGTGGGACGATCGCGAGCGCCGCCGCCGGCTCGTGCGTCGTGTCGCCCGGCAGCGCGATCCAGTCGACCGTGGTGGTCGTGCCGTCGGCGCGCTTGCAGGTCTGGTGGGCCGAGAAGTAGATCTGCGCGAATGGCAGGTTGGGAGTCTTGAGCCGCAGCGACATCGTGTAGAAGTCGTCGTCGGCCGCGAGCTCGTCTCCCGCGGTCTTGGCCCACGTGACCGAGACCACGGCGCTGTCGGCGTCCTTGTGGACCGTCACCTTGCCGAACGCGCTCGGGACCGCGCGCACCGCGGTGACCCCGGCGGGGATGTCCACCGTCAGCGACACGGTGTCCGCGTTCGGGTCTCCGGCGGCGGCGCCCGGACAGCCGTGGCCGATCTGGAAGGTCACGAGCTGGGTCGCGTTCGCGATCGCGGGACCCGATGCGACCGTGACGTGGGCGTCGGCGGCTCGCGCCGAGAACCATGCACAGCCCGCGCTGAACAGAACAAGCAATCGTCGATTCATCACAAACTCCCTCGGTTCGTCAGATGGGGACTGCACCAATACTATTCGCAATCCCCGTCAGCGCATGTGCGGTAGATTTGCGCACCGCGCGCGGTGGTGCGGTAGATTTGCGCACCTCGCGGCGGGGGCGCGTCAGCGCTTGACCGGAAACTTGGCGAGCTTGTACTGCAGCGTCCGGCGGTGGACGCCGAGCGCCCGCGCGGCGCGCGACACGTTGCCGTTGCACTCCGTCAGCACGCGCTCGATGTGCTCGCGCTCCAGCTTGGCCAGCGTCGGGATGTCGAACTCCATCTCCTGCGTCGGCTCCGGATCGGTGTCGAACGCGGCGAGGATCCGGTCGGCGTGCGCCGGCTTGGTCAGGTAGTCGCGCGCGCCCAGCCGCATCGCCTCGACGGCGGTCGCGATGCTGCCGTAGCCGGTGAGCACCACGATCGCGACGTCCGGGTGGAGCTCGACCAGCTCCTGGACGACCGCCAGGCCGTGCGGCCCGGGCATCCGGAGGTCCACGACCGCGCGATCGATCGGCTGCGACCTGGCGAGCGCGGTCGCCGCGGCGTGGCCATCGGCGAGCAGCACGCGGAGCCCGCGCTCGGCGAACGCCTTGCCGAGGCGCTCGCGCAGCCGCTCGTCGTCGTCGACCACCAGCATCGTGAGCGGGCCGGTCACGCGGCACGCTCGGCGGGCAGCCGGACGATCGCGCGGGTCCCGGCGCCCGGGCTCGACTCGATCACCAGCGCGCCGCCGCGGCTCTCGACGAACGTCCGGGCGAGGAACACGCCGAGCCCCATGCCGTGCCCGGGCTGCTTGGTGGTGAAGAACGGCTCGCCGACCCGGGTCAGCACGTCCTCGGGGATCCCGGCGCCGCGGTCCTCGATCGTGATCGCCATCTCGTGCAGCTCGTGCGTCATCGTGACCACCACCGTCGACGTCGGCGGGCTGGCCTCGAGCGAGTTCTTGATCAGCGCCGCGATCGACTGCGCCATCTGCTCGGCGCGGACGAAGTGAACGCGGTCGGCGGTGATCCGGTACTCGACGCGACGGTCGCGGTCCTCGCCGAGCAGCTCGCGGACGTGCGCGGCGAGCCGCTCGGCGGTCAGCGGCTGGACGTCGTCGGATTGCGTGGCGCGCGCCGCCATCTGGTGCAGGATGTTCTGGCAGCGATCGACCTCGAGCAGGATCAGCTTCAAGTCCTCGGCGATCGCCTCGGCGTCCGGCAGGGCCCTTGCCCGCAGCGCCGCCTCGTGCGCGGCGACCTCGATCGTCGCCAGCGGACTGCCGAGCTCGTGCGCCGCCCCGGCGGCGAGCGTCGTGAGCCCGGCGAGCCGGGCGTTTCGCGCGTTGGCCTCGCGCAGCGCGGAGATCTGCTCGCGCTGCACGGCGATCGCGTGGGTGATCTTGCCGATGAAGAACGTGACCAGCGCCGCCGCGAGGGCGTACGCGGCCCACATGCTCTGCAGGTGGCGGCTGAAGCTGACCGTGCCACCGTGCATGTGAACGCTGCTGGCATCGGCCACCAGGAACAGCAGGCCGAACCCGGCGAGCGACAGCGCGGCGATCGACATCGTCCAGCGCGCGCCGAGCACGACGGCCGAGAGCGTGACGTAGACCAGGTAGAACACGGTGAACGGGTTCATCGGGCCGCCCGAGGCCGCGAGCTGCAGCGTCAGGAGCAGGGTATCGAGGACCAGCACGCCGCCCATCAAGCGCGCGCTCGACCCGACCTTGCGTGCGTGGAGCCGGGCGATCACCAGGTTCGAGGCCGCCGCGCTGCCGAGCGCCAGGCCCAGCGCCCACCACTCGAGCCGGACCCCGAAGCCCCAGTGTGCGATCGGAAACAACGTCAGCTGGCCCGCCAGGAACAGCCAGCGCAGGCGCACGAGCCAGGGCAGCGAGACGGTGGGCTCGAGATCCGCCATTCCCTTAGGTAACGCGTTCCCGCTGTCGGGCCGCGCTCGACCTGGTGCGGTAGTTTTGCGCACTCCGTGCGCCATCCCACTCAGGATCCTGAGTCCGACAGCGGGTCGCGAAAAGCTACCGCAGTCCGGCGGCGCCCGGCCGCGCGCTACCTCACGGACATCAACGTCCGTGCATGGGCGCTGGCGGGCAGCCGCTGGCTGGTTCGCGGTTGTGGTTGCGTGTAGTCCACCTGACACACCGGCGGACCGAGCTCGGGACCTCGAGCGGCGGATCCGGGCGCCGTGCTGCCGTCGCCAGACGCTCGAGGACCACGAGTCGAACTCGCGGGCGCGCTCCGCACCGAGATCGCGCGGCGGATCGCCGCCGGCGAGCCGGCGGCGGTGATCGAGGAGGACCTCGTGCGGCGCCACGGCGAGGACATTCGTGCCATGCCTCGCGGACAGGACCGGCGAACGCTGCTCGGTGGGGCACTCGGCCTCGTCGTGATGCTCGGCGGGCTGGTGATCGGCGTGACGCTCCGGCGCGGACGAAAGCGGTACGAGACGGCTGCACCGGTACCGGTGCGGAGCTCTCGTACCAGGATCGGATCGACGCTGACCTCATCGAGCGCGAGTGATGGCTCCTCGGAAGGATCCGATCATTACCGCGTGCCGCGGCGGTGCTTCTGCTTGACAGTCGATCTCCGTCGGCGGATATCTGTCTCAGGTAGCGGAGCTCCTCCCGCTGCCTGGGCGCGGCGAGCGAGCTCCTCTGTCGGGTTTCGTTCACGTCTTGATCGCGTAACCTGAAGTCGCTCGCCGCGCCTGTTGTCTATCGGGGCCAATTGCCGCGATATGCGGCAGCGCCCGATCGACGAGCGCGCCGCGCGGCGGTCTACGCTGGCGCGAACGCCGGGTGGGCGAATCGGCATACACGCGCGCACGCGCGGCCGACAAAAATCCACGAAGTGGTCGATCGGCGCGATCCGTTTTTCTCGAACCTCCACTCCACGGGCAGAAGGCGGCCAGCGCTTCCGCGGATGACCGGCGGCGCCATCGCACGAGACCAGCGACATGGACCCGAACCAGCGAGACGATATCCCGGCGGCGCCCGGAGCACCCGACGGCGGCGTCGCACCTGCGGGGCCGGCGCATCACGACGGCGGCGCGGCTGTGCAGGACGTGAAATTTCCGCCGTGGCCCGAGGCGCCGGTCGCCTCCAACCTCCGCAAGGCCCAGGTCCGCGCGGCGCTGTTCCGCAAGCCGGATCCGATCCGGGTGGGGCGGTTCATCCTGCTCGAGCCGCTCGGCGCCGGCGCGATGGGAGAGATCTACGCGGCATACGACGACCAGCTCGACCGCAAGGTGGCGCTCAAGCTGGTGCGCAGCGGCTCGGGGATCTCGGCCAAGGCCGACGAGCGGCTGCTGCGCGAGGCGCAGACGCTGGCCCAGGTGTCGCATCCCAACGTCGTGCAGATCTACGAGGCCGGCACCTACAACGGCCGGCTGTTCATCGCCATGGAGCTGGTCCGTGGCAAGACGCTGACCACCTGGCTGCGCGATGCCGCGCGGCTGCCCAGGTCGGTGCGGCAGCGCGAGATCCTGCGCCAGTTCATCGCGGCGGGCCACGGCCTCGAGGCTGCCCACGCCGCCGGCGTGGCCCACCGCGACTTCAAGCCCGACAACGTGCTGGTCGGCGACGACGGCCGGGTGCGCGTGGTCGACTTCGGCCTGGCGCGCGCACTGGTCGACGGAGGCGATGATGCGGCCGACGCGCGAGCGGGGGAGCCGGCGGCGCAGGACGTCGGCCACGGGCCGACCCTGGTGCTGGACAGCGCCGAGGCAGCGGACGTGGCGGAGAGCCCGGTGTTCTCGACCGGTGGGGCGACGATCACGGACGAGCCGGAGATACCCGCTCGCGCGGCTGCGTCGAGCGCGCCCCGGCTCAAGGCCGCGCTGCGGCTGACCGAGACCGGCGCGGTGATGGGCACGCCGTCGTTCATGGCGCCCGAGCAGATGCGCGGCGCGATCGCCGATCTGCGGAGCGACCAGTTCAGCTTCTGCGTCGCGCTGTACCACGCGCTGTACGACGCGTTCCCGTTCTCGGGGCGGACCTTGCGCGAGCTTCGCGACTCGATCGGCAACGACGAGGTCGAGTTTCTGCCCAGCGTGCCGGTGCCGGTCCACGTGCGCCGCGCGCTGCTGCGCGGGCTATCGGTCGAGCCGGCGCAGCGCTTCGCCAGCATGGCCGACCTGATCGCGGCGCTGTCGCCGAGGACGCGGCGGCTGCGCGTGTGGATCGCCGCCGGCGCGATCGCCATCGGCGCCGGCGCCGTGGCGATGCTGCAATCGCAGGCGGAGGATCCGTGCGCGGCGGCGGGCGCCGGGATCGACGTGGCGTGGTCGATCGACCGCCAGGTCGTGATGCACGCGGGGTTCCTGCACAGCGAGCTGCCGTTCGCCGATCCGGCGTGGCGCGGGGTGAAGGCGCGGGTCGACGGCTACGCGAGCAAGTGGCGCGGCGAGGCGACCGCCGCGTGCCAGGCCACGCATGTCGAGCATACGCAGTCAGCGCAGCAGCTCGACCGGCGCATGCTGTGCCTCGACCGCGGCCGGCGGCAGCTGGCCGCGCTGGTCAGCGAGCTGAGCACCGGCGCCGCCGACGCCGTGGAGCACGCGGTCGAGGCCGCGGGCGCGCTGCCGGAGCTGGACACGTGCAGCCACGCCGATAGCCTGGTGTTCGGCGTGGCGCCGCCACCGGCGGCGATTGCTGCCGAGGTCGCGGCGGTCCGCGATCGGATCGCGCAGGCGCATGCGCTGGAGCTGTTAGGCCGCTACGACGAGTCGCTGGCGATCGCGCGCGATGCGAACACGGCAGCGGGGCGGATGAGCTATCCGCCGCTCCACGCCGAGGCGCTCGTGCAGGTCGCGCGTGCTGTGGGTGAGAGGAGCACCTCCGAGACGCGGGCCGAGGCCCAGCGGCTGTACTTCCAGGCGCTGCCCATTGCCGAGGCCGAGCGCCATGACCAGCTGGTGATGGAGATCTGGCGCAAGCTGGTGCTGTTGGCGGTGCAGATGGACTCGAGCATGGTGCAGGCCCATGAGTGGTGGGGCCAGGCGTACGCCTGGTCGCGGCGCAACGCGGTCACCTTCCAGCCGCGCGGCCCAGCTGGGGATAGCGAGCCGCAGCTCCACTTCATGCTCGGCGAGATCTACTATCGTGAAGGCGAGTACGCCAGATCGGCGGACGAGGAGCGGCGCGCGCTCGCGGCGCTGTCGCGGACACCGGCGCACGAGCTCGAGCTGAGTCGTTACGAAGCCGCGCTCGCGTTGTCGTTGGAGCGATTGGACGGTCTCGACGAGGCGCTGCGGCTGCACGAGCACGCGCTGAAGGTCGCCGGCGAGACGCTCGGCGCGGGTCACCCCGAGGTCATAACGCTGGAGATCAGCTATAGCAAGGCACTGGAGAAGTCCGGACAGCTCGGCCGCGCGCGTTCGGTGCTCGAAGCCGCACTGGCGAGCATACCCACGCGCTACCGGGACTCGCACCCCGATGCCGCCTTGATTCACGCGATCCTGTCGGATCTCGACTACACGGAAGGACATCTCGACCACGCTGCCGAGCATGGACACGCGAGCTTGCAAATCTACAAGCGTACACTGTCACCCGATCATGTGACGCTCGCAATGGCGTACACGAACCTGGCGAATGTCGAAATCAAGCGCAGGAACTTCGACCGCTCGCTCGTCCTGTACCAAGATGCATTGTCGCTCAGACGCCGCCACCTCGGCAACGACCACTATCTGGTCGGCGTGAGCGAAGGCAGCATCGCAGAGTCGCTCGTCGGCCTCGAGCGTCCGGACGAGGCGATGCCTCACCTGGCCGAGGCCGAGCGCATCTTCAATCTCGACTCGAGCCGCGACCGTGGTACCCAGGCATGGATATTGAGCGTGCACGGTGAGATCCTCATGAATCAGCGAAAATTTGCCGCTGCTGTCCCGGTGCTCGAACAAGCATTGACGCTGTTTCGCGACGATGCTGTGGATCCGACCAACCATGCCCTGGCAATGTGGACACTGGCGCAAGCACTCCACCAACTGGGGCGGGATCGAGACCGTGTCCAAACACTCGCCGAGGACGCTCGTACCATCTTCAGGTCGCTTGGCACGGTAGGGGCCTACGACCGCGACACCGTCGCACGCTTTCTCGATCGGGCGGCGCCACGTTTTTCGCCGCTCGGTGGTGCCTCCACCAAGTAGCAGATCCCGACAACAACACCGCGATCACTGACCCGGATAGCCCACGCACAAGGAGATTACGATGTCGAACAGCAACGAGACCAGCGCAACCAGCAAGCCCCAGCATTTTCCCGTTCCCGATGGTAAGTCCGATCTTCCGGCCGTGCTTCCAGACTTCCCTCCCCCCACGACGACTGACCCGAATCCACCGAAGGCCACCACCCAGACCAAGACCAAGTGACCACGAGGCTCGGGTTCGAGCCAATGTCGCGAAGATGTACAGTTACCTGTACAGATGTCTCGATCCTCGGATCCGGGATAGCTACACGCGCCGCTGTACGTTTTCGTTTCGCGCGTCCGGACTCTGCCGCGATCATAACAGTACTGAAAGTACCACCAGAAGCTGGGTCATATGTTCCGGCAAAACATCCGGTCTTCGTCTCGGTGATTCGTATGGCCTTTCCGGAACCGGATAACAAGCGTTTGGCCTCAGCCGCTTGCCTACCTCGACGCTGTCGATGTGATACCTTCACGAATCGACCGCCGACGTGGTCTGTGCCTTGGGGTGCCTGGCAGGGGTCGAGTGGGTACCGCAATCTAGCGTCACTAGCCGGAATGTGTAAGAAGTGGACGGCTTAGCAAGCCGAGGTTCAGGAGTGCGTCACTCTTTGCCGTCGCAAACTGCGCCCGCTGGTTGATCTGTAAACTGAAATCGAGCAAGCTCGATGTCGCGTGTAATCCACACGCAGGATCACACAAGGGAGTAATAGGAAAATGAAGAGGAAATCGATGACTACAAGTCACGCCGTGGCCTCCTCGCAGACCACGGCAACGGCGAGGCCGGTCTTCCTGACCGATGCCGCGCTATCTCAGGTAACGGCAGGAGGAGGGCCGGCGCTGCCAGACAATGATCCGACGCCGACGAACGGTGGCGGTGGCGACTCGGGCCCGACGAGCAGTCCTGTGTCGAGGTGACACGAGGCTTCGGGTCGAGCCGATGTTACCAGGACGTACAGTTACCTGTGGAGAAGTCTCCGATTCTCGGATCGGGGATGGCTACGCGCTGCTGCGGGGCCGTCGTTTCGTGAGTCCGGACTCGAATGTGCCATGACAGTACTGAAAGTTCCACAGGAAACTGCGGCACATGTTCCGGTAAACATCCAGTCTGCGTCTCGCTGCTTCGTGTAGCTCGCCGATGCAGATGGCAAGTGCCAACTTCAGTAGGCTGTGGAAACGTTCGGGTCACTCACCTCTCTGTAACTACCGCCCGCCGATTGATCTGTAAACTGAGATCTTGCAAACTCGGTGTCATGTGCATTAAACATGCAAGATCACGCAAGCGGTGATGGGGATATGAAGAGGAACTCAACGGCGAGGCCGGCCTTCCTGACCGATGCCGCGCTATCCCAGGTCAGGGCTGGAGGAGGTCCGCAGCTACCCGACGGCGATACCACACCTGGGACCAGAGCCGGCCCGGCCGAAATAGCGGTCGGGCCTCCGACCGCCTGACGAAAGGCTCGGGGCTCGCGCCGACGACGTGCAGCCGGTGGCGCTCCCCCCGAATCCTCGACGGGACGACCACCCTACGGCTGCACACCTTCGCCTCGACTTGCTTCCACCGTACTCTCCACCGTGACGCTCGACGCCTTCTCATGGAGGTCGTGACATGTTCGCCAAGCTGCATCTGCTGAGTCAGGACGTCCCGGAGGGCGGCGATGGGTTTCGCTGGCGCGCGCATCCGTACTTGCGGATGGCAGGTGCTGTGCCCAAGGGGCCCGCGGTGTTCGAGTGGAGCGCGCGGCAGCGTACGGATCTCGAGACGCTGTGGCGCGATCCGACGACGGAGGGGCCGCGCGAGCGGCTGGCCCGCGATCTGGCGGCGTTCTGCGACAAGCTCGGCTGGGCGCCGGACGTCGGGCTGCTCGAGGACACCGAGAAGCATGGCGAGGAGTACATGCTGACGCTCAGCGCCGTGCCGCCGGAGCTGTACATCCTGCCGTGGGAGGTGATCCAGGTCGATGCCTCGGGGACGTTCCTGTCGGACTACGAGAGCGTGCAGGTGCGCTACGCGATGCCCGGGCTCGAGCCGCGCGCGATCCAGGGGGCGCCGCCCGCGCCTGGCGTGCTGTTCGCGTGGTCGGCCGCCGGAGGCGCGGTGCCGCACGAGGAGCAGGCGGCGGCGATCCGGGCGGCCGCCGAGGCCGGCGGCGTGGCGTTTCGCGAGCTCGCCGATGTCGATCAGATCAGCCTTCAAGCCGCGCTCGATGCCGGGCCGCCGTCGGTGCTCCACCTGCTGTGTCACGGCGCGGCGGGGCCCGAGGGTGAGCCGTCGCGGCTCAGCTGGGGCGCGAGCGATAACCCGTCGGAGATCACGGCCACGCGGCTGGCGCGGATGCTGCGGCGCCACGACGACGCGATCCGGCTGGTGGTGCTGAGCGCGTGCGGCAGCGGCGATGGCCATGACAACCCGATGCTGCTCGGGAGCGTGGCGCAGGAGCTGCACCGCAAGGGCATCGCCGGCGTGGTGGCGTCGCGCTATCCGCTGAGCGTGTGCGGCTCGGGGGTGATGACGCGCGCGCTGTACGACAAGCTGCTGCGCGAGGCGTGGTCGCTGGAGCGCGCGCTGCGCCATACCCGCCACGCGCTGCTCAACGTCGCCGATCACGGCGAGACCCACCCGGGCGACGCCTACGGGATCCAGCTCTACGCCCACGACACCGAGCGCTTCGTCTCGGACAACGACGTCGAGGCCGAGAGGCCGGTGCTGGCGAGCTATCCGTTCGGCACCGCCGCGCGCCCGGTGCCGGCGAGCGGACCGCCGGCGGCCGAGCTGACCCTGGAGCTCGATACGGATCCGACCTTGTCGGAGGACGAGCTGGTCGGCCGGCTGCGCCGCATGAGTGAGGACGACGGCCTGACAGTTGCGATCCCGCTGCACGCGGATCGCTGCGCGTGCGCGCTGAGCGTGCACACCACCGTGGACGGCGCGCAGCGCCTGCTCGGCGCGTGGCGATCGAGGACCTTGCACGTCGCGATCGGCGTGGTCGTGGCCGAGATCATGGCCAGGGGTGTGGCGACGGCGGTGAAGGGCATGCTGTCGTCGTCGGCGGGCCAGGCGGGCGCCGCCGCGGCCAAGGTCGCGGGCGCCGCGGCGCGGGCCGGTACGCCGACGAGCCAGGTCGGCGGCGCCGCCGCGAAGGCCGGCTCGGTCGCCGGGAAGGCGGGACTGGCGGCCGGGCGGGCCGGAACCCCGACGAGCCAGGTCGGGACCGCGGGCAAGGCCGGCGCATCGGCGGCGAAGGCCGGGATCGGGGCAGGCCAGGCCGGCGCGGCCGGAGGCCAGGTCGCCGCGGCGGGCAAGATCGCCACGACGGCCGCCGCGGTCGCTGGCAAGGTGATCACCGCCAAGGTCGCCATCGTCGCGGTGGTCAGCGGCGTGGCGGTGGCGGGCGGCGCGGCGGTGTACCAGACGCAGAAGCCGTCGACAGCGTCGGTGGCGATGTCCTCGGCGGCGTCGGCTGCCGATGGCGCCGGACGAGAGGGTGGCATCGGGCGGCTGATCAAGCTGCTCGAGGAGGCGCCACGGATGCCGCCCGCGCGCGCGCCGGAGATCACGGCGCCGCAGCCGGGCGCACCGAAGGTGATCACGGACGCGTCGCCGACGAGCACAGCATCGACATCGCCGACCAGCAGACCCGGAGCGGCGGGGACTGCGCTCGCGCCGCCGACCACTGCCGCGTCATCGCCTGCGACCGCCCCGGGCGCATCAGGAACGCCGTCGATGCCAGGAACATCGACGGCCGCGGTGGGAACACCGAGCGCGGCAGGAACCCTGACGACGGCGCCCCCCGCGCCGCCGATGCCGGAAACACCGACGACCCTGGTGGGAACACCGAGCGCGGCAGGAATGCCGACGACGGCGCAAGGAGCACCAACGACGGCCCAGGGATCAATGGCGACCGCGGCGGGAACGACGACCGCGGCGGGAGCACCGAGCGCGGCAGGAACGCCGACCGCCGCCCCGGGAACACCGCCGAGCGCGGCAGGAACACCGCCGAGCGCGGCAGGAACACCGCCGAGCGCGGCAGGAACACCGCCGAGCGCGGCAGGAACACCGCCGAGCGCGGCAGGAACACCGCCGAGCGCGACAGGAACACCGCCGACCGCGGCAGGAACACCGCCGACCGCGGCAGGGACACCGACGACCGCGGCGGGAACACCGACGACCGCGGCGGGAACACCGCCGAGCGGGGCGGGAACACCGCCGACCGCGGCAGGAACACCGCCGACCGCGGCAGGAACACCGCCGAGCGGGGCGGGAACACCGCCGAGCGGGGCGGGAACACCGCCGAGCGGGGCGGGAACACCGACTGCGGCAGGAACGCCGACCGCCGCTGCGCCGGCTGCCTCCGCCGTGTGCGGCAACGGTGCCGTCGAAGCCGGCGAGCAGTGCGACGACGGCAACACGCGTGGCGGTGACGGCTGCTCGTCGAAGTGCACCGCGGAGGCCGCGACCGGGCCGATATCGGTCGAGCCCAACGTGCTCGAGTTACAGCGGCTGTCCGGCAACACGGACGTGCACCCCGGCAAGGCCACCCGCGCCGCCATGCTCCGCGATCACGTGAGCAGCGCGAAGGGCGTCGTGCGGTTGTGCGTCGACACCACCGGCCTGGTGATCGACTCGATGCTGACCGAGCGAACCGGCTATACCGAGTACGACAGCAGGCTGGTCGAGGTGGTTCGTGAGTGGCACTACCGGCCGTATCGGATCAACGGCGCGCCGGCCACGGTGTGCAGCACGGTCGAGTTCGTCTACGTGCCCAGGTAGCGTCACGCCCGGCGAAGCGCAGGGTTCCAGCCGCGGACCTCGCGCAGCACGTCGCGGATGAACCGCCAGATCGCCGGCAGCGCGGTCACGCTCGCGGCCGGCAGGCCGAGCGCCACGATCCGGGCGCAGCCGGTCGCGATCCGGGTCAGGATGCGCGCCCAGGCGTGGCGCGTGCGCACCGCGACAGCGACCGAGCGCGCGTGCAGCCGGGCGCCGGCCGCGGACAGCCGGGGGGCGATCCACAGCTCGGTGTCTCCCGACACCGTCATGAGGCTGTGCGCGACGAGCGCGCCCTCGAGGTGGGTCTCGATCCGGGCGCGGCCGCGCGCCAGATCGGCGATGCGATCGAGCGCGCGCTCGAGCCACGCGAGCTGCTGCGCCGCCGGTCTGTCGGCCGGCGCGCCTGCCGACCACGCGGTCAGCGAGTCCGCACCCGGCAACGCGAGCTCGGGGTGAACCAGCGCGGCGATCAGGTTCGCATCTGCGGTTTGCTCGGAAGCGGGTGCTCGGCGATCCGCACCCGCCGGCTCGGCGCGCGAACCGGCCGACCACGGCGTCACCGGCAGCGATTCCGCGGAATCGGCGGTGGGCGGGAGCTCGGGGTGAACCGGCGCGGCGATCAGGTTCGCCTCCGCCGTCCGTGCTGCCGCGGGCGCCCGGGGAGCCGCACCCGCCGGCTCGGCGCGTGAATCGGCTGACCATGCCGTCACCGGCACGGCGCCCGGCAGCGATTCCGCGGAATCGGCGCGGTGCGGGAGCTCGGGGTGAACCAGCGCGGCGATCAGGTTCGCCTCCGCCGTCCGTGCTGCCGCGGGCGCCCGGGGAGCCGTACCCGCCGGCTTTGCACGCGAATCGGCCGACCACGCCATCACTGGCGCCGCGCTCGGCAGCGATTCCGCGGAATCGGCGGCGCGCGCGAGCTTGTGGTGAACCGGCGCAGCGATCAGGTTCGCATCTGCCGTTTGCTCGGAAGCGGGTGCTCGGCGGTCCGCACGCGCCGGCCTTGCGCGCGAACCGGCCGACCACGCCGTGACCGACGCCGCGCCCGGCAGCGATTCCGCGGAATCGGCGGCGCGCGCGAGTTCGTGGAACGCACGGGCGAGCGCGCGGTCGAGCCGGCGCGGCAGATCGTCGAGCGCGGCGTGGGTGCGCGCCACGCTGCGCTCCCCGGCGGCGAGCGCGGCGCGGTTCGCCTCGTCATCGCGCGCGAGGACGACGCGCCAGAGGGACTCGGCGGCCGGGTCGGCGTCGAACGACGGCAGGCCCGGCGCGGTCGTCCACGGCCCGATGCCCAGCTCCGGGAGCTCCGCCGCGAGCGCGCCGCCGAGCTCGAAGATCGCCACGCTTACTTGCCCACGCGCGACGAGAACAGCGACAGCACGGTCTTGAGCAGCTCGGTGCGGTGGGTCTGGGCCTGCTTGACCATCTCGACGTGCAGGGTCCACAGCGCCTGGTCGACCGCGCCGTCGGCCGTCACCGGCACGCAGGCCTCGGTGTCGCCGTCGAGCTTGCAGCGGGTGTAGGCGCGCAGCCGGGCGCCGCTGGTGTGCAGCGGCTCGCCGCCGGCGATCGACGACAGGTTGTCGGCGGTGTAGGTCTTGACCTCGAGCACGGCGGCGTCGCCGAGCACCTCGCCGAGGACCTCGCCGACCCGGTTGCCCAGCCGCGCCAGCGCGCCGGGCTGTTTGTCCTGCTTGTCGCCGAACCAGCCGTAGTCCGGTACATCGATCTGCCGGGCGTCGTCCTCGGGGCCGATACCACGCGTGCCCGGATCCTCGTCATCGATCATCATGGTGGCTCCTTGTCCCCGGCCCGGCGGAACGTGCTCGCCGGCGGCCGGGATACGCACCGCCGGATCGCCGATCACGGCGTAGTTGCGCGCGTCGCTGTTGCAGATCCACATGTGCGCGAGCTCGCTGTCCTCGTAGTGCTCGTCGTAGAGCTGGATCTGCTCGATCCGCTCGCTGAGATCGGCGGCGAGCTCGGCGTAGCGCAGGTTGAACGCCTCCATCGCGTAGCCGAGGCGCTTGCCGGCCATCACGCTGTCGAGCAGGCTCTCGAAGCAGTCGAGGTGTCGCCGGGTCTGGCTCTTGCCCTGGGCGTCGATCCACAGGAACGTCGAGCCCCAGGCGCGGTCGACGTGGCCGACGACGGCGAGCGCGCCGCCGGCAGGGTGGCCGAGCATGCGCTGCGGCAGCCGCGCGATCAGCGACGCGGGCGCGAGCTCCTTGGCGCGGGCCTCGCCCAGCGCGCGGCGGGTGAACTCGTCGCGGGTGGGCGTGCCGCCGCCGTAGCACGCGAACAGCACGCCGATCATGCCGCGCAGGTCGGCGCGCGCGGGCAGATCGTCGCCGGCGAAGTAGTGGTCGCGCGCGATCGGCGTGCCGGGGCCGCCCCAGTCCTGGCACAAGAGCGCGCCCTGGAGCTCGCGCTGGCCGGCGTCGCCCGACGGGAACCCCATGCCATGCCCGGCGGTGAACAGCACCGCCGGCGGGTCGCGCAACAGCTCGATCAGCCGATCGCGCGTGGCGTCGCCGCCGAGGTAGCGGTCGGCGGCGAAGCCGTGGCGCGCGCGCTGGCGCTCGACGTGGTCGAGCAGCGGCAGCACGAGGTGATCGGCGCTGAGCCGGGTCGAGGTGTCGTTGGGGTTGGCGACGCCGAAGAACGCGGCGCGGCGCGGGCGGCGGACCCGGCCGGTCTCGGCGTCGACCACGCTCCGCGCGTAGCGCGCGTACTCGTCGAGGGTGTCGAACGCGATCCGGCCGACCGCGTAGTGGACGTCGATCTGGTACTGGATGCGGTACGGGATCTCCTCGGGCGTCGCGATCAGGAGCAGGTAGTACGGCACCTTGGTCGGCCGCGCGGGCCCGGGGCCGGCGCCGAGCCGCGCCAGGTACTGCTGCTTGGTCTCGCCCGCGCGATAGCCGAGCTCGCCGGCGTACTCGCGGTAGAGTTCGCCGGCGGCGGCCTGGGCGCGGCGGTGGGCCAGGAGCGGTGCCAGCGCGTCGCGGATCGCGGCCTGGCGCTGTGCGGTGGCGTCGTCGCCCGCCGCGGGGAACACCGCCGCCCAGCCGGCCTGCGCCAGGTCGTTGGGATCGACGCCCTCGACCACGGCGAAGTTCGCGCGGCGCGCCCGCCGGCTCTTGCTCTGCAGATCGGCGAGCTCGGCGCCGTCGAGCCGGACGCCGGTGGCGACGCGGGCGAGCTGGCGGGCGTCGAGCGGCGGCACGAGGTACTCGCCGGTGGTGGCGTCGACGCCGTTGCCGACGAGCAGCCGGGCCAGCGCCGCGTCGCTCGCCGTCGGGGGGGCGGTCATGCGCGGTCCTTGGGATCTCTTCGCCCGAGCAGCGCCGACAGCGCCGCGCGGCCGGCGTCGCGATAGGCCTCGGCGGCCTCGGCGATCTCGCTGCGCGGCACGCCGAGCTGCGCGGCGACCACGCCGGGGCTCTCGCCGGCCGCGACGGTGAGCGCGGCGCGCTCCAGGCCATCGAGCGCGGCCGGATCGACCTCGCGCGCGGCGGCGTCCGCGCGGCTCGCGTCGGGGAGCGAGACGGCGGCGCTGCTGGCGTCGGGGAGCGAGACGGCGGCGCTGCTGCGCTCCGGGGCGCCGGCGCCGGCGCTCGCCAGCGGCAGCCGGACCGCGGGATCGCCGAGCAGGGTGAAGCCGAGCAGGTCCTGGTGCAGCATCCACAGGTTGCCGAGCGCGACCAGATCCTCGGGCGTCCCGCCCTCGACCTCGCCGGCGCGCTTGCAGCGATCGTAGTGCGCGTTGAGCTCCGCGCTCACCGCGCCGAGCCGGAGCTTGAGCGACAGCGACGCCGCACCCGCGCGTGTGCCGGCCACGAGCTTGGTCATCAGCTGGAAGAAGTTGAGCGAGCGGTTCGAGCCGCTGACCCGCCGCGAGTCCTCGGCGCCGCCGACCCGCAGCTCCTCGAACGAGTAGCTCCACGCCAGATCGATGTGGCTCAGCACCGCCAGCGGACCGTTGGGGTTGGCGAGCGCGGCCTTGCCCAGCCCCGAGACGAAGCCGCCGCCCTGATCGAGCCCGCGCAGCGTTGCGTTGACCGGACCCAGGTCGGCCATCCCCTGCTGCGCGAGCATCTCGAGCCAGTGATGGTACGCGCTGGTGCGAGGCGTGCCAGCGCCGAAGCACGCGAAGTAGATCCACAGCCCACCGGGGAGGAACGGCGCCGAGGCGAGATCGTCGGCCGCGAGCGCGCCCTCGGCGCCGAAGCTCATCGCGCCCTGGTGCTCGCGCGCCTCGGCCGGCGACCACCGCCGGCGCCGCGGCGGCCCCATGCCGTGGCTCATCGAGAACAGCACCGACGGATGGCGCGCGGCCGCCAGATCGAGCAGCTCGTCGGGATCCGGCGTGTGCGCCCCGCGGGACTCCACGGTGCTCGCCGGGAACACGCGCGGCTTGTCGCGCGCGGCGCGCACGCAGCGCTCGTGGCACGGCTGGATCAGCTTGGCGTGGCCGACCGCGGTCGCGCTGGTCCCGTCGTGCACGGTGTAGAACAGCGCGCGGGCGCGGTCGTGCGGCGACGGCGCGCGCTGCCAGCGCAAGAGCTTGTCGACGTAGGCGCCGTAGCCGTCGTCGGTCGCGCACGCCAGACGGCCGGTGATGCCGTCCTGCGCCAGCACCTGCTGGGTATCGAGCGACACGCGATCGAGGTCGCCGAGGATCAGGAGGTAGCGCGGCCGTCGCGTCTCGTCCTCGCCGTACAGCGTCGGATACACGCCGGTCTTCCACTCGGTCGCGGCGGCGGAGTCCATGCCCGGTGGCACGCGCAGCGTGAGCACGTCCGCGCCCTGGTCCTCGGCGCGCACGGCGACCAGCCGCTGCACCAGCGCCTCGAGCCGTGCGCCCTCCGGCCCGGCGGGGACGACCACGGCCCAGCCCTGGCGCGCGAGGTCGTTGGCGTTCGCGGTGATGTCGGCGAGGAACCGCTCACCGCGCCGCGACGCCGGCGTGGCGACCGCCGCGGCCGTGCTCGCGTCGGCCCCGTGGTCGAGAATCGGGCTCCCGTCGTCGCCGTACGCGAGCAGCAGATCCAAGGAGCCCTCCGACGCTGCAAGTATGCCCGTTGACGGCGCCGGCAACAATCGGGGAGCGTGGCATCTCGCCATGCACGCAGATCCACCGCCGTCCATCGAGCTGTTCCTGAGCCCGGCCGGCGACGGCCGCGCCTCGCTGGCCCGCGGCCTGGGCGCCGGCGCGCTCGCCGAGGTCAGCGAGGGCGTCGCGGCGGACGCCGACGCGCGCGCCGAGAGCTACGTCGATCCCGGCGGCGATCCCAACTCGCTGCGCGACCAGGGCTGGGGCGTGATCGCGCCCGCGGGCGAGGCCGGCGATCGGCTGCTCGCGCTGGCGCGCCCGCTGCTCGAGCAGCGCGCCGCGGATCAGGACGCCGAGGTCGCCGTGTATCGCGTGCCGCCGGACATGACCGAGGCGCAGGCCGCCGCGTGGATCGATCGCAAGCTGGTCGGCAACGCGATGCAGGACACCATCCCCGGCTACCTGGCCGTGCTCGGCGGCCCTGACCAGGTGTCGTTCGAGCTCCAGCAGGTGCTCGGCGCGGCGTTCCACGTCGGCCGCATCGGGTTCGACGCCGAGGCCGGCTACGAGGCCTACATCGCCAAGCTGCTCGCCCGCGAGCGCGCGCCCTCGCCGGGCCGGCCGCGCGCCGTGTACTTCACCGCCCGCGACGGGACGTCGGCCACCGAGCTCGGCCGCAGCCTGCTGATGCAGCCGTGCATCGCCGACGCCGAGCGCCAGCGCGCCGCGGGGCGGTTCGCGGCCAGCGAGATCGCGGCGATCGAGGACGAGGATCCAGCGCGCGCGGCGGATCGGCTGATCGAGGCCGCGGCCGGCACCGGCGTGGTGTTCTCGTGCAGCCACGGCGCGGGTGCGCCGCGCGACGGCTGGGGCTCGCCGGCGCGCCGCCGCGCGCAGCAGGGCGCGCTGTGCCTGGGCCGCGGCCGGCAGCTCGAGACCGAGGTCGTCGCGCGCGGCGCGTTCGCCCCCGGCGGCGTGTGGCTGATGTTCGCGTGCTTCGGCGCCGGCACACCGCGCCACAGCGCGTACCACCCGTGGCTGGCGCGGCTCGCGGCCGACGGCGAGCACGACGACGACCTGGCGGCCGTGCTCGCGTCGCTGCCGGGCGAGGGCGAGCCGGCGTTCGTCGCCGCGCTGCCCCAGGCCGCGCTGGCCAACCCCGACGGGCCGCTGGCGATCATCGGCCACCTCGACCTGGCGTGGAGCCACGGGTTCTGCGACCTCGACAAGATGTCGCGCGGCGAGCGCCACCGCCGGTTCCACGAGCTGGTCGCGCAGCTGGTCAAGGGCTCGCGCGTCGGCCTGGCGCTGTCAGGCAGCCTGATGCGGGCGCGCAACCAGGTCCAGACCGAGCTCGTGGTCGCCGCCGCCGACGACGCGCGCGCGGGCACCGAGGGCACCGATCGGCCCGCCGATCAGCGGATCCGGCTCGGCCACCGCTGGATGGTGCTGCAGGATCTCGCCGGCTACGTCGCGCTGGGCGATCCGGCGGCGCGGATCGCGCGGTCAGCGGCGCGGTAGCTGTCGAGCCGCTCGCGGCACTCGGCGGCCCAGTCGTCGAGCTGGGCCAGGGTCGAGCTCAGCTCCTGCGGCGACTCGGCGAGCCGCTGCATCGCCGCCTCGAGCCGGCCGCGCGCCCGCTGCAGTCGCCCGCGCACCGTGCCGACCGGGATGCCGATCACGTCCGCCATCTGCTGGGTGGTCAGCTGCTCCCAGTAGTGCAGCTCGAGGATCACCTGATCGTCGACCGGGATGCCGCGCAGCCCCTCGATCAGCAGCTGGTGCTCGCGGCGGCGGGCGACCAGCGAGCTCGGGCCCGGCGCCAGGTCGCACACCGAGACCTCGCCGAGATCGACCGCGCGGCCGCCGCGGTAGCGCTCGCGCAGGTGCCCGGTGAGCACGTTGTACGCGATCCCGAACATGTACATGCGGAACCGATCGTTGTCGCGGATCCGCTCGCGGCTCTCGACGCAGCGGGTGAAGGTCTCCTGCACCAGATCCTGCACGCCGCTGGAGACCTTGTTGAGGAAGAACCGCTCCACCATGTCGTAGTAGCGCTCG
>Ga0307515_10007217_pt1 | contig 22013 bp, 29 predicted proteins | sample 17_EM_MG_FD_194513 | JGI IMG/M metagenome (GOLD analysis project Ga0307515, IMG submission 194513) | Populus trichocarpa ectomycorrhiza microbial communities from riparian zone in the Pacific Northwest, United States - 17_EM | ecosystem: Host-associated > Plants > Roots > Unclassified | place...
ATAGCCTCAAGTACCCCTGACACGGGTGCGCAGGACCGGTCATCAGGAAGCACATACGGCCCAGTTCTTCTCAGGGACGAATGAAGGTGCCATGAAAAAACGTGAACAGCTTGCTGAGGAAAGCCTGGAAATGCTTATTTCCTGGCTCAGGAAGGGAGGAAATGTTGCCATTCATGGTCAGTATTCCGAACCCTGTCGCCTGGGTGGCTGTTGACCTTACAGCATGTATAGACGCCACGAATAGCACCAAGAAGCGCAGGTACCCGTGACGTATTCTTGGCAAGGAACCAGTCTCATGAATCATGCAGGGCCAAGATTCAACAACGTATTGCAAGGGAGCCTGGTTTGGTATTGATATTCCTCGAGTCGGTGTGCGATGACCCTGCCGTTATCGCTGCCAATGTCGCTCTGAAGGCCTCCGCGGGCGATCCTGATTACAAGAACATGTCGCGCGAAGATGCCGAACGGGATTTCATCAGTCGCATTAAGCAATACGAAGCCATTTACGAGACCATCACCGAACCCAACCTCAGTTATCTACAGATCATCAATGTTGGCAGCCAGGTTGTGGTCAGCAGAATCCACGGATATTTGCAGAGTCGAATTGCGTTCTACCTGATGAATTTACACCTGAAGCCGAGAAGTATCTTCTTCTCAAGAGTGAGGCTACCGCTTCCCCGCATGGGGTACGGAGAAGGACTGACGTCTGGCCCCTTGAACGTAGCACGGCGAGAGTATGTACAACGTCGAGGGGAAGATAGGTGGAGATGCCCCATTATCACCTCGTGGTCTCCAATACGCCCGTGCTCTGCCAGGGCTGATACGCGAGAAGTTGGGTGAAGACACGAACCTCACGGTCTGGACCTCTACACTCCACAGAACGATCCAAACTGCGCATTATCTACCGTTCACCAAGCTTACTTGGAAATCCCTGGATGAATTGGATGCAGGAGTTTGCGACGGCATGACATACGAGGAAATTGAGGTTCGTACAGGCTCTAACGTTCCCTCTTGGGTAGTCTCGTCTTTTTTATCGAACCCGAGAGATGAACACTCAGGAAGCGGGTTCGGTCCGGTCCGGCTAACCCCTGTTCCAGGAAGCGTATCCTGAGGACTTCGCAAATCGTGACGACGATAAATTTAATTACAGATACAGAGGTGACGTGGAGCTTATTTGGCCTTTAACGTTTCTCACGGCCTCGTGCACGACGTGCACATGCTCAGGGGGCGAGTCGTATCGTGATGTTGTTGTCCGATTGGAACCAGTCATTATGGAGCTAGAGCGCCAGGAGAACATCCTTATCATTGGTCATCAGGCTATATTGCGATGCCTGTACGTCGGGCCGTCAGCCGTCGGGTGTCCGGTGCTCCTAATCCCTATCCCCAGATACGCGTATTTCCACAACCTGTCTCAAGACGAATTGCCATACATTAAAATTCCTCTCCATACGGTCATCAAGCTTACGCCCAAAGCTTATGGTTGCGATGAAGAAAGGTAATCCATCCAGAGCAGTGGCTCGCAGCTCGGTGCTCAAAAATTGTCGCAGATACAAGGTCCCTATAAACGCAGTAGATACTCATAGAGCAAAGCCACCGACTAGCTCTGGGTCGATTGTGGGTGCTCTTGAGTCTCCACTCAACACCACCGCACGCAAATATTTTGATAACTCCGTCGGTGCAAACCTTTGATGACCAGTCACAATGTCTATAACGTACACACACGTGTAAATAGACGCCCGCTATTATTAGTCAACCACAATGCCGCCGGATCATCCAAATCAGTTCGAGACCTGTTTTCTACCATCTGGGAGAGTATGTACAAAGAGTGTCACTTGGAAGCGGTCAAATGTGCTGGTTGACCAGCCAATTTGGATAAAGAAAGTCAAGAGATCCTTCAACAATTTCTATCGACGGTTTCGGGAAGCGCGTAATGATACAGGACTTGCAAAATCTTGTCCAAACATCTACGAACTTGATTTCTTGAAGACTAGGAATAGATAGCGCGAGTGGATCAGCGGTATTGTATAGCCAAGTGTTCCTGTCGTCCACTGTTTGAACATCGAGATCTGCCCTTGGTTCCCATTCATAAATGTTATTCCAGCAGAGATACCGGAGGGAAGATAGGCTTTGTAAAGTTCGAACGCAATCGTTCTGTCGTGCGAATATACGGTCAGTCTCACCACGCCAGGCATCCCTCCACGGAGATTCGATAGACGGGTGAATACTCACGAGGTGTCCAGGCCAGCTGCCCAAATGCTCGTCAGACAAAAGGGTAAGCGATTTGAGCGTAGGGAAGGTCGACACGATCTGGCTAAGGGTTTGCGAAGGTGGCGGATCGTATCCCACATCGAAGAGGTCAAGCCTTGTTAGCTGTTGACACCCGAAAGTTTCCAGGATGGTGGAGACATGCGTTGGGGAGAGGGGCATGCGGAGACTCCCGACACTCAATTCCGTTAATGGCGCGATGTTTCCTGCTCGTTGAAACACCTGAAAGGGTCAGGAAGAAGCGAGAGTAAGCTTTAGTATCACACCTCACGCGCATCTCCGAAACAATTGGAATGAATTTAAACGGGTTTAAGGCGTGGTAAGAATGAGGCAGGGTCACTCACGGAAAAGCCGGTAAAGAATGGTGTCCAAAATTGATCGGGGCAGTCACACATGCCAACAGATATGAGGGAGTGCCATGGCAGCTGGGAAGCGGCTGAATTGTCATCCGGGCATCGCTCGAGCCATAGGTGTGTGAGGAAGCGTGTATGTGCGATGGCTGGGAACATGCCGACGCATTCTGTAAATTGGAGGTATTTTACTGTTGATATCGGCGGTGGCGGCCCTCCAGGACCGCTGCAACACTCCCTGGTGTGCAGGGCAAGATCTCGCTGCGGTAATCGCATGAAGGCGGAAAGGAAGGTGGGTGGAGCGTGCTGCGTGGAGCAAAGCACAAATATCACGCGCAGCGACTTGAACGAGTTCAGCGACCCTGCAATCCTCTCTGCACATTGACTAAGGGCGTAATTGTCGGCAAGGCTATTAGGGAGATCGAGAATGAGAAATCGAGTGTAGGAGGCGATGTCAGGATGGTCCAGGATGAAAGGGACGTAGGAATCGAGTGGGTGAGGGCGGACCGGATGGCCGACCTGAGTGCGGGCGGAATAGGAACCTCCCACTCCCGGTGCGGCGAAGGGAGAGAGGAGTAGAGGGTCGGGAGATGAAGTTAGATGACCTCCACGTTGTATGTCGGCAGCCCTGATGCGAAGACGAAGACGACGCCACGCCAGTGGGGTCGCGAGACGATGAAGTTTCCTACAGACCACGCGGACATCGAAGAGGATTTGGGTCTGCTCTAGGACATACTCTTCATCAAGATCAGAGCGGGTCACTTCAGGGAGTAGGCACTCGAGGAATTTGACGAGTAATTCTTCTGGTACTCCAAGGAAAGAGGTCATACTCTAGCTGTGGATATTCTGAGAGTGGATACGAGGAGGAGCAGGTTTGTGCGTGTCGAAGACGAGTCCCGAAACTTGATTGAGTCAAATCACTCTGAGCAATTTCCAGGCGATTATGACTCTCAGCATCCATGGACACAGGTAAAAACCAAAGGGGCACTCACGAAGGGGGCAAGGACAGACGATAGACGCGCTGGAAACGGAAATTAGTCGAGGGGGACTGCGCTGGGCGAGAGGTTTTAAAACGAGTGTCGGCGGCCGGCCCTGCCCCGTGGTAAGAGTGGAATGAGTGGGAACCTCAATTTGGGAGGGCGACAACTCGATTACACAAAGAGAGCACTTGGGATTGAAGGCGGGGGGACCACGTAGGAACCCACACATGTCAACTGTGCACAAGAAGAGGTAATCACTCGGGCCATGCTCTGAGACGTTATTTGGGCGATGTATTCTGTCACCTCGCCGTTACGGCTGATTGAATCGCCCCTGCGTCATTTAACGATCATCACAGTGCGAGAAGCGGTGAAAACGAAGCACATTACGCACAAAAACCTCCAGTCAAATGAGGACAGTTTTGTGGTCCTCCAAAGCCCCGGCGCTCGGGAGGCACTCACCCGTGCTAGAACGCCCCCGAACAATCACCGGCGGAGGCAGTTAGCCCCCTCTCCTCTATTCTCGGTACCGGTCGCTTAGCCACGACGCTGGGAATCTGGCCCTGACTGAGCGAGCGAACATCACTACTCGTTTCGCGATCGAGTGGGTTACAAACAACCTCCGCGATATGGGATCCGTGGTATTCAATTGTTGCTCCCGATCACGTGCAACTGAACCCTTTAGACTGTACGGCTTCGCACTATGTGGCGCCGTAATCATTCAAATGGGAAGCACTGAGCCCTCCCTTCTTCGCCAGTTTTTCGCCTCCACTACACCCGCACGGAGTGGGACGGGATGGTGAAGAGGGAAACTTTACGATTGCCAGCCACTGCTCACCGGGATCGGAGCCTCAAGGTGGGGCCGAATGGATTCGAAGGCGGGGAATTAATAATTAGTGGACACGGAGATAGAACGTTCTGTGAGAAGCAGTGAACTGAGGTGATATGGATCGATAGTAGGGATTCAAGGGCAGCGCCCAAGTGAGCAAGGGAGCAAGCGCGAATATTATCCGCCGGCGTGGATCCGTACCCGGCGATTCAGTCAAGTGGCTCCAAAGCTACGATCTTATTGAAGAAGATGAGAGATAGATAGCTGTATGCGCCGCGGGTATTGAAAACCGTTAGTAGGCTCCACCAAGGCGCTGCCAAAAGGCACCGGTTTGGAGATCAGAGAAGATTGAGGGTGAATCGGACCGGGACCGTTGAATATCGAGTTGCTCACAGCCAGTAGAGGAACGGATGAAAGGAGATGTCCTGGGTACGTGCATTCGCTGCTCCGCCACGAGATGAACAGCACTGCACATAATCGAGCGACGAGCCAGGTAGGCTCCCTGGCGGCACCCCAAAGTGTGGGAGAAACCAGCGGACTTGGCCCGATGCATGGGAGCTGCACAGTCTACAGTAAATCGTTTATTCCCCTTTGGGCACTCTGGCGGTGCTAGCGGTGCCCTAGCTCCAAATCGTTCGTGACTTGCACCTAATATCGAACCAGTCGTCAGCCGTAGCCGACCCAGCTGTGCAAGATAGCCTCAGCAAAGACGTTCGGTTCTTACCTGTGAATTGCCATGCCCACCCAGTCTGCGACTCAGCTGGAGTCGCGCGTCACAAACCAAACCTTTTGCCGACGACGACAATGGCTGCCCCCTTCGTCGATGAACCGGCGCAACATGATGCTCTCCTCAAGGATAGAGCGCGTTTTTACGAGGAATTCCTCGAAAACCAGAACTACACGTACTCGGATGATATCTTACGGATGCTCAATCTTGATCAAACACGTCTGATCGTCAACCTCGACGACCTCAGAGCATATAGACGAGAGCTATCGGACAAGTTGGTCTTATCTTCTCCGTTTGACGCGTCCTGCTCGTCCTGACACGCCGTTTCGGTGCACCTGGCTAGCCTCCTCAAGCAGCCAACAGATTTCCTCCCTGCCTTCAACAAAGGGCTCCTCGACCGTATCACTACTCTTAGAGACCACCAAAAGCACACCATCGAGGGCAAAGAGTATAAGGTTGGCTTCAGCGGGTCGTTCGGGGACCACCATGTAAACCCAAGGACGCTGCGAGCAAATCATCTCAATCTAATGATATCCCTGGAAGGTATTGTGACGCGATGCTCTCTAGTGCGTCCGAAAATGCTCAAGTCCGTGCATTATTCACCGAAAAATGACAATTGGGTGTATCGCATGTACCGAGATGCCACCACTGCTTCCCACCTTCCTCCCACATCCGCAATAACTCCTCAAGTGGATGACGAGGGTAACCCTTTGCAGACTGAATTCGGCCTCTGCGAGTTTCGGGATCACCAGCGCATTTCTATCCAGGAAATGCCAGAGCGGGCACCAGCTGGACAGCTTCCTCGAACCACGGATGTGATATTAGACGATGATCTCGTCGATAAATGTAAACCCGGTGACCGCATCCAGTTGGTCGGCGTTTTCCGTAGTCTGGGTGGGGGCATCGGCGGTGGCTTCAAGTGAGTGGAATCTTTACCCTGTCCCATGCTTCTAAATTCTCCCAGGACGGTTATACTTGCGAATAACATCAACACTCTATCTTCCAAGATCGGTAGTGGTATTGCTCAAACCCCTCTCACGGATGGTGACGTCCGGCAAATCAATAAGCTTGCAAAGAGAAAAGACATTGTCGGTCTCTTGACCCAGTCCCTTGCACCGTCGATCTTTGGACACGACTTCATGAAGCGAGCGATCTTGCTGATGCTGTTAGGCGGCGCGGAGAAGAACCTGGAGAATGGCACCCATATCCGTGGTGATATTAATATCCTCATGGTTGGGGACCCAAGTACAGCAAAATCTCAGCTATTGCGCTTTGTCTTGGGGACCGCGCCCCTCGCCATTGCGACCACTGGTCGTGGTTCCTCTGGTGTCGGTCTGACTGCGGCTGTAACTACAGATAAAGAGACCGGAGAACGCAGATTGGAAGCAGGGGCGATGGTCTTAGCCGATCGTGGGGTCGTGTGCATCGACGAATTCGACAAGATGTCCGACATCGACAGAGTTGCTATTCACGAAGTCATGGAACAACAAACGGTCACCATCGCCAAGGCTGGGATCCATACATCCCTTAACGCTCGTTGTTCTGTCATTGCTGCTGCAAACCCGATCTACGGACAATACGACGTTCACAAGGACCCGCATAAAAATATTGCCCTCCCCGATTCTCTGCTGTCTCGTTTTGACTTGTTGTTCGTGGTTACGGACGATATCGATGAGCAAAGAGATCGGATGATCTCAGAACACGTCCTACGGATGCACCGCTACTTGCCCCCTGGTGTGGAAGAAGGTGAGTAACAGGGTCATTTCTCTTCGTAAGGTCCTTATTCTGGCTTCAGGAACTCCTCCCCCGGATAGTCTATCTCAACCACTCGCTATTGACAATCCTTCGCACGCTGCCAATGTTGTCGCCCAAGAGACTAACCCATTCGAGAAATACGACCCGCTTCTGCATGCTGGAGTTACCCTGGGTACCTCACGTCGTAGCAAGAAGAGCAAGAAGGAGGTCTTATCGTTGGCATTCGTCAAGAAATATATCCAATATGCAAAAGCAAGACCCGCCCCTGTCTTGACTAAAGAAGCCGCCGACTGGATTGTTAGCGTCTACTCGGCCCTGCGCAATGATGAAATCGATGCTAATAACCGAAGAGTGGGTCTTTCGATTACGGCTCCGCGCTCCCGGTGTTTTTCCAGTGGAGACTGACTAGTAGACACTAGACAGCGCCAATGACGGCGCGTACCTTAGAGACATTGATTCGGTTATCAACTGCACATGCCAAGGCCCGGCTCTCGTCTAAAGTGGAGTACGATGACGCAGTCGCCGCCGAGGAGATTCTCCGCTTTGCATTGTTTAAAGAGATCCTTAAGCGAGAGAAGAAACAGCATAAGCGAAGAAAACTCAATGATGGCCGACACGCAGGAAGCTCGGATGAGGAAAGCGAAGGGTCAGTCAGAGAAGAAGACGAGGAGAGTAACGGAGAAACCACCGAGCGTGAGCGTATGTCCAGTACCAAAGGTGGAAGGTCACGAGCGAGTAAGAGGATATCGTCACGAGCCCAAACTCCTAGCGGTGATGCCCTGTACGCGGCCCCCCCGCCCCAAGGACCGGTCCAGAGCCAGAACGAATCGATGGAACTTGATGAGTCGCAGGACATTGACTCGAGTGCCCCTGCTATCGCACCAGAACGGTGAGCACGGCCCCAAAACGTCGTCGTTTCGTTTTCTCTAACTCTGGTTTAGGTATCAACTCTTCCGCAGTAAGCTAGGCGAGTTGTTTGCAGGGCGACTGGCAGAAGAGCCTGCAGTACCATTTGACACCATCCTTGAATACGTGAACCAACTGCTGGCTCCTCAGCACGCGTTTGGGCCTAACGAAGCCCGGGTGGCCCTTGAAGGTATGACGGAAGCTAACGACATATTCTTGTCCGAGAACGTCGTATATCAACTTTGATCTCTGCGGCCTGTACCAACCCCTGCACTCTTCGCACCTTTCACGCCCCTGCCCCTTATATTCCATCACTTTCTGTATTAGTACAAGCTTTATGAGGGATCTTTACTCAGCACTGCTTGTAATAATGCACACGTCCTGCTGCTGGCCAAGTTCACGGTAAAGAGTCGCCAGTGCTTTGTCCCTCACGTCAAACCTATACCAAGTAAAAAATCACAAAAAATCATCGCTCTCCTGCAATGTCAGGAGGAGATGAACAAACAAGTGCACCAAAACCTGTTCCCCAGAGTGGCGCATCCACTAATGAACGAAAACCCTTCACCGACCTGGAACTTAGTCTATCGACCATGAAAGGCCTGGAAGACATGGGATTCAAGACCATGACTGAGGTACAGGAGAGGACGATACCTCACTTACTTGCCGGAAAGGACGTCCTCGGCGCCGCAAAGACTGGATCGGGCAAGACTCTTGCATTCTTGATTCCGTCAGTCGAGCTGCTATGTCGACTGAAGTTCAAACCCCGAAATGGTACATATACTCGCTTCGGGCATATCTTGACCTACGTGCTCTCTGTGAAGAGCTGCTGCCTTTGCACTCTTCCCTCTCCATATTCAAGATGTCATGCTAATCGTCCTTGTGCAGGCACAGGTATCGTAGTCGTATCGCCTACTCGTGAACTTGCTCTCCAAATATTCGGGGTTGCGAAAGAGCTAATGGTTCACCACTCGCAAACCTTTGGAATAGTTATGGGTGGGGCAAATCGGAAGGCCGAGGTGGACAAACTCGTCAAAGGTGTTAATCTGCTAATTGCTACACCTGGTCGACTTCTCGACCACCTTGAGAATACACCGGGTTTCGTCTTCAAGAACCTGAAGGCGCTTGTTATCGACGAAGCAGATAGGATCTTGGAGGTTGGGTTCGAGGAAGAGATGAAGAAAATCATCAGGATCCTTCCAAACGAGAATCGGCAGAGTATGCTCTTCTCAGCGACCCAAACGACCAAGGTGGCGGACTTGGCGCGAATATCACTTAGGCCGGGACCAACACTCATTGACGTCGACTCCTCGAAGGATACCAGCACAGTAACTACTCTCACACAAGGATATGTCGTGTGCCCTTCCGACAGACGATTCCTTTTACTATTTACCTTCCTACGGAAAAACCTCAAGAAGAAAGTGGTTGTCTTCTTCTCAAGTTGTAACTCTGTCAAGTACCACGCGGAGCTCCTAAATTACATCGACGTTCCTGTTTCCGACCTGCATGTGGGTATTATTCCTGTTGGAAGGTTTTGGACCCGAGTTGCTGACTTTGGTTACAGGGTAAACAAAAGCAACAAAAACGGACAAACACATTCTTTGAATTTTGCAATGCGACGACTGGTATCCTTCTTTGCACCGACGTCGCCGCTCGCGGTCTCGATATTCCCGAGGTTGATTGGATTGTACAGTTCGATCCACCGGACGACCCACGCGACTACATCCACAGAGTCGGCCGGACAGCTCGTGCAGGCAAGACTGGCAAGAGCCTTCTGTTCTTGCTCGAATCCGAATTAGGTTTCCTGCGCTTCTTGAAGGAAGCCAAGGTTCCGCTCAATGAATATAATTTCCCTGCTGATAAGATCGCGAATGTCCAGAGCCAGGTATGTCTCCTGACTATGAAACTGGGGGGATCTCATCTAATCCTATCACTACTGCAGCTGGAGAAGCTCTTACAAAAGAACTATTATCTTCATCGGTCCGCGCAAGATGGATATCGTTCTTACCTCCAAGCCTACGCGTCCTACTCTCTCAAGAAGATATTTGACGTGAATAAGCTCGATCTAGTCAAAGTTGGCAAAGCCTTTGGCTTTAGCGTTCCTCCACGGGTAAACATAACCGTTGGCAGTGCGGGGGGTGACTCCAACGCCAAACATTCGAAGGGAAAAAAGCGGCGACGAGATGAAATGGAGCTGGAAGATGCCGAGATGGGAGATTTGAAAGTGGCAGAGGAGGAAACTGGTCCGCGAGGTCAGGGACGAGGGAGTAGGGAACGACGGGTAGAACAACTTGGTCATAAAAAGGTAGAGAGGGAAGTATACAAGATAGCCAAGGAAAAGCAACGACAACATCAGAGGGCTAGCAAGAGCGGCCAGCAGTGGAGCCGTTGAACGCTCTACTTAATTAGTTCAGATTTCGTTTGTAGATTGTCGTATTGTTTGGTCTGTATGTCGTCACCTTGTTAGGTATTCCTTCTAAAGTCGAGTATGGCATAGTGCACCAATTAAGATGTAGGATTGTAACAAACAACAGATCTAGAAAGCATACAACAAGACGTACAAGAAATGAGCTAAATATTGGCTAAACAGATTATATGAAAGGATCCTTTTGAGACTCTAATATCCTCGGCGCAGGCGTTCGTTTTCCTGTCTCAGACGCTCATTCTCCTCCTGGAGAGCCTTAAAGTCGCCTACATATTCGTCCATCAAAGCACGAAGTTCGTTCTACCGCAACATCAGTCCTGATGGAGCAATTGAGTGCCTATGAAGTCTGTGACTTACCTTCCAATTCCGCCCCATCCTAACCATGTCCAGATGCAAGGCTCGAAGCTCTTCTCGTTGCTGGGCATGTTCTTCGTACATGACTTCCTGTATTGTATTTCTCAGGAAATCCTGTGCCCCTTCCAATACGACGCCCGCTGCGGGTGACTTCATAGGCGAGATTTGTACAGCTACGGATGGTACCGCTCTTCCAGAGCGAGGCGGAGTCAGGGTGGAGCCCGGCTTGCCGGCTTTTCCATTAGGTTGCGCGGTTTTCTCGTCCTCATCACGAGGAAAGTGGTTGTCGGCATCATTTCCAGGTAATGACCATTGGACTTTCTTCTCCTCTTCGTGCGGTCCTCGCATGAAGGTGGAGGACGAGGTAGAAACCACTGAGAGGGGCCGGAACTCTGCTTCCAGTCTAATGATCTCCGGACTTTCAGTTGTTAGCTTTCTGAAGAGAGTGGGGGACGGTGATGGTGGGTAGCTTTCGTCGTCCGTCGCAGTTGGTGTTGCATCAGCGGACGGGGTCCCGTCCCCACCATTCTGGACCCGAGTGAAAATCGCAGAGACGTCGCCAACCGCTGGCAGGTCCGGACTGGGACTGGAAACCTGGGATTTGGGTGGGGCATTGACTTGCCTCGAAGAGGGTCGAAAGATTGACGTGGTAATGGACGCAGAGGATCTGGGGCGAGGGAAGGGGGAAATCGGAACCTTGCCCATCCCACTTCGTGCTTGAGACGCCGAATGAACTGTAGTTACTTCTCTGGCCAGGGCAGAGGAAGAGACGACATTGCGAAGTCTCGACATTCCTACTGAACCTCCAGTTGTGGCATCGCGACTGGCCCTGGTAAAGATAGGACTTCGATTTGCCCTCGAAGCTGTTGGACTGGCAGCACCGGCGGTGGCTCGTGCTTGATACCAGAGTAAGCAGATCTAGTTTCCGTATTCTAGGGAGCTACATACCCGGAGACTGGATAGAAATAGAAGCCTGCTTCGTTGGCTGTGTCGGGCTCCCCAGCCGCGAAACGCGTGAGGTTTTCGGAGATAGCGTTCCAGTAGTTGGCTTTGCCCTCATCTTCTTTCCCAGCATATTTGGAGAGGTTGAAGATACCCGAGCCGGCACTGCACCAGCAAGGCTGTTGCCATCACGTAAAGGTGGAGCTCTCATTGAGGGATTAATTTCTATTGGACTTCTCGTGGTATTGAGGATCATCGAATTATTGACCACCAGACTTAATTGAGGACGAATTGATTTGACCTCGAGGCACCCTCAGTGACAGTTGCTCTCTGACAGGGGTAGAAACCTACTGGGATACTTAATGCTAGTATAGGTTGCTTCTTTGTATCAGTAAAAATTGTCCGTGGCAACCGTTCCGGTGCACGAAGGTCAACTCGTAGGATTTTGCCTAGTCAAAAGATGCATCAGGAGCTATCGGATGAGGTGGAATCTTTATTTACGTACCATCCTCTCCTCCAGCAAGAGCACAGAGCCCGTCAGTAGAAACCACTACGGTTGTAAGTGGCATGCCACATTCAATGGTTCGAACCACGCTGAGTTAACCATGTCTGTCAGTGAGTCAGAATTCTAGAATGCGTTGATGCTCACCTCTGGTCCGCTTCCATGTCCACTATGCAAAGCTGCCCAGATACAGTCGCAGCAACTACAACCCCTTTCGAGGTAGGTGAGGCGGCAATACAAATCACTTCGTCTATTACCTTGACCACCTTGAGAGGTGCCTGTGGTTTCCGTGCACTCAGGACGACGAGGTACGACCCGCAGGCGAGGAAACATCGGTCCCGTCGATAAGGATGAGAAACAAGCTTCGTAAAAGCGAGAACCTTGACTTTTGAGCTCGAATCATACGCGTGAATGGCCGACAAGACCGTGTTCGCGTCGATAACTGTTAGAGTGTTGGTTGCGAGGTCGCACAGCTGCACGATGCTTCGCGAGCAAACAGCCAAAATGGACGCGTCGTTTGAAAGCACAAGTGACACCAGAGGTTCAGAGCTCTAAGACGATATATGAAGAAAAAGATCAGCAGCCACGTTCTCTTCAAAAAAGGGGGAGATCCACTAACTTTCAGCAACTCAACTGTTGAGCGCTTCTTGGATAAATCAACTGCCACAACTTGACTGCCATACGCGACAAGGACTGTGTCTTTGTCGCGAGTGGCGAGTGCTACAAGAGGTCCGGATGCTTCCTCCGCTTTCCACACAATCCCGCATGACTTGCCGCTCTTGTCGTACTTGTATATCACTCCGTGACTCCATGCTACATACAGGAATACCCCATCGGTGCTCCAAGTTGCGCAGTGCACGCTGCTGTTTGTGACAGGAGTCGGAATTGAGGACGCGGATGCCGATGGACGAGAACTCGTCAAGTCCAGGAGAGTGACACCGCAAGTGGTAACAGCGACAAGCATGATTGGCACCGCAACTCTCGGAGGGAATCGTGGGAAGCTCGAACTCAAGTGGGTCCAAACACGAGTCACGAGGCTGGATGAAAATGCTTTGAGAAGCTCTGTGGTTATGATTACTATGCAGGTGCAGAGTACAAAATACTAGATCTCAAGTAGAAGACGCGCGAATAAACAGCGACAGACGATACAAACACAGGAATCCAGAAACCCAACCGATACTGTACAAAAATAAGGACACACTCATCGATCTTCAAGCCGTCCATTGACGATTTCCCATATCATCCTTCGTCTGAGATATGGCATATCTCTCTGCGTGAAGTCGAACGGCAATTGAAGGCCACGGGACAGGTTTTCCATCGTTTGGCAAAGGAAGATGCCACAGTCGAAGCCGTTATGTTGCTGCGGGGAGTGCTGAAACCAGAGTAAGCGATTGCAAACCACTCAATTGAGAGGAGTACCCACTGGGTTAAAGTAGTCTTCCCAGTCGGTGAAGTCGAATTCTTCGCCCTTGTTCACCTCCTTGTACAGGCAACGAACATATTCGCGAAGGGTCTGTTACTGCGGGTTAGAGACGCTTTCGACCCCAGCAAGTGGTGAACATACCTTGAATACGACTGGGTCGTTCATTCCCATACTATCGTAATACTCGAAACGCTTGAACTGGAAGTTGATCGCCGCAGTTGTCCAATGTGTGTTGCCCTTGTTGATGGGCAGCAGAGCAATGTCTTTCTCGAAAATATTGACCTATCCTCATATCAGCACAAGCCTTCAAATATAATGCACATCGGCTTACGTCTTTTGTCCATTTGAAAATTTTGCCTCTCTGATAGCAATCACTCTCCAGGAGCTTGCTATAGAAGAAGCTAGAATAGACATAGGCGTCGAGACCCGTCCTTTTTGAGGACGGTTGCTCTGACTCGTTGGAAGTCGGAAGCGCTTTGCCCTTGCCCTTGACATCTCGCGAGGTCGACATTGAAGTGGATATTGAGGTCGACGCGGCTGACGCGGCTGACTTCTGTACATTAGCACCGGCGGGGATTTTGGTCTTCTCTTGGGTTTCCTTGCAGGCGGCGGGGTCTGAACTGGACCGCTTCATGATAAGGCTGCCGAAGTAGTTGATAACTTCATCGTTGAGCCATTGCCCAGGTTTCAGGCGTTGCAAGTCCCCATAGGACACTTCGGCCCTCTTGCCATCACTGGCGACGAATGAATAATCGTTGAGTGCCTCGGTAACTCGTTTATCTTGTGCTAGTGGTAGTGCAGTGGGGAGACGAGATGGACGTAGTCGTTCTTCAATTATCTGATCGAGCGCGACATTCTGTCGCTTGAACCTAAGTGAGGATGATGAACCCCGCCACGGGTTCGGAGGGGGGGCAGGTCTAGAAACAGCCCCTTGTAAGTATTGGTAGAGTAACAAAGTGATGTCAAGCTTACTCATGGAGCGAGACCTGGGCTTTGCGGAGCATTCGTTGGAGGTAATCCGGTGATGGCGCAGCATCCTGGAGAGCTCGGTAAGTGGTTTGGTCCGACTTCTCACAGGTCGTACACATACCTGAACGGTTTTCGGGTGGTGGAGGGAGTCGAGTCGGGTGGTATCAGGCTTTGTAAGGTCTAAAATCGTCCAATCAGCGTCTGGCATCAAACAAGCTTAACGCAGGGTCACCCACCCAGCAATTTCTCAATTTGCTCTCGATAGGCCAAGTACCCTGTGGCGCCAGGAGTAAGACACGTGTCCTCCATTCGAACGAAATGAGCTCAAACCTTGGAACGTCGAATAGTCTCCTGAGTAGCCCTGCTTCGTCTTCAACTCAAACAAGTATCTCTGTAATTTTTCGCGCAATGCCCGTTGGTGCTAGCCCATCGATTGATGATCAGCTCACGATCTAAACCAAAGCGCGGGACTCTCACCTGTGCATAATGGATGTGTCGTCTTGGCGGACGAGTCTGAGGACCAGCCGGGATCATCGGGACCGCCCGCCTAATTTTTCCACTTTTGCCAGGCGACGAGTTGCGAGGGCGCGCGTCGATTCCACCAGTCCTGTAATATGAATACGGGCGGGATGACAGTGTACTTGACGATTGAAGGCGGGCGTTGCTGTTCGGATATAGCGCGCTGTTTGGCTGGGTTTGGCCATGTTGAGAGAGCGGTGATGGCGCGCTGGAGCGTGGGCTGCCGCTGGGACTTGTTGGGGGTGATTGATTGGATGATAAGGGTGAGTTGGCACCCCCTGAGGACGATGAGAGTCTTTGGGTGGAATTGTCATGGTGGGGGAACGCGCCAGGAATCGGCGAGTCGGAGGTGTCAGGCGAGACCTCTCGGTCTATATCAGGTAGCACAGGCATGTAGAGGTCTGTTTGCAACAGGTGAGCGTGGGGGATGTTAGAGAGGAGGGCAGTCTGCTGCCAGTCTGCCGCCAAAGAGAGGGGGACGCACGGTTCCAGAAGTCCTGTACGCGGGAAAAAGCCCAGGAGAAGAAGTTAGGGCGCTCCTTGACCCTTGGTGGGGGCGGGGTGAAGCGCTTGATGTGATGAGGCTGGGCGAGAGGCCGGGGGTTGTTTGTCTGGCGGCGTTTGGGGGCCCGCTCCTCTGACACTTGCAAATTGGCTTGAGAGGCGGTGCGCTTGCGGGAGACGACCTGCGTTGGCGGCATGGCTTTAGCTTTCTTTGTCGGAATGGTGACGGGCGTGGTAGAGACGTGCGACCAACTTGGGCGAGAAAGTCGGGCGAAGGCGGAATCCAGGTTGTGGGGCGCAACCTGTCAAACCAACCGCGGCCAAACAGCGCTTGTCGACCAGTCTTTCACCAATCTTTGACCATCACTCGACTATGGCTTTCTATTGTGAATGCTATCACTATTATTCTACATTCACAATAATCCAGCTTCAACGCTTCAACTTCGCCTTGACGTCGTGATGAGCCGCTCGTCCCCGCTGCGTCTGCGTCGTGAAGAACCAGTACGCAGCTCCAAGGATAGTAAGGATGAAGATGTTACCTGCAAACACATGACGATAAATGACGAGCTGCAAAGTATACGAGCTGGCCATGACACGTCGACGCACCAATCACGAATCCAACCGCGCTCGACATCAGGTCAACAACGCCTGTGAAGAGAGCCCTCAGGATTGCGAAGAATGCCGTAACCGTGTTGATAGCGAGCGCAAAGATGCTCTGGAAGACGGCGACGATCGAATTAAGCAATCCCCCCAGGATCTCCGCCACAGAGTGGTAAAGATTTCCAACTGCGTGCGATACGGAAGGCATGGTAATAGCAGTCGTAAAGGTCGTTATCGCCCTGCCACGGGTGTTAAGAAATTCGTCCGGCTCTCTGACAATTAGCAGCCAGCCACTCACAAGTTGAGTTTTCGCGAGGACCTTTCAGTTTGCCCGAAAGAAAGGCGTGAGACATCCCTTATATAGCCCACAGCTTATTAGGCCCCGCGTCATCCCACATCCCACAGGCCCCACTGACGCAATCAACTAGCGCGCTCCTGAAGACATGAACAACGAAAAGAGGAAATCTGAGCATTTGCAAACGGTTGCTGTATATCATAGTACTACGAGACTACGAGAGGAAGCCAAGCCATCATCGATCCTATCCCAACAAAAGTAAAGGATGACCTCTTGCGTAAGTGTGTCGTTTAGGATGTCTTCTTGGTACCACTGGAGCTGGCAGTACCAGGTACTGGAGCAGGCTCGATCACAGTGAAGGTGAGCTTGCCAAGATACGTTTTGAACATATCATACCAGGCCGGCGCATTGGGGAGTGTACCCCGCACCTGTGGGCCTTGGATAAAGACATTGATGGTCTCATCGAGCTTAGCAAACGCCTGACGAGTGAAGAGCGAGTGATAGTAGCGCTGACGGAGGAAGATTCCGTAAGCGAATGGGGTGAGGAGCGAGTTTTGAAGGATCAAGACGCCTAGCACGACACGAGCAAACACGCCGAGTTCGACGTAGGCGACGAGCTTCATCGATGGGTCGTAGTAGGCTGTTCAAAGGCGAAATAGAGCGGTCAATCATAGGGTAGCCACAGGGTAGCCCCAAAATGCGTACTCTTTACAAAAACTTGGATCTTCTTTGCGAGGACGTGCGGTTGTGGCTGCCCATTTGCGCCAGTAGTTGGCGGGAAAATCATGGGGACGACCGTGGTCCGGACAAACGTCGCGACATGGAAGGCTGAAAAGGTGAAATAAGGCACAAGCGCAACTGCATCGACCGATTCGTCAGTCTATCACCTGTACCGGGAGGAGGACACGTACGCGGAACAGGTGGTTTTGTCATAAACCAAAAAAGTGCAAGGCCGAGATACTGGAAGTTTTCATCCGCGAGAGCTCGTACAAACCACGCCTTCCCACCCTCCTTTGGCGCCTGGAAATCCCGTCAACGTCATTGACGAGGGTCGTGGTGCGCCACGCGACGTCAGCACTTACTCCTAACGACTTACTACAAACCAATGCATGAGAAACGCATACCAAGCTCACTAAGGACCGAATAAACTCACAAGACCACGATTCCGTAACTCAACAAAGCCCCAGCAAACGCGACTGCAGGATACGCAGATAAGCTCACGATATGCGTTCCGGCTGCAAAGGTAGATATGAAGATGCTCACAGCTATACCACCAACTGTACTTTCCGCTCTTGAAAGTGATCCACGTCAAAATATACCGTGCTGCGCAAAGAACCACGAGGATGTGCCCCGCTGCCCAGGCGTAGTGTTGCTTATTTGGAGCCATTATGAGTATGTATGTCCACGTCTCCAAGTAGCGATTGACCCCCTAGTCGTCCTTTCAGTATTTTTGAGGTGGTGGGTGGGTATAAGTCTGGAGGATGCCTGATTGGTGGGTCGAACATCACTTGAGAAACCAAGCACGAGGCGAGTTCGTGCCCCGAGACGTTTCAAATTAGATCACACCGAGCCGAAACTGGTGCGTACACGGCACTGGAGGAATCGCAGCGAGCGAGCGATTTCCAGCCCACAACCACGCGGCCTTCTTCCATCATTTCTCGATCCCTGATACTACCTACATATCGCTACACGTGTGGAACGTGTATAAGACTCATCTCAGCAACGGGAACCCCATCGTAAAGGAGTACCAGTGAGAGCAGGGTCGCCCAGCTATGAACTCGTACAAAAAAGGGTATAGGAACAACCGGCCTATCGAAGGGAACGAATTAGTAGTCCATTTATTAGTAATCGTGCTGCTGGCTACTAGAGCCCACGCGTTCCTGCTAGGATTTTGAATGGCACCATCTAACGGCACCACAAAGGATGAATGTCCAACAGTATTGGAGTGAGAGATGTAAGGAGCGTTTAAGAAGTGGACAGCAAAGGACAATAATGGCATCGATGAAAATGCAGGGAGAGGTCGGGGGCAGAGATTCATGCTGAATGCAAGTATTGTGATAACGCTTCAGAGTTGCGGTATGCGGTATGGTGTAGTGCGAGATGGGCACAATGCAAGACGACGAGATGGTGTTGGATATCGAGTACAGCTGGCGGGATGGCACGAACGAGGGAAACCAGGAGTTGGGCAGTGCACGTTTACTCTATGCTCATTCGATTTGGGTTCGCAGCCAGGGTCATGCCAGACTTGCGATTCGTCCAGTCCACAGTTCCACCACGTTTGCGGCTCCCAATTACAGGCCGTTTCGATACTAGAGGAACAGGGTTAGAAGTTCACTAGGACAGAAACGGCATGCTCACAGTGGATCTTTAGACCTCGACCAAAATTGCGCCACACAATGACTGCCCAAATACTGGTCACCAATAAGAAGAACAAGGAGATGGCCGCTACAAGGCATTCAGAACAAATCATAGGAAGTACGAATAGTGAATAGTGAACTTACCAAACACGGTCAACGACTTGTAAACATCTTTAAACTCGCCATTAGCTTGCTCCCAAATACGGAAGAGCTTATACACGAAATAAACACATGCAGCGAGGCAACCCAACACGAAGCTGCCCATCAACCATTTATTCTCGTACCTAGCTGCCAGGTGGCCCTCTATGAGCAAGAGGAGCGATAGTGGCAGGGCAAGAATGGTGAGGTAGTATTCCATATCGTTGTCGGAGAGGACGAGATAAATGAGTTGGGCGGAGAAGCCGACCCAAAAGAAGAGATCAAATTTGACGAGGCAGAGGAAGATCTGGTAATGGGCAAACATGCGCTTGACAGCAATGTCGGCGCCGAGGAACTTGTAAACCTTCCAACCAAACTCGCGCCACACTTGCCACGCCAAAGCGATATAGAAGACTTCAGAAATCGCTAGGACGGCGTGGGAGGTATAGAGGAGCACCATGATAGGGATTGAGGAGAGGCCATTCAAATTCTCACTCTCGAGAGCTTGTCGGAACTGATTGATTTCGACCGACTCGATGATGGAGTATATGAGCAAAATGAAGTTGAATAAACTGTAGATAGGGGTTACGGAGTCAGTTGGGGGTTGCCAAGGGCCGTTGGTGTGGGGCTGCGCACGTGAGGAAGAAGAATTGAAGAGTATTTTGGGAGATAACGGCATCGATTGCTACTACTAGCTGGAAAACGCTGTCGGGGTGTTAGAAAAGGTGTCAAGCAGGGTAAAGGCGGAGACTGACTGGGCGATGGCAAATATGGCGAGGTAGACAGAGACTCGTCGTGCCTGGTCTCTACTGCTGTTGTCCGACTGTGCGAGTGCATGAAGACGAAGGTAGACATCTCCTTGGAGGGCGAGGTCTACAATTGTCTCTATGATGACGGTGGCGAGGAAGAGTCTAATGGGAAGCGACTTGGGAATGACCTACCAAGGGGCGGATGAGCTCTCAATGGGGAAAAAGGGGAAAGATAGGATAGGGAGGTGGTATGACTACGCACTACCTGCCACCATTTACGGGCTGGCCGTTGCTGCTCCAATGGGGGTGGTGGTTGATCCCATTGGGACGCGGCCTCTTTCGGGAACGGACTGGGCTCTACGTCGTTGTCATCCTCATTGTCGTCGTCTGGCGGGTAGCGGTTCTTTGCAAAGGAGGAGGTAGAGGAGACGTTTGTCTCGGAGCGGTTCATGTCGTGCGAGGGAGGAGGGAGTGGAGGATACGAGTGGTCTTGGTTGTCTTGAGGGTATGTAGCAGTGGCCATGACCAGTCTGTCCGAGTGGGTGGTAAAGAGTGTATGTAGCGAGTGAGTCGTCGTCGTCACCGTCGTCGTCGTTGTAGGGAGCAGGAAGCAATCGTCCGGCGAGCTGCGAGAAGTCGAAGTTTGGCTCCACAAGAGGATGCTTTGTCTATTTGACGTCCGACGGCGGCACAACGGGCGGCGCAGCGTGGCACAGCTGGCATCGCCTTGTGGAGACAGAGCTTCTCTCCTCTCTAAAACGCTCGAACATGCTCTCTGTCTCCGTGCTCCGTCTGTGCTGTGGTAGAGACTCCGCGACCGTTGAATCCCGTTGTATCCCGTTGTACCCCATAGTATCCCGTTATATCCCCGGGGCCCCGGTATCGCAGGTGCCGGTTGCCGGTGAGGTAGGTTAGATAAGTTACACGTCTCCATGTCCATGTTCTGGTCTCTGTTCTCCTCATCCTCTCCAAATTACAATTCTAACAACAACGAAGTTCATTATGGCCCCGACACACCACTCCTCACACTCAACCATTCCAGCGCCAGCCCCCGCCCAAAGCTCAGCATAAGCGCTTTTCTGCAAATCTACTGCCCGGCCGTATACCCGGCATATCGTCCTTCAACGTGGCTGCCAAAGTACATCATTCCTCACCCATGCCTCCGCGATGCTCATCGCCGTCCTGACTATCGTCCTAGTGGACACTTGCAAACCGTGTACTTAACAGTCGGCGACTTTTCCAAACAAAACAACGTAGAATACGAAAGGTGGTACTTGACGAAGTCTTTCCCTACCCTCTTCTCATACCATAATCCCTCAGAAAGTTTATTCGCCTCCCCGACGGTGGCACTCTTGGCATAGACTTCACACCCCCTTTTAGCCACAACCTCGATCCAGACGCCCCGATAATACTCGTCTCCCATGGTCTGACTGGTGGCTCACATGAGTCATACATCCGTGACATCCTCGCCGTCGCCTGTGCCCCCAAAGACCACGGCGGCCTGGGGTACAGGGCAGCTGTGGCCAATTTCCGCGGATGCAAGTCGCTCATGTTTACTCCTTGCTAATCGTTGGCTGACTGGCTGACTTATCCCCCAGGCGCAGGCGTACCACTTACCTCTCCGAGACTCTACTCCGCAGCAGCAAGTGACGATCTCAAGTGTGCGGCATTATACGTACATTCTCTCTTCCCACGAGCCAAAATGGTTGGTATCGGATTCTCGCTAGGAGCGAATGTGCTCACTCGATATCTTGGCGAAGAGGGTGAACAAAGTCTTCTCAGCTCAGGTTGTGCGATGGCCTGCGTACGTCGAGTTAGCGGTATACCATCTCGTTGACAACTATTTATATCGTTGCTTTTCGTAGCCATGGAACCTGGTCACAACTAGCAATTAGTACGTTCCCAGCAACCATCTGGCCAACCATCACACTGCCCTAACGGCTCACTCATTTACTCAGCCTCGAAAATCGCTGGTTGCACCGTACAGTCTACAGTAAAGCCCTCGGGCGCAACGTGTTAACCCTCCTCCGCTCGCACCTCCCTGCGCTGGAATCCTTTCCTCCCTCTCCAAGCCTCCCAACGCCGGAGAAAATATTCTCCCTCAAATCCCCGCGATTAATAGAGGTCGACGGACTCGTCATCTCCAAGTTCGGTGGCGCCACCCCACCATGGCCCTTCCCGTCCGCCACTGCGTACTACGCGTATGCGAGCTCGGATCACTCCCTCGCCGATATTCGCGTACCGTTCCTTGCAATATCGAGCAAGGATGACCCGATCGTCCACGAGGCCCCGACGCATTGCGGGGATAATGGATGGTGTGCGATAGTTTTGACCGAGGGAGGGGGTCACCTTGGGTGGTTTGAGGATAAGAAGGGCCGTTGGTGGAAGTTTGAAGTGCAGAGGTGGATCCGCAAACCCGTTCTGGAGTGG
>Ga0307515_10007218_pt1 | contig 22013 bp, 5 predicted proteins | sample 17_EM_MG_FD_194513 | JGI IMG/M metagenome (GOLD analysis project Ga0307515, IMG submission 194513) | Populus trichocarpa ectomycorrhiza microbial communities from riparian zone in the Pacific Northwest, United States - 17_EM | ecosystem: Host-associated > Plants > Roots > Unclassified | place...
AGGGCTATTATGTTAATATAGAGCTAAATTGGGGGAATGGCCGCTTCCTTCTCTATTATAGCTATTAGTGTTCGCCGGTATACTCCTATAACCCTACGAAGACATTTATTCTGGACCTTCTATAGCGGTTTAAGCAGGCTTTTCACTAGCGTTCCGCCGTCGTCCTGCACTCCCCACACTTAGGCGCCATACAGCATCGCTAGTTAGACGGTGGCCGTGTATAGGAGGCGCGAGCGGCGCATTAATAGGCCCTATGTAGACATCGTGATCCTTAACATCGCTTTAAAGGCTGCTAAGCCCTTACTTACCACCTTCTTAATCTATTCTTTCCACTAAAGCTTAGGGTCCACCCAAATCCCTAAAATTCGCATGCTGGTTTTCTAGGGAGCTATCTCACAGCTGGCGATGCGCACGGTGGACAAAAGGTCTGCAGTGGCGTGGCGCCGTCGCCTTGTAAAGTGCATAAGTTAGTACTTTTTAGGGGCGAACGTCGCGCCGTGTCGGTTAGCCTATGCAGCACAGTAGTTATAAGCGGCCTCTAATTATCTATAGTTCTCTGCTGTGGAGTCTCCCTAGGTAATAAGGTTCATGTCGTCTATAAAGCCGAACCCCAATATGCCGCTATTAGGGCTTTAGAATTTCTCTAACAGGTCTAATATAAAAAAGAGAAATAGAATTAGCGATAAGGGAGACCCCTAGGGGATGCCTATTTATGTTTAGATCTAGTTGCTCTTATATCCTATAAACTTAATACGGGTCTTATATACTATTAGGAAGCTTTATATAAAGTCTATAAGCTACTTTAGAAAGCCTTTTCTTTTTAGAATATAGAGGAGCCTTTTGTAGAAAACATTGTTAAACACCCCTACCAAGTCTAAGCTTAGCATTAACACTACGCACCTATAGCGCGTTCGCCACGCTATCTATATATAGGAGCTAAGCAGTCCTACCACTAATAGCGTTAATCGCTTGCGTCTTACTCCTATCTAGTTCCAGAAAAGTAACCTATGCTCTTCCGCTGCCTCTAATATAATATTAGCTATATACTTCTCTAGGACTTTTACTAGTATATTTTTAAGGGTAATTGGTCTATAGCTACCTAGGAGAGAATAGTCTTTCTTTCCTTCTTTACGTAAGACCACTGTTATAGATTCTTTAAGGCTTTCCGGTATTGTTCCGTTAGCAAAGCAGTAACTAGCTACTTCTACTAGGTCTTTTACAATAACTAGGGCAACCGTTTTAAGGACCTCATTTAGTATACCGTCTGGCCCTAGGGCTTTACCATTTAGAAGGCTCCTAATTAGCTTACTAATTTCTTCTATTAAGATAGTAGGGCTAATATTAAGTGCCCTTTGTTCCATTATTGCCTCTAGCTTAATATCACTAAGATCTACTATTCTAGTCTTAGGAAAGAATTTAGTTGCAAGGATATCTGCTTTTATAGTATTATTATCTATTAAGGGGTCCTTAATAAACCTCCTAAAGTCTGGTAAATAGGGGTCCACCTTTACTACACTTACTTTTCTGCTCCATTTTAATAGGATCCAAAGTCCTTTATTATAGGGCTTTAATTAGTCCTCAATAAGTTTATAAATAAAGCATCTCCAGTTATTACAACTAACTCTCCTAGTTTCTTTCTAGAGTTAGTTACTTAGTGCTTAATATCTTTAAAAGTCCTAGGGGTCATTATAGTCCTAATACTATCGTCGCGCCTAACAGGCGCCGGCGTGGAGCTATATAGCCTATAATAACCATTCTCGGCGGGCCTACTAGCTAGGCTATACTTATAGGCAGTGCTCTTTAAGTGCTTATTTAATCCCTTCCTAAAGGGCTTAAAAGGGGTCTTTAGATGTGGTCCAGTTAAGCTCCTAAGTGCTTTAGAGGAAGCCCTATAAATCTAGCTTTTTAAGGGCAAGGCGCTAGCGTTCCGCTAGCGGACAGCCGGCGTTATTAATTTAGATACGGATAGGTATATAGTCTCTTATAAGGGCCCATTCCTCAACTATACTATAGAAGTTAACTTTTTTATATAGATCTGGAGATATAAACATAAGGTTAATTACGCTCTCCTATTACCCTCTTTTCCATATAGGCTCTCCTTTTAGTATAGCGAGTATAAATCCTCTAGCATCGGTTTTGGCCAGGAGGCGTTCCGCCTACTCTTCGCTAGCTATATGCTTTCCGCCCCACATCGGGTAATAGGCGTTAAAGTCGCCTAAGAGTATAACTTCTCCCTTAGCCTCCTCAATAGCCGTTTTAACCTCAGGCTATGTCCTAATCTAAGGGCCATCTTCGCGCAGGTTATAAATATTAATAATTATAATCTCTAGCCCCTCTAGGCGCACCTAGAGGGCTATAGTAAAGGGGCCGTACTATCTGCGTTTCTAATACGCGGCTTTAATATTCCGGCTAATTATAAAGCAAACTTTTGTTATAGGGAGAGCGTTATATATAAGTGTAAATCCCCTAGGACAGTATATTAATTTGGTGTATCTATTATATACTAGCTCCTAGACTATAAGGACCTAGTAGTCCGCCAACGTGACGCTATTAAAGAAGGGGCGACACGCCCCTTAGTTTGCATTTCCGCAGTTATACTAAATAATTATACACCTACTTATTTTAGGTAGGTATAGGCTTATCTATATCTATATCCTATTCCTCTTTAGTTTTGCTAGTAATTATTATTACTCTATTAGCACGAAGCCGGAGCCTTAATTATAATCTATTTCTACTTACTTTATTAATAAAGGATAGTTTACCTAGTCCCCGTTTAAGTGGTTGTTCTTAAATCCCTAATATTTCCTATCCTCTTTTCTTATTAGTAATAATTATAAAGTTTCCTAGTATTAGGGGTTAGTATATTATTTCTACAACTTCTTATATGCGGAGCGACTGCGTTAAAAGGGCCATCCTTTTTATTTGGATACCCTTAAGGTAGCTTTAAAAGGACCTATATTCCTTTCTTTACTATACTTTATAGGCTTTACCGTAATTAACGTAGGATACCCTCTCCTTAGGGCAATCTGTGGTGTTATATAGTCCCGCATATTATCTATATTTTATTTACTTTCCGTATACGCTTTAGGTATATCCCTATTAATTATAGCAGTAGCACTATTTTATAACTAGGCTATTCTTAAATAGCCTAGTCTTAAAAAGCTGGGATTTAATAACTATTCCGCTTTTTATAATCTTTTACTAGATTACTTAGGTTAGAACACTAATTATAAGTATTCCTTTGGTTTTTTCTGGTTCTCTTTAGGCGCTACTAGGGTTTGCCTAGCGTTTCGCCTACGCTTTAGGGTTATATAGCTATCGGATCCAACTAATAGCTATACCTAGCGCGAGGCGCTTTATAGCTTTATAGATGGATTAAGTTAGTTCTAAATTATCTACGTTCCTTCCACTATTAATTAGGGTTTTAAGTAGGACCCCAGGTACTTCTAGGAGGTAGTTTTTTCTTAGTATCTTAAGTTCTAGTACGTCTAGTCCGTTTAGGATTTAATCTTTAGTTGTCTAAAAGGAGATATAAATATCTACATCCCCGCTATTAAGGGTGCGTATAGCGTAAGCGCTTAGTATTATTCTCTAAATAAACTTAAGGAACTCCCCTGGTTCGTAGCCCTGGGGCTCCTTAAGCCGGACGCGTACGGTCGCTCTCTATAGTGCCGCGACTACGTTTACCGTACGGGCTGCCTACGCAGCGACGGCTGCCCAGGTCTAGGCCTGTACTAAGGGGACTCCCGGGCCTAGGGGTCCCCCTTTATTCATTTAAATTTTCTTAATACTAGCTTTAATCCAGTTAAGCTAGGCCTTAGTTTCCTTTTCTTAAGGGGTTGGGCGCGTTAAGAGCGCTTTAACGCGTCGTATTGCCTCTTGGACAGAGGCGAGTATCTAGTGCCGTAGGGTTTCTTCCTCCTCTTTTATAAGATCGTCTTTGATTTATTCAAGTATTTCCTTTAGTTTTTACCATTACTAGTTAGGCTAGCTGTTATCTTTTTCACGTTATTGCCCACCTGGTTCGTAGTTCTGTTCCCTTGCGTCACGACCGTCGCGACCGTCGCGACCCCGGCGGGAAGCCTGCGCCCCTCCGTCGTCCCCCATGCTTTGCGGATGGGGCGACGTGGTTTTATAGGGTTTCTCAGTGCAGGGAATAGGATTCCGATATCGGATTGCTTTATTGGGTGGTTTTTAGGCTGGTTTTGCTGCTATTGCGGCTTTTTTGTATCTGATCTAAGGTAATAAATAGAAAACCATATTCGCATCGCGTTTTAGCCAATTTAAATATACTGTTATGCCCTTTAGCGTATATAATAGCCTAGGTACCTTCTAAAGCTATATTAATAACGCCTTACGGGACTACCTTAATAACTTCTACTCTGCGTACCCAGATAATATATTTATTTATAGTAATAACCATTTTAAGTATACCGAATACGTTTAAAAGGTCCTATAGCGCCTTAGGGATATAGGACTTTATATTAATTTAAAGAAATGCGAATTCTTAGTTACAGAAGTAAAATACCTTAAACTAATTATTACTACTAAGGGTGTCCGTATAGACCCTAAGAAGGTATATATAATTACCGAATAGTAAGTCCCTAACTATATTAAGGACATATAAGCCTTCCTTAGTTTTGTTAACTTCTATTAGAAATTTATATACAACTTCTTAAGCGTAGTAGCACTACTTACAGCAATAATGCGAATAAAGGGCCTTTTTATAAAAGAAAGAAAAACGTACCTATACTTTACCTAAATGTCTAAATACAAAAAGGCGTTCTAAGACCTTAAAAATGCCTTTACTAAAGCACCTATCCTAGCTTACTTTACGCTAAGATAATAACTCTATCTTAAAACCAACTTCTTAGACTATATTAACGTAGGCATTCTTTCCTAAATAGGTAATAACAGTCTCCTTTACCTAGTTACATTCTACTCGTCTAAGCTTATACTATAAGAGTATAATTATAAGATCTATAATAAAGAACTCCTTATAATTATACAAGCGTTTAAAGAATTTTAACTAGAACTCTCCTTAGTAGAGCCTAACTAGCCAACTAAAGTCCTTACGGACTATTGTAACCTTAAGTACTTTATAACTATAAAGTAGCTAAACTAATACCAAGTATATTAAAACGAGTTCCTCTCTAGTTTTAACTTTAAAATTATATATAAACTAGGAGTATAAGGTACTAAACCTAATAGCCTAATACGCCGCTTACAAGACCTTCCTTAGTTTAAAGATAACCCCTATAATTAGTTCCAATAATAGACGATCCTAAAAGTACGAAATTTGGCCCTAGGTATACTACCTATAATAACTATACCTTAGCTTTATACTATAGAACTAAAGTTACCTTCCGAAATTAATAAGCTTATTACTACGGCATATAACACCTTTGTTAACCTATTACTATATTAACTTATTACTATAAAGACCACTAGCGCCTATACACTACCTACTAACCTCAAAATCTTAGGCTAGATTAATATAGTAGCCTTAAAAGTAAAAGAGAACAGGCTCTATTATAGAGGTCGCCTATTTATCCCTAACTTAGAAAATCTATAACGGCAACTAATCTAAATGGCCTACGACCTCCAATTAAGTGGCTACTTAGGTAAAAAAGGAACCTATAAGCTTCTTAACCAATACTACTTCTAGCTAAAAATAATAGACTTAGTTAAATACTTTATAGGCGTCTGCTACGGTTATAAGCGCGTTAAGGCCTTTAATATAAAGTACTAAGGACTACTATACCCTTTACTAGTACCTATATAACAATAGGCAGATATCGCTATAGATTTTGTTATTAACCTACCACCCTATAAATAACATGGCCGTACCTATAAGAACATCCTTATAATAATATACCAACTTATAAAAGAGCGCCACTACGTCCTAACTAAAGGCGTAGTTATTAGCAACGTTACTAACGCCTTTTTCTATAAAGTTTACTAACTATATAGGTTACCTAACTTAATTACGTCCGACTAAGGTATATAATTTAACTCTAATATATAGAGACGAATCTGCTAACGCCTTGGCATCTCCATTAAAATATTTATATTCTTTTATTATAAAACTACCAGGTAACCGGAAAACGCTAATGCTAGTATAAAAGCGTACCTATAATAGGTAGTTGCCTATTATTAAGATAACTAGGTAGATTACCTCCTACTAAGTAAATTCGCAGTAAATAACTATATCTTAACTACTATAGGACTTACCCCGTTCTTTATAAATAAGGGTTATTACCCCTAATCTGGTATAGAGCCACCAGAACCTATTAATAAGAAACTGCTATATAGAAAACGCTATAAGATGCTACTTACTAACTAGTATACAGACCGTATAAAAAATCTACTTAACTACTATAAAGGAGAAATAGCCTAGGCTTAAGTAAAGTAGGCCTACTTTGCTAACTGCTATAGAACGCCACTACCGAAGATGCGTGTTAGCGACTGGGTATAGCTAAATATACGCAATATCTCTATATAGAGGCCTATAAAGTTACTTAACTATAAGAACCTTGGCTCCTATTTAATTAAATAAATTATTAATAGGGGAGCCGTATATAAGCTAGAACTTCTACCTACTCTAGCCACCCGTAAGATATAGCCTATATTTTACCTATAGCTACTATACCTCTATTAGCCTAACCCCTTACTAGGGTAGATATAGCCTAAACCCCTACTAGTACTAATCCGAGATAAAAACGAAGATAAGAACTATAAGGAGTAGACCGTTAAACGAATTATTAACTCTAAATACTTTAGTAAAGGTAGAGGACGACGGCTTTACTATAGAGCTATATATACAGGATTCGATATAAATTAGCTAGAATGGTAACTATAAGAAGACTTTAAAAATGTAAAGGATTTAATTAGCGACTTTTACTACGCGAACCTATAGAAACCGGGCCTAAGCAGAGATTTTATACCCAATTCTATATAGGAGCCCTTATAGAGTTAAACCGTTATATATTACTACGTAAAGGCAAATTGCTATTAGATTACGGTAAAGTGCGATTACGTAACTAGAATATTATTAAGATATCTAGGAACTTTAACCGGCGGTTAAAGTTATCTAATTAGTTAGATTCTTAGATGCTAAGCCTTATTATATAATATTATTTCAAACCTTTAGTAATACCCCCCTTTCTTCTTTTCTATACCTTAAATGTTCCTTTTATATATATATAGTAACCATAGCATCGCCAGAGCTCCGCCTTTATAGAAGGGGGGGTAGTGTTACGGAACCCCACCGCAGGGGCCTCTATAGGAGAGCCCTGTGCTCTTACGTACACCTTACGTACAGCTTATGTTAGCTACGCGTAGGTATATCACCTCCTTACGCCCTCGACCCTTACAATTAATCGCGTAACGTCTTGTAGACTCCTTAAATATATACGCTCTATAGCTACTGCCCTCGTTCTATAATATAGGTAATACCTTTTTAGGAGAAGCCTATTAATGTTCTTACCCTATAAAATAGGGAGACTATATAGAACACGTCTTTAATATCTCTTTTAAGTAGCAGATATTTATAATCTATGGAAATAACATAGGCTTAAATAGCGGTAACTATAATATATACTAGTGCTTTATATTCTTTTAAGATTGCGTTATTAACTAAAGATACTAGTAGAAAGGAGAGATTATAAATTTAATAGTATTCTCTATTCTATTTTAGCACTAGGCTAAGAGGTAAGACTATAATAGGCCCTATTATAATTCTAATATATCCTTTTTTAAGGTCTAATATTATCTTCTTAGAGATAAGGTTAGTGTTATTTTAAAAGGAGTTGTAATTTCTATAAAATCTTAGATTTGGCTCCTATCTTATAGCTATAGGTTAGGATGCCTATTAAAATAGCTAGTAGATTATCTAAGTAGTTAAATAGAAGGGAGTGCTATACTAAGATCCTTAGGGGCAATAGAGAGTAGTAGAGAGCCTTTATCTTTATAAAGGTAGGGAATAATAGTAATATATTAGGCCTAGGTTCTAGGTATATAATTAAAGTTAATGTTATTATTAGGCTAGACCTTACTTTATAAGGTCTGCCTTACTATTTCTAGGCATAAGCTTTAGATAATATAGTATAATCTTTACTATATTTTAAGTACTTATATAAGTATTTATAAGCTATATTATCGCAACCTTTACTATTAAATTTATAGCAGGTATTAAAGGTATAGAAGGTATTTAACCTTGGTCTCTTTAAGGTAGTAAAGCTAATAGTACTAAATATTATAAGGCATAGCGCTATATACTAGGCTAATATTTACTAATTAGCGGGCTCTAGTTAGCCATTAGTTATTATAAAGGTGTAATAGTTAAGTGCTAAATTAAGTATATAATCTACCTAAATATACTAGGTTAATAAGATACGAATTATATTTATCTAAAAAAGTATACTAGTAATAAGGTCCAGTAGGTATATATAAAGGGTGCTAATAATAACTATATAGTTAGTAAAACCTTTACACTAAACGCTTTTATCTATAAATGGCTTCCTATTTACCTTTACTTTCCTTATAACTAGAGTACTATTCTTTATCTATATCTTATTAGCAATCTTAATTTAAGTAGTATAAACTTAAAGGCGAGTAAGGTTTACTAGATTAAAGGTACCCTTAAAAATATCTAGGTAATCCCTTTTTATAACACTAAGAAGGCGGAGTTTAAGCAACTTTATATTAGAAGGGAGAGGCTTACTAAGGATATTAGCTAAAGTAGCTATTATAGTAGCTTATAAGGCTAAAGCGGCTAAGCTTAACTATAATTAAGCCATTTAAGCTAGGTGGTATTTATACTAGTAAGCCTCCTCTACTAGGTAGGCTTTACGCTCTTCTTTATACTTCTAAATCTCCCTTTAATCTTAGGCTTATTCCATTTACTCTCTAATAATTTTACACTCTTCTATAGTAGCGGCGCGTATATTAGCTTTAGGTAGCATTATAAAACTAATAAAGGAGGGTGTAATGGTTGTAGATAATGGTGTAGTTAAGGTAAATTATTTAGGTAGGTTTGCTTATTAGGATTATATACGCGTATAAATATCCTAGTTAGTTATAAGCGGTAATAGCGTTATAAAATAATTTTTAAATAAATAAATATTAATAAGTTTAGCGATATTAAAAGCAAATTAGCTACGTAGTAACTTTATTTAATATTCGCGAATATTACAGGAGATCTTAGCATTGTATGTTGCTAAGATAGATACTGCTAAGCAATATATAGACGCTAGTATATTTAAGGACTTAGAGTATTACAGAGTAAGTATAAGCGACGATACTATATAGCAAAGTAGATATTATTAAACTATATAATAAAGTTAAAACGTTATATAAAGAAAGAAGGTAAGAAAATTGGAAAAAAGGGTATATATTATTAACTTGATTAATTAGTTAATATAAGTATAGGGTAAAATAGGATTTAAATAGCGGTCCTAATAAAGCTTAGTAGAATTTAATAGACTTTGGCAGAATATAATACAATGCGGCAGATTGCCGTTAGATGGCTATAGATGACAGCAAACTACGGTCTTATAGTTAGTCTATAATTACTAAGTTAGTAGAAATAGGTAGACGTATATAAGGTATTATAGGGGTGTCTTATAATATAGAGGAATAAATAGAGGATTAGAGAAGCGGCTAATGTATTTTAGTACTAGCTAAAGGCATAGTAACGTTTAGATAAGTTAAGTAGAGGTTTAAACTATAGGCTAAAGATAAACTATAAGTTAACCTAAAGTGCTTAGCGTAATATATATTATTATAAATAGCTTATATAGATAATATATATAATACATATAAAATAATAGGGGTAAAAAACAGGAAATACCAAGTATATATAAGCTAACATCTAGTAGAAGTTTAAGAGTTAGATAACTTAATACTTTAACTAAAAAGATTTCTTATAGTTACCTCTAAAGATTGTTTAATCGCGCCAAGCTTATAAACGGCCGGCATCGCACCTATTAAAACAATATATCCCTAATAGCCCCACTAATATAGCTTTATCCTAGGGCTATAAAATAAGCCACTATTTAGATACATTGGACTAATATTAGTAGAATTATATAAGGTGCTTTATAACGGCTATAAAACTTAAATTAAGGCTTTACGCTAACTAATTCGACCCCTCTACCTCTAAAATAAGTACCCCTAATAACTTTACTAAAATAGCTATAAAATAGAGCTATAAAATAGACCTCTATTTATAAAATATAGAGCTATATTAGTGGGGCTATTAGGGGTGTATTGTTTTAATAGGTACGATACCGGCTATTTATAAGCTTAGCGCAATTAAATAATCTTTTAGAGGTAACTATATAGAAGAATACCTAACTGGATAATAGTAGTGAAAACGCCTAAAAAATACGGATTTATAATATATAAAGGAGAAAAAGTAAACTAAGTATTGGCTAAAAGTGGACTAAAAATTAAGCCAATAATTGGGAAAAGGAGAGGCTTATAAAACTAGAGAGAGCTAGTAGTAAAGCCTTAGACCTTTAAAGGAATTTAAGGATAATACCTAAATTTATAAGTTAATATAAGGTATATTACCTGGGTATATAGTAGGGAGTAAATAAGCTAAGTATAAGTTATAGGAGAGTTAATAGAAAAGGACAATATAGTAAAGAGAAGGTATAATAATATCCTAGTATAGAGACAAACTAATAAGGGAAGGGCTATAAGCCTAAGGTACTTATAAGGAGGTACTAAGCCTAGCCTTTAGCTAGGCCTTAGCTTCCCCTAAGCGGCCCTTAGGCGATATACCCAAGTAAGGGATAAAATACCGCTTATATTGCCCCTCCCCTTTATTAGGGCTGGCCCCTAGCTTATATACTTAAATAAATAAATTTCTATATATAAAAGGTAAGTAATAATAAAGACTTGCTTATATAGGGAAATAGGGGGAAAAATTAGCTAAGCGGCCTTAATAAAAACCTTAATCTATAGCCAAAACCTAGTAGGAAAAAAGGCCTAATTTAGGGTAGGAAAAGAGCGTCTGCTAGTAGGGTAAGACTTAATTATATATAATTAAGCTTGAAGAGAAAACCGCATATAGTTAAGTCTTAGCAGCTCTTTAGCTAATAGGCAAATAGTCTCTACTTAGAGCTAGGTTAATCGCGTAGGATTAAGGTAAGCTCTTAAAGCTATAGCTATAGCTTAAAGAATAGTATTTAACCGCAACAGGATCTTATAAGCTAAGCTATAGCTTTTAAAGCAAGCGAGCTATAGCTCTTTGGCGAGCCGTAGCTTTAAGAGAAAATCGCCCGCGATTAGGTTTTATTAGCCCTTTAGCTAATAACCGGAGAGTCTCTAAGTTAGACCGTAGCCCTTAAACAAGCCATAGCTTAAGGTTGCATTTAATTTAGAAGAGAGGGCTCTCCTAGTTAGGTAGTTAGGGGTATTTCTAGATTCTAAGCTTATATTTAAATAATATATAGAAATAAGAATATCTAAGGTAAAAACAGCCTTCTATTTAATTAAAAGGCTAGGTAATACGCAAAGAGGACTATTACTATAAGCCCTACGACAGCTCTATATCGCTTATATTACTACTATAGCAGACTATAAAATATAATGCTGGTGGAAAAGCAAATCTAAAAACTACTTTTTTTTATTTTATTTTTAAATTATTTGTATTATACTACGTACAATACTACGCATGCAGCCTCTAGGCTATAGCGCTATAGTCCTATATATATAAATCCTTTCTAGGCAGTTTAATATATACTAGTAACTATATCCTAGTAGTTTATAAACCTCTAAGCTAGAAGTTTACCGCTCTCTAGTAAACACTAGGTTGCTAATAACTATTATGTAGTAAGAAATAGTAAAAAATTAGTAAAATATAAGAAATCCTAACGCCTGTCCCTATCCTTTTTGTGTTTTATTTCTATTCTTTTACTTACTATTATTTATTTACTTAAATTCTAGTAGGAGTTACCTTCTAAAGATCCTTCTGCTATTAGCCACTTTCCAGTAGCTATCCCTGTCTTACTTAAAAATTGAAAAAGCACTTCTCTTTCTTTTTTTATGCAAAATAGCTTCTTTAAAAATAGAGAAGAACCTAGTTGTCTTTGTATTTCTTTTCTCTCTTCCTAATATAGCCTGCATTTTAGTAATAAGTGCTTAGGGGTTTATATGGTAGTATAATCTCTAAAGCATCTACCTTCTTTATCCTTCCCTATTGTTTTAGAGAAGGACTTAAAGAAGCTTTTTCCTAGTTTTAGTTGGTAAAAAGCTAATTATAGCCTCTTAGGATATTTATCCTTAGGGTTTTAAGAGAAAAGGAGTAGTTTCCTTTACAGATCCTAGTATAGTGTTTTCCTTTGCTTTTATTCTGTTGCTAATTATCCCCCCACTAATCTAGTATCTTTTCTCTTACTATCTTCCCTATATAGGCTAAAGAGGTATAAGAGGATTGTATTTTTCTTTTTAAGAGGCCCTCCTTACTAGTTTATCTACTATTTCATTTCTATAGATTCCTAGGTGGCTAGGAACCCAATAAAAGTTAATAAAGACGTTTTTACTAGCTAGATTGGAATAGCTTTGCGTAATTTTAAAGACTAGTTCTTACCCTCCTGTAAGAGAATTAAGCTGTAACCTTTTAATAGCTGCTTAGCTATCTATAAAGATATAAACCTATTTCTCTTCTAGTCTTTATTGCTTTAGGTACTTTAGGGCCCTATAGACTATATAAAGCTCTATATTTATAATTTCCATATAGGGTTCTAGATTCCAGTTTATTGCATATTTAATCCTATTTCTCTCTCCTATTTTGCATATAGCTACTACGTTTAATTTACTATCTTTAGAGCTATCTATATAGTATATATCTACTAAGTCCCACTCTAGAGACTCCTATATATTTTCTACTAGTCTTAAATATTCTTGTATAGCTTCTTCCTTACTACCTTTAGAAATAGAAAAGAATGTAGATATAAGTAGGTAGTTATATATTAACTAGTAATATAGTAGAGTTTAATATACCTACTTATTTAGGCCTCTACCCTAGTTTTCTTATACTTTAGTTCTAGTTTATAAGTAGTTGGCTGCCACTACCTAATACGGGGATTCTTACCAGTTCTTTCAGATATCTTATAACGGGATTAGCCCAAGTACTAGTCCGCCCCCCCGCGGTCTATATAAGAGTTTCCTCCTAAAGTTAGTACGCTTTTGCACGGCTTAGGAGCCTTCTATAGCCTCTAGTTTTACACTTCTCTTTATTGTTTCTGCTAGCGTAGGCATAAGCTGCCATTTATAGGGGTCGCAACTCCCGTTTTACGCGCTTACTGGCGTAGTCCTATAAGGGCGTCGTGGCTGCATTCTGCAATATAGCTAGGTATACCTTCTATGGTTAAGGCCTAGCTAAAACCTCTCCCGCCTAAGTAACTCCTATTTATTCCTTAAGCGTACCTTACTAGCATACTACCCTAGTAAGCAGTCCCGTCTATTGGTATACTAATATATATATCCATTTTCTTAAGCCACGTAGTAGTCTCTTTAGCTAGGACGTAATCCTACTTACCTACTAGGTGCATTAGGGGTTAAAGCCTAGCTAAGGGGTAAGGTCCCTAGAGCTAGCAGTAGCTACTACGCACTACGCCCCGCGGGAGATTTTAATTCCCGTTTCGCGTTGCCTGTAAGAGTCTCCTTATAATAGGCCGACCATGTCTTATAGGAGGGGGCTATAGACGCCAGGTCCCATACCAGGCGACCTACTCCCCCCTCTCCTACTAACTAAGCTTGTGTCCCCCCTTCCTATAAGCTGGCCTGTGTCTCTAACTGTCGAGACCTCGTCTAATTAGCCTGTGTTTCCCCTATAGCCTCCCCCATATATATATATTAGGTTACGTGCACTACGCCTATTAAGACCCTCCTGTAAGTCGCCTTATATATGCGTTAGGTTGCGTGCACTACGCCTATTAAGACCCTCCTGTAAGTCACCTGGTCGAACGCCATGGGGCTGTTAAAGCTGGCCTGTGTTTCCGCTGCCTAGAGCTTTGCCCGTATTTCTACCTCGTCGAGCCATCTGGTCGCCGTCGCGTCGCTGTCGCGTCGCTGTCGTCCAGGTTGCGCGCATTACGCCTATTAAGACCCTCTTCTGAGTCACCTGGGTGTACCGGATACCAGATAGGCCCTCGTAGAGGGGCCTTAACGAGTTCTCTAGGTAGGGGCCTTAATAAGTTCTTCGCGGTGGCCTTAGGGCCTTAACAAGTTTCGTACGAGGTATCTACGACGCGTCAACCTTAACAAGTTCTTATAAGAAGGGGTTCCCTACGCCCTCGCCGCGTCCCTTTGCGATCTTAGAGCTAGTGCAAGCCCAAGGGTGTCCTGTTGTATGACTAGGACGCGTCTACGTCGACTGGCTAATAAGGCCAGTTTCGGGCCCGGCTACGAGCCAGGTAGTCGTACATCGGGTGGTTTTCGTATCCTAGTATCCCTTGATGGGCCTCCCTAGGTGGTAGAGCAGGAGCCTCAAGCGGAGGCAGTAAGGCTCCTGGTGTTGTTGAGGGCGATGCTTTGGTACGCGTCGCGAGCTCAACACCACAGAACCGCGACGACAGCGCGCTGCATGCGCTGCGACGGCTCTCTACCATCGCCTCTGCACTTAGCCATTAAAAGGAACGATTTCCTGATGATGTTTCCACCCGCGGCGACGTGGACGCGTGTAGTAGGGCTTCGCGGGCTTCTAGGGCCTTATTTTATAGAGACTGGTACCTAGCTAGTAGGTAGTCTCTAGATTTACTTTTCCACTAGCATTGTATTCTATAGTCTGCTATAGTAGTAACGCAGGCTATATAGAGCTGCCTTAGGGCTTGTAAAGATAGACCTCTTTATATATTGCCTAGTCTTCTAATTAAATAAAAGGCTGCTTTTGCTTTAGAGATTCTTATTTCTACGTATTGTTTAGACGTAAGCTTAAAGTCTAGAAATACTCCTAGCTACCTAACTAGGGGTTTAGGCGATATTTCTACGTCTCCTAACTTTAGCCCTTCTTCTATAGTAGTTCGTTTACTATAGAAGTGTATAAGCTCTGTTTTACTAATGTTAAAACTAATAGCAGCTTCCTTAGCTCTAGACACTAGCCCTAGCGCTATTCCCTCTAGCTTTTTATAATTAGATTTAGCTAAATTTAAAGTAACTGTAATTGCAAGGTCGTCTATATAGCTAAAAAAGTAGGCTCCTTCTATCTCTAGCCTGTAGATATTACGTAGATATAGTAGAAATAAAATAGGGGATATAGGCGATCCCTGTGGTATCCCTGTATCTAATTCTACTTTTTCTTATATTTATCTATTAAAGGATAGCTGTAGCTTTCTATTGCTAAGGAAGGTAGCTACCTATTATATAAACGCTATAGGTAGTCCTAGTTCCTTACAGATAGATAAAAGTTGGTTTTTAGAGACGTGGTTAAAGGCCCCTTTCACGTCTAGGAATACCGTAGTGGCTATCCTTTATCTAGCTTTTTTCCTACTATTTTTAGATTGGATATTGTTTAGAAGTAGTAGGACTTAAAAACTACTTACTAGCTAGGTACTAATCTCTATAAAATAAGGTCCTAAAACTAGTACTAAGAGCGTTTAGAAGATCTCTTAGCCAAGCTATAGAGATTGAAGACTCTATTCCTCCCCCTAGAATTATATTTAAAAAGCTTTACAATAGCTACGTATTATAAATCCTAAAATTTAAAGAAAACTACGCAATTAAGAAGTTCTATATAGAAGAGATTAACAAAGATAGGGATGAACTAGCAGCTAGCTCTAGCTCTAGTTCTGGCCCTAGAAACTCTACTATAAAATACCTTCTATAGCCAAAAACACAGCTACTATCTCTAACCTCTAGAGTTTAGCAACTAATTTAAAACCGAAAAATAGAGAAAATTTCTCTAAAATGGCAAAAACCATAGTCTCCTCTTATCTCTACATTCTTTTCTATCTCTAGAGGTAATAAGGAAGAAGCTATATAAGAATATTTAGGACTAGTAGAAAATCTATAAGAGGCCCTAAAGTAGGACCTAGTAGATATATACTATATAGATAGATTTAAAGATAGTAAATTAAGTATAGCGGCTGTATATAAAATAGGAAAGAGAAATAGGATTAAGTACGCAATAAACTGGAATCTAGGACCTTATATGGAAATTATAAATACAGAACTCTATGTAGTCTATAGGGCCCTAAAACGCCAAAAAAATAAAGACTAAAAGAGAAATAGGTCTATATCTTATAGATAGCCAGGTGGCTATTAAAAGATTATAACTAAATTCCCTTATAGGAGGGTAAGAACTAGTTTTTAAAATTATACAAAGCTGTTCCTATTTAGCTAGTAAAAATATCTCTATTAACTTTTACTAGGTTCCTAGCCACCTAAAAATCTATGGATATAAAATAGTAGATAAACTAGCTAAAAAGGGCCTCTCTAGAAGAAAAATATAATCTTTTTATACTTCTTTATCCTATATAGGGAGAATAGCAAGAGAAAAGATATTATAATAGTAGAAAAATAACTGGCAACAGAATAAGAATAAAGGAAAACACTATACTAGGATTTGTAAAGGAAGCTATTCCTTTTTTCTTAAAGCCCCTAAGGATAGATATCCTAAAAAGCTACAATTAGCTTTCTTCTAGTTAAAGCTAAAAAAAGGCTACTTTAAATCCTTCTCTAAAATAATAGGGAAGGACGAAGAAGGTAGATGCTTTAGGGAATATAATGCCCTACAAACCCCTAAGTATTTATTACTAGACTATAGCCTATATAGAGAAGAGAGAAAGAAAATATAAAGGCAACTAAGCTCTTCTCTTTCTCTAAAGAAGTTATTTTGTATAAGGAAAGGAAGAGAAACGCTTTTTCTATTTCTAAATAGGATAAGAATAGCTACTAAAAAGTAGCTAAAAGCAGCAGGATTTTTAGAAAGAGGTAATTCCTACTAGGCCCCTAGTAATAGATATTAGAGAGTAAAAAACTAGAAATAAATTACAAAAGGACAGGGATAGGTGTTAGGATATATTATTTCTTATATTCTTTTCTACCGTTTTCCCACTACCTAATAGTTACTAGTAACTTAGTATTTTACTAAGAAGCTATTAACCCCCAGTTTAGAGGTTTATAAACTACTAAGCCATAGTTACTAGTACATATTAAGCTGCCTAAAAAGGATATATATATATAGAACTATAGCGCCATAGCCTAGAGACTGTATGTATAGTATTATATATAGTATAATACAACGGATATAAAAAATAAAATAAAAAAGAAGAGAGGATAGTAGCTATAGCTTTAAAAGCTAGCCTTTAGGTAGCTATATCTCTTTAAGGACGTTTAACCTTTTAAGCTCTATTAGTGGGACTTCTATAGCGAGTAAACCGCGGTTAGCCTATAGAGTGTTTATAAGCTTAATCGCGTAAGATCCCCCTTAACTTCTACTAGAAAGCTTTTGGATAGTAATTAAATTACCTTTAGGTCGCTTTAGGGCAGAGCTATACCGCTATACCGCTAATTGTATATAGGTATACCAATCGCCTTAGAAGATAATTATATACGATCTAGACAGCCCTAATCTTTAGCTAGGTAGTTACCGTCTCCCTTATCTTCTAATCCATATCTATTTAACCGTAATATATAGATGCGATCTACTAGACATCTGCTAGTATAGCTGCTCTGTAGTATACGCGGTTATTTTAGGTAAGTAGAGGACCTAATCTATATTCTAATACTATTATATAGATATAATCTACTAGTTTGTATAAGAGTACATATATTAAATCCCGCCGCGCTTATAACAAGTTCGTAAGTACTTAATGTCTTTTTAGCCGTATAGCGACGCAAGGTGGGACATGTTATAGTTTGCTAGTATATCTGCTCTATAGTATATATAGTTATCTTAGGTAAAAATAGAGGATTGTAAAATTATTTAAGGGCGAAGCTCTTTACTTACTACTAGCTACTACTTAAAAGGGTATAGGATTAGTTTAAGTATAAGGTATATTGCCTAAGTATATAGTAGGGAGTAAGTAAACTAAGTATAAATTATAGAAGAGTTAATAAAAGAGGACGATATAGTAAAGAGTAGGTATAGTAATACCCTAGTATAGAGATAAACTAATAAGGAGGGAAGAGCTGTAGGCCTAAGGTAACTACAAGGAGTTATTAAGCCTAGCCTTTAACTAGGCCTTAACTACCCCTAAGCGGCCCTTAGGCGATATACCTAAGTAAGGGATTAAATACCCCTTATAGTTAATTTGTAAAAAGTTTAAAGCACCAATAAATAGTAGAGTAGTAAGGAACTATATATTACTAGTAGTAGTTTAAAAAAAAAAGGGCTACTATAAGGCATATTGCCTAGGTATATAGTAGGGAGTAAATAAGCCGAGTATAAGTTATAAGGAGAGTTGATGGAAGAGGACAATATAGTAAAGAGTATGGTAATAGCCTTATACGGAGAGAGACAAACCAATAAGGAGGGAAAGGGCTATAAGCCTAAGGGAGCTTATAAGGAGGTGCTAAGGCCTAGCCAAAGGCTAGCCTTACCAGCCGCTAAAAGATCTCTTACCACTACCATATAGATAGAAAGAGTATCTATACCTATTAGTTACAATTCTAGGGGATCTAATAGCCTATAGAGGAGGAATTATTAATCTTAACATAAGACCTATTTAAATAACTATTAAAGGAAGACTAATTATAATATCTTTCAATATCTTACTATTATGGGAGGGTACGACCTCTCTAAGATAGGAAAGTCACAGTGCCGTCTGTCGGTCAGTCGGTCGGTCAGTCAATCAGTCATCTAGTAAGAAAGAAAGAAAAGAGTGTATTTCTGGTAACTGGTAGAGTCGTGATATATATATAATAGAGGGAAGAAGGAAGGAAGCCGAAGGCTCTATAAATATAGGAAAATGCCAAGACAGTAGGCGACGTCCAATCTACACCACCATATACCTCCCCTACTAAGAACGTTGTCCCCTAATGTTCTGCGGTATAGAAGAATAGCAAAACGAGAGTATAGTAAAAGCAGAATAGACAAAGGAATGCATATCCCTAAACGAACGCGGGTAACTATATCTTTAGCCTTCCTATAGAACTGTTCTACGGTGTCCTTCCGTCACCCATAGCTAGGATCCGATCTTCCTACTAGTAGCAACTAGGACGGCAGTAAACCAAAAATAATAACGGCAGCAGTAACAGTAGTAATAGTAACAGTAACAGCAGTGATAGTAACGGTGGTAGAAACAGTAATAAAAGCAGACACTCAGCGTCGTAAAATAAAACGGAACAGTTAGTAGCAGAATAGTCAGTAACAGAACAGTCGGCAGAAGAACATGGTCCGTGTAGCAAGCAGTAGGATATACCCGGCAGTAGAACTTTTGATAGCAGAACACTCAGTAATAGGACGGTCAGTAGCAGTTGGTCAGAACAGTAGCGGTAAAACAGTCGAATTGGCGGAACGGAACGGTGGAATAGCAGCAGTAGAATAGCTGGTCGGAACAGCAGTAGCAGTAGCAGTAGCAGTAAAACAGTCGGTCGGCGGCGGTCGGCTAGAGTAGCGGTCGGTGGAAACTAGAACGGAACAGGTCGGTTGGAACAACTGGGCGTCATAGCAGATCCAGCAGATCTAGCAGTAAAATAGATCTAGCAACGGTACAGATCTAGAATAGTAGAGACAGCAATCGGTTGAGATAGTAGGGACAGAACAGTCGGACGGAATAGCAGCAGCAGCGGCGGCGGTAGTAGGGCAGTCGATCAAGACGGCAGAGGCTCTGGCTTGATTTGATCGTTCGGTTAGCCGTTTGATATCAAGACTCTGCATCTGGCACTGCATTGGTCTGCATTGTACGCAGCTTTTAGTCAAGGCTCCGCCCGTGGTTTTGTATTAGGCCCTGTATCTAGCTATACGTCTGGCTGTGCGTCTGGCTGTGCATTAGTAGCTCTACATTGCATATTCTGCGTCCGTGTCTACGTGCGTGCCTGTATGCCTGCTTTAGCTACTGGCCGAAGACTGTCTAATTGATTAGCGACGACGTGCTGCAACTGATCGTTCGGTCGTTCGATTAAGGTAGAAAGTCGGCCCGGTTAAAGGATCTGATTGTCCTAATTTAAATGCGGAGACGACGTTTAGCTGATCGAGATTTAATAAGGCCCTGGCTTGACTTAAGATATCTTCTACTACACGTACGACTGGGGCTTTGCATCCGTAGACAGTTGGTCAAAGCTTCCGTGTAGACGTCCGTTCGGTCAAGGCTCCGTATCTACCGTTCAATCAAGGCTTCGCATATATAGGCGTCTAGTCAAGCTGCCGTACTGTTGTCCAATTAAGGCTCTGTACCTGTATGCTCCATATCCGTAGACTCCGTATACGACTCCGTGTAAGACTCCGTATAAAGCTCCGTATCTATATCTGCAGGAAAGGTCGTTCTAGGTAACCAATCCGTAGGCGTTAGGACGGGCGATCGATCGATAAGGGGGTGGGTAGTCAAGGGAAGAGACTCTTGTAGAGGCTCCAAAACGTTCTTCCGGCCGTATACTGATCTCCTGGTTAGGCCTAGTGCCTACATGCCTGCGTGTCTGCTATTGTAGGATCTTTGACTGCTGATTGAAGATGTCTGACGGCAACGGGTGACTGATTCGATTTAACTGTGACCGTACGATTGACTGACGTTTAAATAGGGTATTAGGTCGGCCCGACTGAAGGCTCTAATTTAACGACTTGACTTGTATAGGCGGCGTTCGGCTGATCAGGATTTGACTAAGGCTCTGGCTTGACTCAAGGTGTCTTCTGCTGCACGTACGACCTGGGTTCTGCATCTGTAGGCTCTGCATCTGCGGATAATTGATTAAGACTCTGGCTGTGCAGTCGTTCTGTTAAAGCTTTGTATCCATATAGTCAATCAATTGGAGCTCTGCATCCGTAGTTAATTGAAGCTCTTAGTGTCTACCAGATGTCTAATTTAGAGACCTGTCTTGAGACTTCCTTGTGAGCATAAGCGGCAGCTTCTAGTAGACCATTTTCGCAGGCCTGGTGCTTTTCTAGGATGTCCTTTGTAGCTGCTTCTTTGCCCTCATTGCTGGCTGTATGCTCGCGTATCCTTGATCTTCTTCCAGCTTAAGAACCTTCTTAGGGTTGTCTTCTACTTTTAGTCTCTTTGTCATTGTCCTGCTGGCTCTACGCTTTATCTAAGTCGTCCTTAGTATCTTCGAAGCCATCCGGTAACAGCTTCTTAGCTATCGTAACTACCTCTGTCGTATATCCCTTGCCCTTGTGTCCATAATACAGTCCTTTCGTTAAGACGATCCCTGAGAAGTGCTGGCTCCTGCACGTCCAATTCCTGCTCCCCTTGTAATCCTTGACAAAGTCCTTTACTAGCTTGGCCAGATGCGGCTTTGTCCTGTCTTCAGTCGTATGAGGATGGCTTAGGCTTAACGTGGTCAGCCGTGCCCTGTGTACGATCTCTTGCAGTGCCTTTTTGTATACTGCTCTACCGTTTCCGTGGTGCTTTGTCACTGATATCGTGCTGTTGCCTTTGTGTAGGTCCCTTCCTTGCTACGGTGTCTGTTCTCGTCGTGCGGCTGGCGCAGTACTGAATTCGGATGGCAGTGACAGTCGTGCTGCGATCATTCGTCGTTCGAATAAGGAATAAGGTCGGCCCGGTCGAAGGCTCTAATTTGACAACATTCGACCGATTTGATGGCGACGTGCTGACATCGAGGCTCTGGCTTGATTCGATTGCTCGACCAGTCGCGGCTCCTGTGCAGTCATTCGATTGATCAAGGTTTCCGTACAGTCGTTCAATCAAGGCTCTGCGTGCAGCTCTGCGTGCAGCTCTGCGTCTGGCTCTGCATCGTATAATCGGCTCTATATCCGTGCAATCAATTGAGGCTCTTGGTGCAGCTGGCGCATTTCCAGGGGCGGTGTAGGGTTCTGCCGGCTCTATTGCTGAATGGACCAATCAGGATTTTCCATCCCCGGGATGGAAAATCGCTATTGGCTC
>Ga0307515_10007219_pt1 | contig 22013 bp, 3 predicted proteins | sample 17_EM_MG_FD_194513 | JGI IMG/M metagenome (GOLD analysis project Ga0307515, IMG submission 194513) | Populus trichocarpa ectomycorrhiza microbial communities from riparian zone in the Pacific Northwest, United States - 17_EM | ecosystem: Host-associated > Plants > Roots > Unclassified | place...
TAGCTATATAAAGACCTATAAGATTATCTAATAAGTATATTACTAGCCTATAATGTATAACTATATATAAAAATACATTTAAGTATATAGAATATGCGTGTATAGGAAGACCTCTTATATAAAGAAATAAGGAGTACTTTAACCGTTGCCAATTCTAATATAAAGATAGCGAGATATTTTAATTAACTTTATAGTTAACCTGCCTAACAGTAATAGGTTTATAAATATTATGGTAGTTATTAACCGTTTTATAAAAATGCGATATATAATTCCTATAGACTTAATTAATGCAATATTAGTAGCCGAATGTTTTATTAAGTATGTCTTTAAGCTATACAGACTTCCTAATTTAATAATATTTAACTGCGGAAGCCAGTTTATTTTAAACTTCTAGTAAGCCCTATATAAATAAGGACAGCGGTAAAGAGACACCCCCTAATTGATATACGGACACCCCCCAATTAATACACAGACACCCCCTACTAATTAAGTTTGGTTCCTTCCTAATTAAGTTAGAATATCACGTGGATTTAAGTTGTTTGCATCTATATCGCGAAATAAATTGTTAAAATATAACTCTTATAACTGTAATACCTTAATTGCGCAGTGCCTTATAAGGCGCCGCGTGAACTTATTTAGGTGCTGCTACAGTCCCTCGTCAAAAGTCTCCGTGCGAGCGCCTTTTTTAGACAACCCACCTTGCTAAATTACCATATAATAACCACATAATTAATTCTAAAGCTATAAAAAATATTTTAAGTTTATATTATATATAAAATCTAGCTATTATACCCTTTTTTAAAATTTAAAACCTATAACTCCTTTAGAAATCCTATTAATTCTTTACTAAAATCTATAATCTATAATCTATATTTTCTACTACTAAATATTAAAATTATTTTTTAAAAATTTAGTGTATTACAGATATTCACTTTTACTATAACTTTTTTTATTTAAATTTTTATTTTAAAAATATGAAAGTTTATTATAACCCTTTAAACCCTTAATTTTTCAAATTTGTATAGGAAATTGCATTTTTTTACTCTTTTTTAAGTCTATAACCTTATAACAATTTTTTATACTTTTTAAATAAAAATTAAAGTAGAGAGAGTTTTAGTAAAAGCAAATTTCTATAAGATATTAGATTTTTAAGAAATATTTTTAATATCTAGTAATAGAAAATATATACTAAGTATAGTAAGTTTTAGTAGGAAGGCGGTAAAACCAAGAGGCTTTTAAGAAAGGACTATAGATTTTAAATACTAAAAAAGTATCGCGATTACTAGATTATATATCTATAAGTAGCTTTAGATGTTTTTTTAAGCTCTAGAATTAATTATGTAACTTTTATATAGCATTTTAGCAAAAAGTGTCATTTTTGGCGTGACCTCGGCACGGACACTTTTGACGTGGTACTGTAGAAGCTGGCTTGGCGGAGGTTTAAAATCCAGAACCCGAAAATATAGACCACTCGTACCTTAGGTTAATAATGTAGTTGACTAGGAAGCAAGCCACCCCACGTAGCGAGCCATATAAAGGTGATATTTAATTAATTTATAATAAAATCAACAACAAGCTTATATATATTCTAAATAGGCCAAATTGAAGCTTTTACACTACTGTTTCGATCGCGATATCGCTTGAATTAATTTATCTACGTTTTGGTGGTGATATAGACCCGCGCGCCGACTAACTGCACGGGCGGCTACTACATTCCTACGACGTCCCTTTCCAGATCAACGACCCGTTGATCCACTTATTTGCAGGCTGCGGATCGCACCTAAATATATAAGAGAGGTGGGCCCAATCTTGATTATATTTACTAGGGTTTAGAACGGCTCTACTTAACATAGCAACGTCAAAGCTTTGGTAGAGTCGTTCCTTCATTATACTCCCTTTAAGTTAACTTTAGTGCGGAGGCCTCCTGCTTCTATAGATCTTTAGATTTTAATTAATTGATGTCTTTCTAATTAAGGACTCTGCCCTTACTAAGGAGTCGCCTGCTTAACTTCTTATTAATATTACGGCGCTAGTGGAAACTAGGGGATTGTAGCTAGTGGATATCGGTAGATTATAGCAGACAATTGTAGACAGTTTTAGAACAATTTCCGTTATATAACTAGAGGATTATATATAACGTCAAGCAGCGCTACCCTTCGTCTTCTTTCCTTTCTCTAGCTTTAGATCCTTGTTTATAGGCAATCTAATTATAGGCTTGCGCGTCCCCCCTGCCGTACTTATACCTTAGTTAACTAAGTTATTAATATTATCTAAAGCTTATCTACTTTTCTTCCTAAGAAGGAACTTAAATATATCTATAAAACTATAAATAAGAATAGAATATAGAAGTAGACCTAAAGACTATTACTAGAACTTAAAGAATAGAAAAGAATAATAAGACTTATAGAATAAGTATAGACTAGAACCCCTATAGAATCCTACTAAAAGTTACCCTAATAACTATACCACTATGCTAAGAAATATAGCAGCTGGCAAAGCAGCTGTAGGACCCTTAAATACCTTTAATAGTAAAACAGCAACTAATTTAAACTCCTAGGTGGAGCTTATAGTAGCTAATACTAAAATTAAATAACTTTAAGAGCTGCTTAAAGCTAGAAAACCCCCTATATATATTAAGGAGTTATTAGATACCTAGAGACTTATTATAGTCCTTAAGGCCTTAGCCTAACATATAGTATCCGTATTATTGCGATCCGTAAAGGTTATAGACCCCCTATTACTTATAGACGGAACTAACCCTATATTTAATAATTAGAAGCTACAATTATAGAATAAGCTTAAAGTTAATGCGGATTACTTCCCTACTACTTAAGCTAAAATAGCCTACGTCTTTAGCCGCACCGGTAGGGACGTATAGACGCACCTATATCTGCGATACGTATAAGATTTAGTAGATCCCTTCCTCTTTAGAGAAGAGATAATTGTCTACTATCTTCTATTTATAAGGACCCCTTTAGAGTATAAAATACCTAGCTTAATTATAAAAGCCTAAATATAAAAATGATAGAGACCTTCTTAGCCTTTTAGACCCGCTTTTTATACCTAGCTAGCTAGGCCTAAATTCTCTAGAAAGATTTAATACTAGACCTATAGTAAGCCATACTACTGGTTTTTACTACTATATAGATGCTAAAGAAACTTATAGATTAGTACTTAGCTATTAACTAAGGCCTTATTAAATTAAGGCACGCGCTAAATAATATAAAGCTAGAAACCCTTTAAGTTAGACTATAAGCAATATAAGAACGACCCATAGTACCCTAGTATAATTAGTAACTCCTATAGCACCCGCTATATAGTCTACTATTAATTTAGCAGCTAGCCGCGCGGCTAGTCCTACCCCGGGTCTGGCGTATACTTAGCCTATATATAGCGACCCCTAAAGATAGGCCCTTAGTAATTAAGGCGATTACTTCTCTTATAGCTAAAAGGGTTATATTATAAGGGACTATCTAACTAATACTAAGAGAAATAAGGTTTTGTTAATTTAGGAGGATAGCATAAAGTTAAAAAAAGTGAAACCCTAGAAAAAGACTCCCCTTTATGGTTAAAAGGGATTAATATATTATATATTAATCTAAGTCGGCTAGTTAGTAGAAAAAGCTGCACTATCCCTTATACTTTATTCTATAATAAATATTAAGTTTTAACCTTTACTTTAGCTAACTCTAGAGTAAATACCTTTACCTTATATAAGGGGGCTTTATAAATAGGGGGCTATAAGGCACAATTATAAAATAGGATAGATTAGTAAGAGAGATGAATTATTAAGGAGGTAAGGCCTCTAGGATTATAGAGACTATATACTATAGGTATATACCTTTAGCACGTAACTAGCGACCATTTAAGGGGCGTCTAGGGGTTATCCTAAGGGCGACCTAAGGTGTCCGCAATAATATCCCTTATATTACCCCCCCCCTTCCTTATAGTCAGCCCCTAATCGCTATTACCTTATAGTAGGGAGATTATAAGGGCTTGTCCCAGAAGGGGTTTAGAGAGATATTAGAGAGGTGTTAATATGCCGCTATATATTATCTATCTATCTAACCCCTACTTTAAACTCCTAAAAAACCTTAATAAGGAAAAAATATAATTGGAGAAAAGATGTAATAATTACTAAGAGACCTATTAGAAGCCTATTAAAAGTATACTAGTAACTACCTAGGCTAATATAGGGATTTTTATACAACTTTACTTCTAAGCCTTTATACCAGTCTATAATTAATTACAAGTATTATAGGCAATTTAGTGTTTTAGTATAGTTCTATAGAACCTTTTAGTATAGGATTTAGCGTATAGAGCCTTAGCTTGCCGTCGACTTTAACTACTAAGATATAGTCTATAATCCTTTCTTATAATCCTTTTCTTATAATCCCCTATGTTACTAATATATTACTCCTATATTTACCCTTAGGCTATTAGATACGGTTAAGGTATTAATTAGTTATTTAAAGAGATTTATTTTTTAAGATTTAATATATATGTTTTTAAATCTAGTAGTTCTGTGCCGTATATTTGGCGTAGCTCTATTACCTAGTAAATAAGGATATTTTATAATAGTAATTGTAGCTATTATACAATTATTAAAAACGTCTATAACATTAATCTTTAATACTATAGTATTGTTTTAGGTATAATTTAACCTATATACGTTTTTAATTAATGTCTTAATTGCCTTCCCCTGGCTACGTACTTAGTTTTTATAAGGAAGTAATAGCTAAATAGCTTATACGCGTATTTCCTTCCTTTTAAATAGCGCTATTATAATAGAGTTATATTAGTAAGGTTGCGGCTATTTACTAAAAGGGTATTAGGCGGTAAAGTATAAAGATAATTTACTTATTAAGCTTAATCCTTTTCCTTAACACCTTACTTCCCATTATTAACCTTTATCTAATTTAGACGTATCTTTAATATATTATTAAGATTTTCTTTTTTTTTTATTAATTTAATATACCTCTTCGTTCTCCTACTAACTGCTCTTTTTAAGTAAATTCTATAGCGTATTCTAGTCCTACCTTTACATATAAAACCTTAACCCCTACTAACCCGTAACGGGTACTAGTCCTACCTAAATAATTTTACCTATATATCTTTAAAAGACCAGAAATCTAATAATAGGATTTTGGAGGCTTATAATAAGATATACTGCGTTAAATCTAATACCTTTAGTTCTTATAATTAATACATACGTGCTAAGAGCGGTAGTTGCGTTAAGGTAAGCCTTTCTATCCTTAATAGATTTCTATTGGTAACTTTAAGCTTTAATAGCCTGGGCCTAAGTAGTGACGATCCTTTAATATCCTTAACTACTATATTTCCTAGGCTTTATCTTATTCTAGCGCCAATACTAAACGTCTTAGTTAAATTTTAGACTATACTATAGCCATCTACACTATCTATAATTCTTAGTAAGCTAGCTAGTAACGCCTAATATAAAAGTAAGGTTAGTATATTAAGGATAAGGTACGGGATAAAGGTAATAAAAAGAAGGTTACTGTCTACTATAGGAAGGAGTTTACGCATACGCGTTAAGTTTTAAAAGAGTATAATATAATACGGTATTAGGTAGGTTACCCTTTAGGTACCTAGCGGATAGGTAACTAATAGTTGCTATAGTAAGGTCTTAGTAGTTCTGGACTATACCAGCTAGCTAATATCTCTATTTATTTTAGGCTTAAGTATATCTTTATTAACTATAAGCTTACGCTATAAGAGCTTTATTAGTATTGGTTTGGACCTAATATTAGTATTAAGTATTCGCGAATCTTTACTCTAACTACACCTTATTATCCTACCCCTGTTTTTATACCTACTTATACCCCTACTAAGGGGTTTAGATCCTATTCTTATTAGCCATTACTTAGTAGCCTAATAGATACTAATCCTACTTTTAAGGGTAAGGCATAGTGGCTTTTCGGATTAGGTATTTAGGATTTATTCTTATATATAGTAGTAATTAAGGACTTTAATTAAGGTGCTTAGAAAGGCCTTAGAAGGCTTTTAAAAAGGGTTTATAAACCTTAGGAATAATATTTCTAGTATAGATTAATAAATAGGAATGCAATTATAGTAAAATACCCTATTAACTCTATACTATATGCGTAAAAAGGCTAAGGACCTATCCTACCTTAGGCCGTAGCCCTAATCCTTATAGTTTCTAAAGCCTGTCCGTTCTATATCCGATTTAACCTATTTACTTTTTTCGCGAGCTTTCTTTATAGGTTGCAATAATACTATAATATTAGAGCGCTTTCTGTAATTTATAGATTATAGACCTTAATCCTAATATTCTTTTAGAATATCTTTATAATAATTAAGGTAATCCTCTAGTTTCTATATAGAGTCCTTAGTAGGCTAGCCTAGCTATTTAACTTTATATTAAAGCTTATTCTTAATAGACTTATAGTATAGTATAGCTTTAACCTTATACCGCTCGCCCACTACCTTAGGGCATTTAATTAGGCCTAGACGGAAGTTCTTTTCTAGTAGTAGTCTATACTATAGCTCTAGTAGGTTTATATAAAACACTAGATGTATATAGGCTATAAATAGGGGTAGTTAGAGACGGTAGGCTAGCTTACTAATTTATCCCTTAACTTAAAAGGGACCTATATATCTTATATTAAGCTTCTTTAATAGTTAACAGGTCTTAATATTTATTAAACGTAATAGAACCTTATCGCCTACTCCAAAATGCTTATCCTAGTGTTTGCGGTTATATTAGAGTTTTTACTACTCTTAGGCATCCTATAGGCTCTACTTTATATACTTTTATTACTCGTCCCATTCCTAGAGGTATCCTTATATTCTTTAGTAAATATCCTTAAACTTCCTAATAGAATTCTATAACTAATTATATGGCCTTAGCTAGTAATTATTAGGTATACTATTAAGCCTAAATAGTTAGACGCTATAGGTAATCTAGATTAGTGTATACTTATATAATACGTATTACTTTAAATTGTAAGCGTACTCTGCGTATAGAAGTAGCTTATACTAGTTATCTTACTAGTAGTTTAAATATATTTATAAGTAAGACTCTAGTTCCTAGTTCTAGCGTTTTATTTACCTATCCGTTTATAAATAAAAAGCTATACTATAACTGTGGTCTATCTTTAAATAAAAGTATAGATCTGACTAGTACTAGCTTGTAAAGACGCTGCCCCTATTAGTAATAATAGAGTATGGCTAATTTACTTTAAGAAAGTATTTCTCCTTAATTAGGCTAGCGAGTACTTATATATTAATTATCTTATTAACAGAAAGGTATTAGATGTACTTTAAACCTATTAATAAGTATAAAGACTAAATTATATATTCGTCCTTAGCCATCTTTAAATAGCGGGAGATCCGTAATAAAGTCTATAGCGTAATATCGCTATAGCTTACTAGTGGGGGGGAACTAATTTAAGTAAACCCTACGGCTTATACCTACGGATCTTATATACTTAACACTTCTTATAATAGCTAATGTACTCCTTTACTTCCTAATTAAGCTTTAGTTAATAGTATTTGCGCTAAAGTAATTCTACTATCTTTACTTAACTATAGTAGCCGCCTAAAGGATTATTGTAATTCTTTATAAGAATCTTCTATTATAGATTTACTTCTTATAGCATCTAAGCCTTACTACCTTTATATAATAGGCCTATTGGGTCTAGTTCCTAATAGTAGCGCCTAGCAGCTTCCTTTTTATTACGTTTCCGGTCTACTTCTATATTAAGAATAGTATAAAAAGCGTCCCTCCGTTACACCTTATGGATAAAATCCGTTAACCTTTTAGGTAGTTCCTAGGTAAAAGCTATTTTGTTCTATACTACTCTAAGTATAAAACTAAATAGTACTGTAGATCTTATAACTCTTTAATATGTGTATATTAGGAAGGCCGCTATAAGGTTAAAGTTTTTTTAGTTATTATAGGGCTCTAAGTTCTAAGTGCTCTATAACTTTGCTATTAGTTTAAGGGGATAGCTTAGTAATTAGGGATAGTATATTACTAGGTTTTAAGAATGTATTAAGGACATTCTATTTAGGTATATTTAGACCCTTATTAGCAATGGACCGGGTACTAGTTAAAACGTTAGTAGAAACTAATAGGGCTTATACCGCCTAAGACTTAACATATAGAGCTATAGGTGCTTAAGTATCCTATACTTAAAGCTTATTCTATAATATAGGGAGTAAAATATCTATTATCTGTTTTCCTTCTCTTATTTTAAAGCTTTTGGTATAGTTTAACCGTTATAACGGTTTATTAGTAGGGTTATTTTCCCCTAGCTTATATTTAATCTTAAAATTAAATTATATAAGCTTTTTTGCCTATTTAGCTTGTTAAGATATAAGCTTCTTTATAGTTATAAAATAGCGTAAATTGTAATAATCTAAGAGTATACAAGTAGTATAGCTCGCGCACTTAAGGTAATATTGCCACTATTTAAAGCAGTTAACTATAGCTAGTAGTTCCTTATTGTAGGTATAATACCTAACTTTAGGCCTCTGGAATTTTCTACTATAAAATACTATTAGTTTTTAGTAGAGCTAGGTATCGTCTAGATGCCTATTAGGTTATAGTAGGATACTAATAAGGGCAGAATTTGATATATTAGTAATTATTATTAATAGCTAATCTAGGTCGAAATGCCGTAGTAATAGAGCTTTTATAAACTTTATATAAAGTTTTTAAAAGGCCTCCTAAACCTTTCCGGGCTATAACTATAGCTTATACTATTTAGTTAGTCCCTTTTTAGTTTTTTTCTTACCGCCTTTAAGCTTTTTACTCCTTAGGTTAGGTCTTAGGAAGCTTCTATAGTATAATTAGATAGGTATTAGGCGATATTTAAGTAGTTATAGATAAAGCGCCTATAGAAATTGGTAAAGCCTAGGAACACTTAAATATCCTAGTAGCTCTCTAGCTCCGGCCACTCCTAGATTATCTACACCTATACTAGGTTTATAACTATACCTATAGGCGTTATAAGTAACCTAGGAACTTAACCTGCTTAGTATTAAAGATATACTTTAACGCCTTAGCATAGAGGCCTTAATTATTTAAATGTTCTAGTACTTCGCGGACGTGTTGCTTGTGTTAATCCTTATCTTCTAAGTAGATTAAAATATTATTTAAATAGATAATATATATGCAGTTAACTAGTCCCCTTAAGGCTTTATAAATATACAATTAGAATATTATAGGCGTATTAGCTAGCCCAAAAGGTATTACTAGATACTTAAAGTAGCCGTATTAGGTCTTAAAAGCGGTTTTTTATTTATCCCCTTCTTTAATACAGAGCTTATAATAGGCGTCTTATAGATCTAGCTTTATAAAGATCTTCGCCCTAAATAGTTTATCTAGTATTTTACTAACTAGCGGTAGTAGGTAACGGTTCTTAATTATAATCTTATTAAGACCGTAATAGTCTACATATAGCCTTATAGTTCTATTTAGTTTTAAAATAAAGAGGATCGGCGCGCCTGCCAGTGACTTATTAGGCCAAATTTGTCCCTTTTTTAGTGACCCGTTAAGGTACTCCTATAGGATCTTAAGCTCTTTATAAAAAAGGTTATAGATAAGAAAGTTTAGCGGTTATTTACCTTCTTTTAGATTAATTATATAATCGTATTCTAAGTTCTATAGTAGGGCTTTAGCTTATCTACCCAAAAATACCCTTAGTAAGCCCCTTAGGCCTAATAGAATATTTAATAAATTAGGGTTACGTTTATCCTCTATATTATCGTTAGGTAGGTCCCGGAGCTCCCTTAAGATACTTACAAGTAGCGTTACACGCTATAGTAGTTGCTTATATATAGTTACTACTATATATTATACCATTTTATATAGTAGCTAGTAAACGGTAGAGAATTCTTTAACATAGCGTTTAAGGCGCTATAGCATACTCTCCGCGTATTACTTAAGCTAGAGTAACCTATAATAGTTAAAGTATCTTATAAGATCCTTAAGATCGCCACCTCTTTATAATATCTCCGCGACCTATCTAGTAGTTCCCTATAGGGTCTCTATTATGGGTTGCATATATAGACAATATATATAAAATATATAAGAATCTAAAAGAAAAGAATTGGAAGTACCCTATAAGAATATATTAGGCGCTAGAGAAGTGGTAGTATAGAAATACTAGATATATATATAGATAATATTTAGTAGAAGTCTAGGAGTTAGGAGATTTAATACTTTAACTAAAAAGATTCCTTATAGAAAAATGCCTTAATAGATAATAGTGGTGGGAATGCCTAGAGAATACGTATCTATAGTATATTAAAGATAAAAAGCGAACTAGGTATTAGCCGAGGAGTAAGCTAAGTATAAAAGGATTAAGTAGCTAATAGTTAGGAAAAGTAGAGACCTATAGAACTAAAGGGAACTAGTAGTAGAGCCTTAAACCCTTAAAGGAATTTAAGGACAACACCTAAATTTATAAGTTAATTAGTAAGATTAACAGTTTAAAGCACTAATAGATAGTAGAGTAATAAGGAACTATATCTTACTAGTAGTAGTAAAGAGAATAGGACTACCTTATAGATAGAAGGAGTACCCTTATTTGTTAGTTATAATTTTAGGAGATCCAATAACCTATAGAGGAGGGATTATTAACCTTAAAATAGGACCTATTTAAATAACTATTAAAGAAAGACGAATTAAGATGTCTTTTAATATCTTACTATTAGGACGGGATAAGGCAGTATTATGTATACCTTAGTTATAGAAATATAATCTAAAGATTAATTAGATTATAGGCTAGGTTAATATTAGAGATACTTAACGCTATAAAATATAATAATAAACTAAAATAGTATAGTACTAAGTTAGAGCGATATATAAGGAGACTAAGTAAGGCTTAAGTTATATACTAAAGAAATACTATAAGTATAGCAAGAAACTATAGAGCCTAGAAAGTAAAAAGCTAGTAGATTATATAGCATAGGACTATAAAATAGAGTTAGAGCTAGAAACGAGTCTAAGGTTTTTTTAACCTATAAGCTTACTTAAGAAGAATTAAGAGTACTTAAGGAGTTTATCTAAGAAAGCCTATAAAAAGGATATATTAGACCATTATAGTTATTAGTAGGATATCTAGTATTATTCGTACTAAAGAAGAATAGAAAACCTAGGCTATATATTAACTATAGGCAGTTAAATAGCATTACTTAGAAGGATAGGTATCCTTTACCCTTAATTAGCGAAATTTAAAATAAAATAGGTAATGCGTAAATCTTTATAAAGATAGATCTAAGATAGGCGTACTATTAGATTAGAATTAAGGAAGGTAATAAATAAAAAACAGCCTTTAGGTTAAAGAAAGGACTATATAAGCTATTAGTTATATAGTTTGGGTTAATAAATATACTAGTAATATTTAAAAAGAGAATTAATAGTATATTAGGAAAAACACCTTAATAAGTTTATTATAATATACCTTAACGATATTATTATCTACTTAATAACTAAGGAAGAGTACAGAGAATACATTAAATGGGTTTTAAAGAGACTATAAGAAGAATAGATGCTAATAGCAATTAAAAAATGCGAGTTCTTTACTAAAAAGACTAATTTTGTTAGATTTATTCTTAAACTAGGTTATATTAGTATAGACCTAAAGAAGATTAAAGCTATAGTAAGCTAGCAAGAACTAGAAAATATAACGCAGTTAAGGTTATTTTTAGGGTTTTATAACTACTATAAAAGGTTTATAGTATAATAGTTAAAAATATTAAACTATTTACTGGGCTTATAAAGAAAGAGGAACTATAGATATAGGGAGAAGAGTAGAAGAAGCTACTTAAGGAGTTATTTACCTAGGAGCTAATTCTTAAGATCTATTAACTAGAACTAGACATAGTTATAAAAATAGATGTATTAGACTTTATACTAGAAGTATATTTACTATAGAGGTATAAAAATACATATCATCTAGTAGCATACTATAGTTGGAAAATAATACTACTAGAATTAAACTATAATATCTATAATAAGGAGTTATTAGGTATAGTTACAGTACTTAAGAAATAGAGAGCATTCTTATAAGGCGTAAAAAAACTATTTATAGTTAAAATAGATTATAAAACCCTAATAGGGTTCCTAATAACAAAAGAACTTAACTAAAGATAAGTTAGATGGGCAGAGATGCTTATAGAATACTATTTTAAGATTTAGTATACCAAAGGAACTAAAAACGTAAGAGTAAACGCGTTAAGCAGAAAGGCTAAACTATAGAATAATAAGAAACTATTAGGAGTAATACTACACAGAGGTAAGGATAGATTAATTAGATATAACTACCTTAAACTAATAGTAACTTAAGAGGATAATAAAGTAAGAAGAGTCTACAAGACACTAAAAAGCTTTTAGGTATAAAGAATTCTAGAAGTATAGCTAGAAGATCTACAGATAGATATATACAAAAATTAAGAAGCGAAGTATATCTTAGGAGGCATTATAGAGCATTTTATAAAGCATTTCTATAAGGGAATAACTTAAGGACACAACGGAGTAATAGGCTTAGTGTTAAGACTTTAGGAAGAATATATTATTAACGGAATCTAGGGCATTACTAAAAAAGTAATAAAGGAGTGTCTAGATTGCTAAAGAAATAAACTAATAAGGTATAAGCTATACAGAGGGCTACAACCTATTAAAATACTAGAAAGGCTATAGGAGGTTATATTATAGGACTTTATTATTAAGTTATTAAAGTTAAGAGATCCTATTACAAGATAAAAGTACGACGTAATCCTTATAATAGTGGACAAGTTAACTAAATAGGGCTACTTTATAGTATATATAGAAGAAATCTTAGCGGAAGACATCTCTAGGATCTATATTAAAGAAGTATTTATAAGATATAGGTATATGCCTACTATACGATGCTACGTATGCCTATTAAAGTGCTCTAGCCATTTAACGCCCAGCTAATTAGTCGCCCAGCCATTCTCGCTTAGCGCGATAGCCTATTTTTATAGTATATTATGGAACTAGGTAGTATAGTAGTGCTTTCTAGTAAATATAATAAATGGTAGAATTGGCCAGCCTAGAGCATTAACACCCTAGATTACTATAACCTATTCTTAATTGCCTAGCTATACAGTTTTAGGCTAGATACGTTGCTTAGAGCCTATAATAACTTCAGTGGTTACTATAACACCCATCTGGAATCCAGCTTTATTAAAATTGTATACACCTTTGTCAGATATGCCATGCTTTGCCTTAAAATTGCCTATAAGGTTAAACCAGGGCTTAATAATCCTAGGATCCTCGCATAGAGCTCGCAAATAGTTATACTTCTAATTATATCGTAATTTAACCTTAGGCGTCCTCCGTATGTAGTTATATAGCTAGTTAATGCCAACCTTACTAGCAGAGCTAGTAGAGCGCGCAGCGAGTAGTTAATTAGCTATTTCTCCTACATAGATAGGCTAAGGCGCGAATCCTTATAAATCTAGGTTAAGAATATACTTAGTAATAGCCTTCTCTTCTAGCTTAGTGAGCTTCTTTAAATTAGCCTCGCAATCGCGTCGTAAGAGAGTTCCACCGCGTTGTCGTCAAAGGGTCGCTTAAGAGACATCGTAAGTTGCTACAGCGCGTCGTACGCTATGGAATTGGTTCTAATTAATAGCTAAGATAGCTAGGGCTATCCTGCCTTCTTAATAGCTTAATTAAGGGTTGTATTATTATTTTATGGTAGTTAATAGTTAACACGTCATAATATCTTAGTAGGTGGCTTACTTACTTATATAGCGCACTTGCTTGTAGAATACATTATATATAAAATAGCTTTAAATTTTTATTTATTTATTTTATAAAAAGCTTAAATTACTATTTAATAAGCTATATTTAAAATTTTATATAAATAACTATAGTAGTTCTTAAGTTATAAGTATTTTAGTAGAGTAATATAGTAGTTAATACTAAAATAACATATTATAAAATATTAAATAGTTATATATTGTCTATATATCTATATACATTATACTAAAATATACTCTTATTATAGGGGATTGCTGCTCCGACTATACTAGCTACGCTATTTCTATTATATTATTATCAGCCTGCTAAGTAGGTTAGGTTTTAAACACCTTATAGAACTTATTAATTATTATCTTTTTAGTTATTATACACCTTACTAATATAACTATATTAATTAGGTTTTACCTATTCGTACTATATATTATTAATATAGTAATTACTAATACTAACTATCTAAATCTAGCAGCCCGGCTAAATACTTGCACCTCTATATCTACCGTTATTGCCGGTTTAAGCAGATAGACTCTATATAGAAAGACTAAATTTAGACCCTCTTCTCTAACCCTTTAGTTAATAATAAGAAACCAAACTATATTATTCTAGTAATGACCGCTTATTAGAATATAAAACGCTTTATAAAAATCCTCCTAGTCTTTTAGTATAAGGGCGCGAAGAGGCTTCGGGGCAGATTTAAAGGAATAATATAAATTCTATCTAAATCTATAGGTATAGCTCTTGTAGAGAATAAGACGTTGCGTAAAGAAGAGAAGGGAATAATAAGAGAATTATATAATTAAATAATTAGGGGCCTTAGTAGTTAATACATGCGCATATACGCACGCGGTCTTTAACGGACTTTAATAAAATTTAATTAATCTGGCAAAACTTGGCAGAAGTTAATTAAGCTATTAAAATTTGGCAGAATTTAGTTAAAGCGTTGGAATTTATCTATTGAGTGTTTTACTAAGACATTCCTACTATAACTAAGCTAGTCCCATTATAGTACCCCTCCTTTAGCCAAAGGTCTAAAATAATTTAATTTTAGTTAAGACTTATTACTTATTGCGTTTGTATACTTACGTTAGGTAGCAGTATAGAGTTTTACCAGTTCTATTATTAAATAGACTAATTAGGATTTTCCATTCCTGGGATAAAAAATTACTATTAGCTTAGTTAAGGCGGTAAGTAGAACTAATATCTTTGTAAAGGGTTTTAGCAAGGCAATCTTAACTAATTAAATAACTTTAACTGCCGGTTAAAGTTCCTTAATATCTTACGTATTACATTACCATATTATAAACGTTATAATATATTTTAAATTCTTTTTAAATTTAAGCTTCCTGCTATTATGTTTCGTATATTTATATTAAGTAGCAGTTATTTACCTTTATATTATATCTATCCAGCTAAAGTAAGCCGTAAAGGATAGTCCTTATAGAATTCTTTTACTAGGGAAGGCGTGTTAGTTTTAATTTACTTATAAGGTTCCTAGGTTTATAGTTTATATCCTTTTTATTTAATAAAAAGTTTAAATTATTTAAATTATATCTTCTATTATATATCGTTAATTAAGTTAATAAAGTAAAAAACTGTTACCGTTATTAATAATTATAGAAGGTAGTAGTAGCACTTTATAAGTTATAGGTTTACCCTTTAAGGATTATAGTAAGTTTACGTAAAACATTAGATATATTTTTATTTTAGTTAGTCGTTTAAGCCTATAAGCGTACAGGCTTAATTTCTTCTTGATTTAGTATAGGCCTGTAAACTTCTAGTCTAGTTTCTTTAAGGGTTATTAAGTCTTTAAGTTTTGTATATTTAGGTAAACTATATTACCTTCCTTAAAGTCCTATATAGGAGCTCGCCCTTTATTTATATACCATTCCTATACTATTTAAGCATACGCTAATTTACTTTATAATAGTTCCGTTAACTGCTTTATTTAATTAGCGAAGTTATATACGTTAATTAGTTAAATCCTCTTAATTACAGGTCCTATTATATTAATTTCGGATTATAGTTTAAATCCAAGTTAAAGGTCTTATCCGTAGGTTGTGTAAAACAGCGCTATACCTATTAATTTATTTCTTATATTATTCGCAGTAAACTTAGCTAAAGGTAGCCACTTTTCCCAGTCGTCTTGTAGGTAGGAGCAGTATATTTATAGGTATTATTCTATAATTGCGTTTATAATTTTAGTTTAACTATTTATCTCCAGATAAAATACAGTTAAGAGTTATATTTATATACTTAATCGCTTAAATAGAGCTTACTAGAAGTTTAAAATAAACTAGCTTCCTTAATTAGATATTATTAAATTAGAAAGTCCGTATAGCTTAAAGATGTACTTAATAAAACATTTAGCTACTAATATTATATTAATTAAGTCTATAGGAATTATATATTGTATTTTTATATAATAATTAATAACTACTATAACATGTATAAACCTATTACTATTAGGCAGGTTAATTATAAAGTCGATTAAGATATCTTGCCATCTTTATATTAGAATTGGCAACGGTTAAAGTACTCCTTACTTCTTTATATAAGAGGTCTTTCTACGCATATATATTTTATATACTTAAACGTATTTTTATATATAGTTATACATTATAGGCCAGTAATATGCTTATTTAATAGTTTTATAGGTCTTTATATAGCTAGGATACCCTATTATAGAGGAATTATATATAAATTTAAGTATTTTAAATTATAAGGGTTTAGAATTTAGGACTACTATCTTCTATTAATAGTATAACTAATTATTACGGATTTCGCATTTAGCGAGTGTAATATCTTTATATTACCGTTTCCTTATTTAAATTGCTTTTATTATATCTACTATCTAGGGGTTATTCTTATATTTATGCTCTATTAATTTATTAATTTCTATATCCCACTTATTAATTTCCAATTTATTCCTATTAAGCTCCGCATTTAGAAATATAGGGTATAGTTTTTTTAAAGTATTTAGGTGGCAGTAGAATTTATAATTAATTTATAATCCGTTTGTTAGAGGCGTTTATAAATAAGTCCTATAATTACTATATTAATAAGTTAGGCTTTTAATTAAGTTTACTAGGTTAGTACGTAATTTTAAAGTTAAATTATAAAATATATTTAGCCTAACAAATTTGGCGTTATATTAATTACTTTATAGTTATAAAGTACTGTAGGTTTTTATAGTCAGTTAATACGCCTATTAGAAACAACAATACTTTAAGTTTTAAACGCTATTATTTTAAGTATCTAATAATTATAAGTAGTTCCTTATTATATATCTTATAGTTTAATTTAGTAAAGGTAAATTTTTAGGAGAGAAAGGCTACTAGGCGTAGCTCGCCGTTCTTATTATATTATAATAATACTCCTCCTAGTACATAATTAGATAAGTCTATTTTAACGATATATTTAAGGTCTAGATTAAAGTAGGTAAGAATTAAAGTAGTTATAAAGCAATGTTTTAGGTTATTAAAAGCTTATTTATATTTAGTAGTCTATTTAAATCTTATATTCTCTTTTATTAAGTTTACTAATAGCTAAATAATTTTTAAGAAGTAATTAATAAATTATTAGTAGAAATTTCCAAATCCTAAAAATCCTTAAATATTTTATATACTACTAGGACTTTCCTAGTTTATAATTATAGCAATTTTCTTAGAATCTATTTTAATTCCGTTATAGGATATAATTATTACAGCACTGGCAGAACTTGGTAAAACTTCGCACCGGCAAGTTGCCACAGATTGCCGTATGTTGCGGTCACGTAACGCGAAGATCTTATAAAATATCGAACGGCGCTACTCTTCTTCTCTTTTCCTTTCCCTAGCTTTAGATTCTTGTTTATAGACAATCTAATTATATAGGCTTGCGCGTCCCCTTTACCATACCCATACCTCGATTGACTAAGTCGCTAATAATAATTAGGCCTAAGTATATAACTTTAGATACGTAGAACTTATATTTCTTAATATCGCATTATAAGCCCGCGTCTTATAGGCGTTTAATGACTATTTAGATATACTTCTAATATTTAAAAAGCAAAAATAAATAGATTAAGATATTATTAAGATATGCGGTAATAAATATATTAAGGAATTTATAAAGCGTATTATTAATATATTACTAAAATATACTAGGACCGTTTTTTATACTAAACGGCATTACAAGGTATTTAAAAAGTCCCTATTATATATAGAAAGCTATATACTTCTTATCTCCTTTATAAATATAAATTTAATTAAAGGTAGCGACTACGTTAAGCTTTATAAAGTATTATACTTTTACTAAATAGTTAAGCGTTTCTTAAAGTAGAGGAATTAGATATTGGTTTTAAATTATAATTATATTTAGGGCTTAATAATTAATATAGAACCTTAAGCCTCCTTTAGGTTTCTTAATAAATAGTATAAATAAGATAAATAGTAATTAACTAGGGTAAATAAATCCTTTCTCTAGGTGCTCTTTAAGGTATTATTATATTATAAGTAGCTCTTCTCTCAATATACCGTATAATAGGCCACACTTTAGCGTTATACTAGGTTTAAGTTCTATTTTAAAATTATACTTTTTTTAATAAGGGGGTAGTTAATCTGCGAATTATTTCTTAAATATATTAATTAGATTGTAATATTCTTTAGGTATAAGAGGTTGGGGGTTAATATATTACTTTAGTTCTAATGCCTTCTTGATATCTTTTAGTATTATAGTAAAGATCTTATAGTCTCGTTTTTTACTAACAAATAAAAGGGTACGGCTTATATTATATAAATTTTAAGGGTTTTAGTATATTATCTTTATATTCTTTACCACGATTAGCAGTTATAACTTTCTTATATTAATTTAAGGTTTATAGTAAGGGTAATTTATATTTAGTGTGTCTAAGAGTTAGCGTTACTATTAGCGTCGCTGCCAAGAGGCTGATAACGTAAGTAGTCAGCGAGCTTAGCTATAGGACTGCAGCTAGCTGGCAGCTCGCTGCCTTAGTGGTAAGATTTAGTGGTAAGTTAAAGCTTTTGGTAGAGCTCTGTGCAGAGCTCTAGTGTAAAGCTTTAGTAGAGCTCCGTGTAGAGTTTCGATAGAGCTCTATATAGAGTTTCGGTAAAGCTCTAAGTAGAGTCTTAGCAGAGCTCCGTATAGAGCTTTAAGGGAGCTTCCTGGCAGAGCTCCTAGTAGAACCTTTAGTAGCGCTCTGTTGCTAAGCCTCTAGTAAAGCTTTAGTAGCTAGGGAAATTAATTATAGAGTCTGGCTTTAAGCTAGAATTATTATAGATTAGTAAACTCTTAGTTAAATATAGCACGCGCCGAAACTGGGTTAGAGGCTCTACTAAAGGCTCTGCTACCTATGCCACCTACCTAATTGGGATAGCTAGCTGACAGCGTGACAGTCAGCAGACAGCGAGCGATCCACTTTGCGCAGTCAGTCAGCTATAAAGGCTGAAGCTCACAGCTAGCTGGCCATTGGACACACTGTTTATATTATATTAAATTTAAATAGTTATATGCATATTTATAGGGTAGGTAGTATTTTAAATAATAGCTTTAGTAGTAGGTTATATAGAACTTAAATATTTCTTTAACCTAGCTAATTAAAGGGTTATATCGTTTTAGCCATCTATATCTAAGTATTACTTTATAATACTTTAGGGGTATTATAAATAGGGAAACGTATTTAAGGTATTTACCTATTTATAATTTTATAAGAGTATAGTGCGTTAGTTTGCTATATATTAAGGGTTTACCATTAAAGCCTTATAGGCCTTAGGGCTTATTAAGTTTCTTTAAATTTAGGTGTTAAGTTTTCGCGTAGTTTATATTAATAAAGCCTATACTAGTAGCTCCGCTATCTATTAGGATTTATACCTTTTTCTATTTTCTAAATATTTAAATTTTACTAAGTATATTAAGGGAGTTATATTATATATTAGCGCTAAAAGAGCCTAGATACTTATACTCTTCTACTTTTTATCCTAAGGTATAACTTAGCCCTAGGATAATTTGTTTTCTAAGTTAACTAAAGGTAAGATACTTTATAGTAATTAAGTATAATTTATAAAACGAGTATAATTTAAGGACTAAGAGGAACTACGGTAGACCTTTTTAAAGGGGCAAGTTTAGCAATTCCTTTAAATATATCCCTTTTTACCACATCTAAAGCATTCTCTATTTATGGCTTATATTCTTTATTAATTAGTTCCTAAGAGTGTATAGGATTAAGTAGCGTTAAGGTTTATAGGGTTATATATAGGGCTTTTAGATTTTAAAGACGGGTTGCGCTTTAGGATATATACTAGTTTTATAGAGTTTTGGATATAAGGTGTAGTTAGCTTTAGAGAATAAGTCTATTTATTATATTAAAGGTCCTTATTAATTCATTAATACATTATAGCAGATTTAGGTAGGTCTTTTAGTAGTTCTCTACCTACTAACTAGGCTCTAATCTTATCTAAAATAGCTTATTAAAGAGTAGTAACCCTAGCGGCTTTGTTCTAATTTAGCTTACTGATAAGACCTAAAAATTCTAAAAAGAAGTTGGTAAAGTCTTGGTTCCGTTATTATAGGTTTTTAAGTTTTATAATAGCTGTATATTCGCGGCTAGTGTTATTATATATTTATTTTAGCAAAAAAATAAAGATTTTAAAGTTAATAAAGGTGCTGTTATAGAAGAATATGTCTATAGTTTATGCAGCATTTTTACTTAAATAAGACATTCTATAGCTAATTTTGCTAGCTTTAATAGGGTATTAGTTATAGTTTATTAAAAGTTTAAGGCGGAGCCTAGTTATAAAGGGTTGTAGGTTATTTTAATTTCTATTAAATATTGGAGGGTTAGGGAGCTTTTTGGATTTTATAATAGGTATTAGATTTATTATAGATATAGGTTAAGCTACTATTGCTAGTTTAGGGTTTATGTTTAACGGGTTAGGCTTAGGTATAGTTATTTTTAATCTTATTTATAAAGGGTATTAGTACTAGGGTCTTTAACATAAGTACGTACTTTAGCATTATAGAGTTCTTTACGTATTGCTTTAATTAATTACTAATGCTAGGCTTTTAGTATAACTCGTTACGGGGTTAAAGCATCTATAAAGGACTATTATATTATAGTCATTTGTTCCCTAACTAGGGCTATAATAGTTAACGTAGTGGATTTAAGTCCGTTTGCTATTTTAAGGGTATTAGTATTAACGCAATATAATATAAGGGCGCGAAGAGGCTTTGGGGCGGATTTAAAGGAATAATATAAACTCTATCTAAATCTATAGGCGTAGCTCTTATAGAAAATAAGATATTGCGTAAAGAAGAGAAGGGAATAATAAGAGAATTATATAATTAAATAATTAGGGGTCTTAGTGGTTAATACATGCGTATATACCCACGCAGTCTTTAATAGACTTTAGTAAAATTTAATTAATCTAGCAAAACTTGGCAGAAGTCGATTAAGCTATTAAAATTCGGCAGAATTTAGTTAAAGCGTTAGAATTTATTTGTTAAGTGTTTTACTAAGACATTCCTACTATAACTGAGCTAGCCCTATTATATTTAGAGATATTCTAAACTCTATCTAGCAAATAGCTAAATATTTAGACTAGCTAAGCCTTTTATAGAAATACTATATTATATTATTAGTAGCAGTTTACCATTAGTCTAATAGCTAACTTATAAGCCGTAATAGTGTATATATTACTAGTTTATAACTACTAAATAGTAGTCTCTTATTAGGATTCCTTTTAAGTACTTTATTAACATATTTTATATTTAGCTTTAGTTTCCTAGAGTTAGTAATTATACTCTAATTCTTCTAAAGCGGATTATCGTCTAAAGGTTTATTCTATTTTTCGCTATAAAACTTATTAACTATCCACCTGAGCTTTATTTTAACTTTTACCCTATTCTTCTACTACGTATTCTACTACTTATCTCCTACCTTAGCTAGGCCTAAAAAGATAGTAAATTTTTTTAATAAGCAACTGGCTTCTTCTAGAAATTAATCTATATTAAAAACGGGTTCTTTTTCTTTTTTTTTCTTTAGCTTTCTAGTGTCTAAAAGCTTTACTTAGCTATTTAAAAGCATTTAAGGATGCTTTATACTAGAGCTTATTAATATACAGTTTAAATATTAAATCGTTTATTAATAATAATAAATTCAATTTACCGCCCGTCCCGGTCCCCCTAGTGGGTCCACGCAGGCTAATACCTTCTATAGGAAAAACTCTATCTTAGAGAA
>Ga0307515_10007220_pt1 | contig 22010 bp, 15 predicted proteins | sample 17_EM_MG_FD_194513 | JGI IMG/M metagenome (GOLD analysis project Ga0307515, IMG submission 194513) | Populus trichocarpa ectomycorrhiza microbial communities from riparian zone in the Pacific Northwest, United States - 17_EM | ecosystem: Host-associated > Plants > Roots > Unclassified | place...
CATAAATCTAGATTAACCATTTAACAAGCAAGGTATTAAGAGTGAGTAAGATAATAAATATAAAACATGTTAGTATCAAACATTAAAGTCCATGTTGAGTTTATACTATACTTATTCTTACACCATTTGTGTAACCTTTTTACATTGACATAGTAAACTTAGCTGAATATTATGAATAAGAGAAACATAGATAAACAAGAGGAGAACATGATTATATAAGTATAATAAAGGAAATGAAAAGCATAAACAAGAGATTAATGAAAGCAAAACTTAAGCATTACATAAATATAAAGAGAAAGAGTAAGAACATGATCTTGATTTGAAAACCAATATTCCTAAATGCATGGCAAATGCCTCCTTTTATAGGCTAAAATTCAGAACTATTGATTTGATGACTAATTGTTAAGTGGGTGGCCAACTCTTGACTTGGTAACAATCCTTATCTTCTTGTCTGCAGAAAACGTCATTGCTAACATCAGAATTTGAACAGATAGTCCTCATGAAAGTTCTGAAAAATTATCTCAGCTTTCCAACGAAACAATAATCAGCACATTTGAACTTCTAGAACTCGAGATACGGGCTGAACAATGAACCATGTCTGGGTTGCAGGACATATTCCGACTTCTCCGTTGTTGCTACCATTTGAACTCGTAAATGACACTTTTAAATCTTGGACTCTTTATGAAAGTTTTAGGCCTATATCTTAGCTTTCCATACATATGAACCAGACCTAAATTCAAGTTCTACAACTCCAGTTATGATCCAATAACCGAATGATGTTCTAGTTTGGACTAAACCAACATCTCTTTTCTAAGTTTAACACTCTTTTTGTCTTCTCAATTTCAGTAGTTAAACTCATCAATCAATCCTTTGATTTATGTGATAAGCCTGTATTTAAAATGAACATTTACCATAAATTAAAGGTATCTTATATTATTAGACATGTTATTATAAAACATGCTCTAGTTAAGGAGTTATTGATACTTCAAGTGCAAAATAATGATATAAAACCTTGATAAAAATGCACTTTTAAGTACTAATCACTGCGTCAAATATTAATAAATTTAACATCTGATCAATGTTTTATGTAGAACTTGAGTTGTAGAGGTCGAAATGAAATGATTCTAGTGACATTAGAAAGCTAACATAAAGGGGGGTTAGAAAGAAGAAGAAAAACTTAACCCTTTTCTCCCTATACCCGAAATTGTGCTCTCATCTGTTCTATTCATTAGTTTTTTTAATAGACATGCAAGACTAAGTTATTTTTCTTGGTTGAAAGGATACATAAACCTTCAAATTTCAAAAACGGTGAGATCTATTCTATCTTTTCTTTTCTATTTATATGATGAATATGAATGTCTTCCTATGCTTATTTCCTATGATTGTTTAGTTTGATTGTTATAGCGGACTCTAAATTATTATTCTAAATCAATCTACTGCTAAGTTTGCTATCAAAATCGGAAGTTGTGATAAATTAAACTTGTGAAGTTAGTAGGTTTAATAATCATGGCAAATCTATGTTGTTAATCTTAGGGAAAACGTTCAATTAAATTGAACATAGACTGCAGACATTTAGTGTGTCTAGATTTATCAACCTATTTAGTTCTTAAGGCTACCATTGAATTAAATTACTAGTGTGGACACTATGGTTGTTTAATGGTTAGGGTTCGTTACACTGCAGATCAGTTAACTGACTAATAATAAGGAAAGATAGATATTCAAAATATAAATTGATGTATCATTTCCGTGATCAGTTTTGATTTACGTAGGTGGACGTTGATTTGAGACCAAGGTTTTTCTCTTGATAAGTTTCAGATTTATTTAATATAGCTTGATTGTTTTATTCTGTTTACCATAGTATATAGCCTACATAACCTCAAAACCCCCCAACTCTGAATCATCTACCTTAAAGACCTAAACTAAATCTTTCTCATGGGATCAACCTCTTGCTTGCTCTATATTTCTTTGTTTGTTTAAGCTAGGATAATTAATTTGTGTGACCACGACATTGCAACACAAGTTCAAATATCTTGGGTCTGGCATGTTTGCCAGACCCACATTATGATATAATCCAAACAAGGTCAGATTCGGATTTTGATGTAAAATTTCATACCGTCTAGTTTTACGCTATTGAACATATCTCCAAATTAAATCGTTGGATCGAGTTGAAACTTTACCAGAAGATTCCAGAGGTATGTGTCTATGTTAGGCTAAACTATCAAGTGAATCGGAGTTCGGGAAATATAGGTTAGAACAAGATGTGCAAATTTTTTTATTTACTTCCTTTTGACTTGTGAACTTCCTATTTGGCAAGGATCCTTTTCCTGTGAGGATGTGGGAGGTTGTTTTGGGAATTTCCTAGTTTCATAAGGATCTTTAATGGGCTGTAACATAATTCTCAAGTGTGGCAAGGATTCATTAATGTTTCAAAATCCTTTTCTTATAAGGACTCTTTATTCATCTTAGGTATATAAGGTAAGGAGGGCTGGTGGTATTTAATGACAGATTAATTATTTTTATTATTTTCTTTCATGTTTGAGCTTAATTAAAGTTTTGTTTTTAGCTAGGATCCAAAGCATTTTTGGATCAAAGTTTGGGCTTACTGGTAAAGGTTTTAGGTCAGTTTTTGTACATGGGTAAAAAACTAAAGTTCACAAGAGTAGATCCATTAGGGTAAATTTTTTAGAACTATTTAAACACTTATAAGCTTAAATTTCGGCAGGCATTGATGAATATTACTTCTGAATTTTTCAATTTTAACGCGTGAGAGTAATTCTTGCATTCTTCAGTTCTTAAATGAACTAAATCTGACTTAACGAAGATTAACTCGCTTCGTGGCGTCATTCTACTTCATTCCAATAGTTTTGGTGCCTTGGGGTAGGTTTTCATTGTGTCACACTCCTATCAGACCTATTTTAGCTTTTTAGGATCCGATCTCAATCTTGATTGTGGGCTGCGTGACCACATGACCATGAGGTTCACATAAGTTGGTATAAGGCTAGGCTCCGAAACAAGGTCATATACTTATGTTATCTTCTTCTTTTTTATGTTCCTTTAAGTTTTTCAGTGTTTACGTCGTTCATCTTTTTTTTTGGATAAGATAAGTATATAACCAAAAAAACAAAAAAATACAAAAGGACAAAACCCTACTAAGAATGGGAAAGCGAACAGACCCCGCTAACCCCAAAACAACAAAACAAAAGAACCAGGTGTATACCCCAATAAAGTCTAATAGAACACACCCTTAAAAACAATAGAAGACTCAACTATGAGCAAAAGACATCATCAAAAAATCTCTAAGCAATGTGAAGCCTTCTATTAGTATCCGTATGGGCCACCATATTACAAAGGAAATTAACTTTAGATACAATATAATTAACAATATCTGTATAAATCGTAGTAGAGTTGCGAGGAGTCTCTCTATAAAGTTGAGCATTCCTCTCCCTCTAAATGTAGTAAACCGTTATGGCTAACATTAATTTGATAATCACAGATGTAAGGGAACTGCTCAGTAATTTGATAATCACAGATGTAAACCATTGCGAGGAGTCTCTCTATGAAGTCGAACAAAGATCATACTAGATGCGATGGGAGAAAGTGCAATTGAAAAACAAGTGGTCAATATCCTCACAATCAACCCCACATAGTAGATACCGTGAAACCTAATGAGACCAAAGGACATAAGCCTATCCCGAGTCAATAATACCTTACGGATAGCAAGCCATAAGATGAAGGAGAACCACATGATTGTTTGTTTATGCCAAATAAGTGCCCACCACTCAACCTTGTTCCGAATGGGGTGGATGGAATTCCGAACATAACGAATGGAGAATACACCCCGTGAAGCATCTTTCCAACACACAACATCCCACTGCTATCATCAGGGAGGAGAGAATCTGAAGTACAACGAATCAGTTCAAACCACTCAGGTGACCTAATAGTCGGCCAAATCCACTCCTGACTAACAATAATATAACTTAGTCTCGTATCCCGACCTAAACTAGAATCCATAATGATCTTATCCCTAAAGAACTCCACCAAAGGGCCTCATGGTGCCAATTATCATACCATAGGGAAGTAGATTAATCATCACTAACACAGACTGAGATAAATTTATGAACTAGATTTTGAAGACCAAGGATCTTTTGCCAACTCCAAGAACACCTCCCAAATATTCCTACCCCGCAACAAGTAAGAGTGGATCCAAGATGACCAGATTGAATGCTTTGGATTTGTACAAATAGACCAAACGTATTTGTGTCTGTGGCATCTAAGGAAAAAAAAGTTATATTTCATCTTATTATTGTCTTCAATCATATCGGTAGCATAAAAAGAAAAGAAAAGAAAAGAGATTAGATGAAATTTGAAGGTTGATTCAATTCTGCCACAGAAACACAACTTTGAGTGAACCATAAGCAAACCACCCCAGAATCAATTGAAAATTCGTATTTTGTTTGTTGGGGGTGATATTACACCATATATGAAAATTTGGCTTATTTTGATATCGTTGGCTTGATATTTTAATTCGAGGTTCAATTCAATCGGAGAAACACAATTCTTAGTGAACCATAAGCAAAACACCTCATAATTACTTGAAACTTCATATTCTATTTATTGAGGGTCAGATCGCATAATATATTAAATTTGGGATTATTTTGATATCATTTGCCTGAGGTTTTAATACAAGGTTCAATTCTACCGCAAGTTGACCATACAAGCGGTTTGGGTACCTAGACACAAAAGAATGATTTATAAACTGAGATTTGTTGTTTGTTTGGTATTAGAATACTAGATATTTAATTTGAGGTTATTTTGATATTTATTGATCTAGGTTTCAATTCTGTTACGTAAAAATTGCGTAACATGTCAGATTTGCAACAAGTTCCAAAACATGATCCTTACCATTTGTTTTTGTCCAAATATTTTTTTTTATTATAATTGAGTTATTTAGGAGTCAAGTAATTGTTTTTGCTAATATTCACTTCTGTTTTATTTCGTGTCTTCGTTTCGTCCACAATTCATATGAAATTTCTATTGCTACTCATGAAATTGTAATCGTAGTTTTGTTTTGCTTTGTTTTCAGTATATTTATTGATTTTTTATTCTAAAAATTATAATTGGATTGCGCTGCGAAGGCTACTAACTTTGATTTGTTGATTTAAGTTCTTAAAGAACCAAAAGAAAGCAAGTTGTGAGGTAAAAGGCGTGGTGAGCTTATTAGAGTGAAAAACTTTGATTTTTGTGTGAGGATATATTTTGTACTACCAACCAAATTTTACTGATGCAAAGAATTTCTGAAAATAATGAATCAACGACACAAAATGCTAACATCGCTTTCCAATTGTGAGCTGAAGGCCAACAACTTGAGCTCTTGTCTAGGACGTACAAGGATATGAAAGATGAGGTGAATTCGATAAAGCAACATAATAGTGGGGCTGGTCACTGAGGAAATATAGTCCGTAGGGCTGTACGGAATGCCAGATTTGATTTTGAAGAGTTTGTTGATGAAACACAGATGCAGGTGAAAATAACTATGATTTTGCATTTATTGGCCAAGGAATCAGGTTTGGACTGAATAAGGCAAGGAGGAATGTGAATTTTTGTAGCATGTGGAGTTATGAAGATGTAGATGGGGACTTGGACTCCATTAAACCAAAAATTCCTAACTTTCAAGGTAAAAATGATCCCGAGGTGTATTTGGAGGGAGAGAAAAAGGTGGATTGGAATTTTTATTATCGTAGTTATTTGGAGGTAAAGAAGTTGAAGGATGATATGGATTCGATGAAGCAATAAATTAGTGGGGCTGATTGGAGGAGATTCGATATGAGTAAGGAAGAGAAACGAAGGTTATGAGTTTCAAATATTTATGATCATAATGGTTCTATGAGGTTAGATAAAGAGCGTGAGGCTAAACGACTTAAAAAGGTTTATAAAGAAATAAATAAAGAACGTGAAGAATGGAGAGCTTTAGTTCAACGCCAAAATGATGAAAAATAAAAGAGGTCAGCTGTGGTTATCATTCAAAAATATATACGCAAGTGAATGACAAGGTGTGCTTATTTGAAATTATTATTGGCTACCACATTCATATAATGTTGTTGCAGGTAAATGTGTTCAAGAAAAAAACTCTAAAGGATTCAACAAGAGGCTAAGGAATTTTCCATTAAACCTATTGGTGATTTGAGGATGAATCATATTAAAAAGAGAGGGAATGATACGATCCAAGCAAGGTCAGATTTGGATTTTGACGTAAAATTTCCTACCATTTAGTTTTACGTTATTGAGCATTAATCCAAACAAAACTGTTGGATTGAGCTGAAACTTTACCATAGGATTTTAGAGGTACGTGTCTATATTGGGCTAAACTTTTAGGTGAATCGGAGTTTGGGAAGGACTTACGATATAGGTCAGAACAGGTTGTATGAATTTTTTTTATTTACTTTCTTTTGACTTGTGGACTTCCTATTTGACAATGATCTTTTTCCTACGAAGATGTGGGAGCGTGTTTTGGGAATTTCCTAGTTCCACAAGGACCTTTAATGAGCTGCAACATAATTTTCAAGTGTGGCAAAAATTCATTAATGTTCCAGAATCCTTTTCTTATAAGGATTCCTTATTCATCCTAGCAACACAAGGAAATGAGGGCTAGTGGTATTTAATGACTGAGTAGTTATTTTTATTATTTTCTTTCATGTTTGGGCTTAATTAAAACTTTATTTTTAGGTAGAATCCAAAGCTTGTTTGAATCAGAGTTTGAGCTTACTAGAAAAGGTTTTGGGTCAGTTTTTGTTTATGGGTAAAAAACTGAAGCCCATAACGGTAGATCCATTAGGGTTAATTTTTCATAATTATTTAAACACTTGTAAGCCTAAATTTCGGCAACTATTGATGAATATTACTTTTGAATTTTTCAATTTTAACGTGTGAGAGTGATTCTTGTATTCTTCAGTTCTTGAACGAACTGAATCTAACTTATAAAAGATTACCTGGCTTCGTGGCGTCATTCTACTTCATTCCAAGAGTGTTGGTGTCTTGGGGCAAGTTTCTATTGTGTCACACTACTATCAAACCTATTTCAGCTTTCTGGGATTAGATCTCAATCTTGATTGTGGGTTGCTGATCACGAGGTTCACATCAGTCACCCCAACATAAAAACATAGCTCTGGAATCTTCTGGTAAAGTTTCAGTTCGATCCAACAGTTTAATTTGGAGTTATGCTCAATAGCGTAAAACTGGATGATAGAAAATTTTATGTCAAAATCCAAATCTAATCTTGCTTGGATCGTATTAATTTGAATTTTTTATTTTTAACATATGAGAAAGATTCTTGCATTCTTTGGTTCGTAAATGAACTGAACTGACTTATCGAAGATTAATTGGTTTCGTGGCATCATTCGACTTCATTCTAATAGTGTTGGTGCCTTGAGGCAAGTTTTTATTGTGTCACACTCCTATCCAACCTATTTCAGCGTTTTGGGATCAGATCTCAATCTTGATTGTGGGATGCGTGATCATGAGGTTCGCATCAGTGATCCTATGTGGGCCCCAATGAGCATGAGTGATGTCATTCAAGCTCATTTTAGACATATTCAAAAGAACATAGTCAAGGCCTAATTTTTTTTTTACTATTTATATAGGCCTAACGCTCATTTTAGAAACAATCAATTTTACTTGTCTCATAATTTTAAGGAACGATGTATATTTAACATGCTTTTTTAAAACAATATTAATAACAAGATAATGTATTTTGTTGTGATATCGTCAAAATTAAATTAAAGCTTATTTTGTTGACAAGTTTCATTTTCTAAGGGATTTATATGAAAGTTTCTTAGAATGACTTAAATCAATATGTCTCATTTTTTAGGACTGATAGTGAATTAAAATTAAAATATAGATAACATATAAATTGTAAACAAATATATAAAAACATTTATACATCACTTAATGGCAATTAAAGGAAAAATTTATGAGAAGGTATATAACAAAGGTAACCTTTTACTTGAAAGGATACGATAAGAATGATGTTGTTCTTTTCTTAAACATATATAAACCCTTTATCTAGAATTTCTAAAACAAATGCAATAATAGGATTTCAAGTATCCTTTAATACTATGTGACAACTCTATTTTTAATTCTTTTCTCTCAAATTTGATGAGTTCTAGTCGATAAGGTGTGACAAAGTTTATTGGATCTCAATATCCTATGACTCATCTAAGACTCTATTATACCAAAATGATCAAGCTATTTCATGGTAATAAATTGTTGACGCATTACTTGGAAAAACTTGTTCTTAATTGATGCATGGATCTTGATATAACCAAGTGATTTGGTTGAAACTTTTATCAAACACTATGAGCTAGATCTAGAATTGGCAATAACCTTACAAAGTATGGAGAAAAGAACAATGAAACCATAAAAAAAATATGCTCGAAGATGACAAGGATCTGCCCTTGAAGTTAATCCTCCTCTGTTTGAACTCTTAATTAATGCATAGATCTTGATATATCCAAGAAGTAATTTGGTTGAAACTTTTATCAAACAGTATAAGCTAGATCTAGAATTGGCAATAACCTTACAAAGTATGGAGAAAAGAACAATGAAACTAAAAACAAAATATACTCAAAGATGACAAGGATTCACCCTTCAAGTTAATCCTCCTCTATTTGAAAAGAAAATGATCTTCATCTTTATAAACACTTTTAAGGCTCGTTGTTTTGGATATATCATTTGCAATATCTCAAAGCAATTCTTAGATATGGTGGTTATAACTGATAGAGTTGAACGAGTTCTAAGAGAAAGAAAGATCCAAAACGTGAGGGCACCACCTGTAATCGTTGAAGAGAATACAACTTGAAGGAATCAGTAAGTCAATAGCATTCAAGGAAATGGCCTAGAAATTTTTTCATATCATCCAAAATTTTATAATCACCAAACATATCAAAATTCCAACCACTAATGCATCCCTTTCAACCTCGCAAAATGCCACATTCTATCATAAAAGCCAAACACCTTCACCATCCTTTTTTTAGCATAAACATTATGCTTATCAAAATACACAAGGTCTAAGCCATAAAAGCTAAAGCCATGAACAACCTCTCATCTTAGTTCTTCTTATTAACATTTATCAACCACTTGTTCATGAGAGGTTTTATGGCATTTATTAACTTGTTCACATACCTCTCATCATATAGTACCTTAACCACTTAGACTCATCCACATACCTTTCCATAAATGGTATAAGAAAAATGCTAGATGTGAGTATCACGTTGGAATCATGGGACTATCTATAAATCATTCTCAAAGGCTTAAGAAACAAATAAACAATTTGATTGAACATAGGTGATTATCATTTAAAGAGAAAAACAATAAATGCAACATGTCACAAGAGGCTTTGGGACAATTAAAGAGGATAACAAAAGTATGATGTTATCCGATTGATGAAAAGATAAAGCAACTAATTCTATAAAATAGAGAAGTTCAAATTGGCTTTTAATAAAGTAACAAAGATATCATGGTTATTGGAGAATAGGTGCCCAAACTTTGCAATTGTGGTCATCTTACATGTTTCAAACTTTGTTGTTTTAGGACTATATCATTTTTTTTAAATGATGTTCTTTTCTTTTATGTTCAATTGTTATTTTGAAATCAAAAGATATTTACGTGAAAGTAATATTTGATATAAATTAACAAATTCATTGTTCAAATTCCAAAATATACCATACAAATGTAAGGGGAAACATTTCTTTGAATCCTAAAATCTCATTTTCTGATCTTAATGAACCTTAAAAGGTCGAGTTCAACTTATCCCTCCTTTTTTAATCTCAAAGTGTCTTTTCTATCCTCAATGAACCTTAGAAGGTAAAGTCTTAATTCCCTCTTTTTTATCCAAAAAGTTACTATATTTACTCTTAATAAACAAAAAAAAATCTTTCTTAAAATGACATAATTATTTTCAAAATCAAATCAAATAATTTGATGACTTAAATAATGATAAACAATGTCCATTCGAGTCATAATCCCACCATTTCTTTTCTAAAGTTAACCTCATTAATAGTGATATTTGAATAAGGTTAAGATTTATCAACATGAATAAATTTGTATTTGAGATGAAGAAAGACCATCTTAGAAATATCCTTCGCAAACATAAATTTATCCTACGATGTTTCCTTTTAAGCCTTAAATATCTTTCTTGGATAATAACCTAGACTAAGATCACCCCTCATAGTAAAGACACGTAGAAGTTTTAGATGATTAATGAGATTCTCTAAATAGACAAAAATGGTAAGAATGTAAAAAGGATGAAAAATATTATAAAAGATAAAAAGAGAAAAGAGAAAAGAGAAAAGAGAAAAGAGAAAAGCTTTCCAAAGAATCCTTAATGATGATGCAAATTCTGAAATTGAAAACAAAAAAATATCAATAATAAAGAACAAGATATTACTTGGAGAATTGAAATTGTGGTGAGTTAATTACTAAAATGTTAAAATAAAAAAGGTAAGCCTAAAACATCTCTGTGTAAAATAAGTAATCCTATGTCTTTACACCATTAAACGCCACTTGAGCCATATATATATATATATATTCTTTCATATAAATGAGCCTTAGCCTGCATTATAAGCCCTTTCTAATCAAATATAATTGGTTTGTGTTGATAAATGTTGGCCTCTAGAGAGAAAAGTTAATATGAAAAATATTTGTCAAGAACAAATCTTGACATGTTTGTGTGGTACAAATTATCCTTTAAATAGCACTTTATTTTAAAGTAAAGCCCATCAGTTTGATGATAATTTTATTTCAAGCAAAACTTATTCGATACGATCCAAAAAAGGTTGAACAAGAAAATTTGAATTTTAGCATAATTGTGTCTATTGTCCACTTTTAGGGCAACAATCATAATTTTCAATCCGTCTGTTGGATCAGGTTGAAAAATTACCCAGAGTTTCCCAAAATATTGTTCTATCTTAGGGTTAAGTTTTAAGTCAATTAGAGTTTTAGTTCTATCAAAACAAGATGTATGAATTTTGTTATTTATTTCCTTTTGACTTGTGGACTTTCTATTTAGCAAAGATTCTTTTCCTACAAAGATGTGGCATCTTGTTTTCGAAATTTACTAGTTCTATAAGGATATTTAATGGGTTGCAACATAATCTCCAAGTGTGGCAAGGATTCATTAATGTTTCAAAATCCTTATCTTACAAGGATTCCTTCTTCATCCTAGCTACACAAGGAAAGAAGGGTTGGTGGTATTTAATGACAGATCGGTTAACTTATTTTAGGGAATTTCCTAATATTACAAGGAAGGTTCTGACAACATGGGTTTTCATGTTTTGAAAGGATTATTTAAAGTTACAATTAATTATCCTAAACAAACAAGGAAACTAAAAAGGAGACAACTTCAATAATCAATTTCCTAGCTTTTTGAATATCTAAAGGTGGCAACAAAGATCCTTAGTGAGCTGATTTGACCCACTTACAAAACTGATTAAAAAAACTTAAACTAAAAAACCCATAACCTGATCCAAACAAGTCTTGGATCCTAGCTGAAAACAAAATATTAATTAAGTTCAAACAAGCATTGGGTTGTAGCTAACAAAATAAAATAAATCCTATAATATTAAATCCATATTCTGTCGTGAGAAGAAGAGAAGGAAAGAAAAAATATTACAGAACTGATTCAAGGCTTATTTATTGCCTTCCATGCAACCCATTAATCCTAGAAACAAAAGAAAAAGGTAGCCAGCCACCCATTTTGTTTCCAAGTTGTAGTAGGATTCTTTTGTTTCATTTGCTATGTTTTCTCCTCACCTCATGGCTCAAATAAGTTTGGATTGAGCCCCTCTTGCACATGGATAAGATGTACTAAGGCATGCTCTTGATACTCCAATGGACCCTTCAAATTTGACTTGGTCGGAACCTTCAAAACTAATGCATTTAATGCCTCTTTCAATGCTTTTGTCTTGGACGGAGTCATTGGCCTATTTGAAACATATAATGGGTCTTTGTTGGTGTTTGTGGGCTGATCCACATCACCTTGGCAAGGTAAAACACTTATGCTCATGCAATTTATTGGTTCAACATTCCTTTGTGGCAAAGTATCATATGTACTTCTTTGGACGTTCCTTTTATCTCTATTTGGACAATACTTGTTTCCCTTCACCTAAACTAGAGCAACTAAGAACATTTTTTTTTATCGTTCTTCTTCCATTTTCCAACCTCCTACCATTGAAAATGATTTTGAAAGTTATACGCTAAGGTAGTCCCATCACCACCCTTCTTTTTCTTAGCCTCTTTTATCATTAGAGCCTTATCATTATTATTATTCAGACATGTTGCTAAGTTATGGTCGAATACATTGCAAGAACTGCACTTCGACAGAAGCCATTCATACTCGGCTAAAATAGTAATTGCCATTCCATTAGGGCATTGTAGGTCAAATTCCTTAACCAGTAACTTTGAAGCATCAGTCTCAACACAAACTCTTATATAAGTTAGACGTTTACACATTAGGGTAGTAATATCAGCATGTAAAGGAACCCCTAAAACACTAGTACCATAACTCAGCCCTTTGTTAGTCCAAAATTCCAACGGAACATTATGAAGCTTAACCTAAACTAGAATTCTAGACAAATCATCTTTGGAGAATTGCATGTTTGGTTTCCAATGTCTAAACACCAAATGTATGTTGGACATGTGCCATAGAGCTCAGTCTAAGATGGCAGCAACATGATCAACCGAGTCAAAGGTGAATAAGAAGAAACTATTATCCGATGACAACACTTCTAATAATCCAAGTGATCCCTAAATTCTGTTAGTTATAGAATTAACCACTAGGAATGGAAGTTTCTAACCTATAAAGTGCCCAATAAAGGTGGATTGCCAAAGGATACAACCTTTTTCAAAGACTTTAATGGGAGGACTTACTGTCATACAGTCTGATTCCAATGAGGGAGGTAAAAAAAGCAAATTACATTTTGTTTGTAAAACATGGCCAGCTTTCATATTTGAGCTTACATCACCTCTAATAGCGTTTAAAAAGTTTAACTTGCAGTCGTTGGATTGCTTAGTGTTAAGGTCCTTACTACTGGCACAATGGACATTAGGATGTAGAGGACTCACAGGTGCAGAAGACACACTTTACAAGGGATTTGTCCTATAAAATACAAAATCTAAACATGGCAATACTGGCTATAATAAGGCAGCTGGCATATTTCCTACTTTGACTTTAAAGGAGTGGATTGCTTGCTTACCCAGCTGTTGTTCTAAATATTTCTTTTATTAGACATTGACCATACAACTAGTATTAATTGCTTGCCCTTGACTTGCCCCATCTTACCTAAAAAGCACCTTAGTTCCTCTACCTTCATCTAGCTCAACAATACTTCCAAAACTCATCAACTGAACGAGACCTTCAGTAGCATCGTTGTTCTCATCAGAACGAGAAAATATGGCACCATGGCCATGCTACATCTTTTAGAGTTGTATTCTTATGCTGTGTCCAGTCTAAAGCTGACCATCCTTCTTTATGTGAATTGCTTGTTCGTGAAGAATATGATGGTGGTTTAATGGGTCACTTTGAGGTTGTGAAAACTTTGGATGTATTGCATGGGTATTTTTATTGGCCAAAGATAAAAAGGGATGTGCAATGAATCTGTGAACAGTGCATTGCTTATAGAAAGGCAAAATCTAGAGAATAACTGTATGGACTGTATACACCATTATTTGTGCTTACTGAACCTTGGGTAGATATCTCTATGGATAATAATTCTGAATTTTTCAGTTTTAACATGTGAGAAAGATTCTTACGTTTTTTTGTTCTTGAATGAATTAAATCTGACTTATTGAAGATTAACTGGCTTTATGGCGTCATTCGGCTTCATTCTAGTAGTGTTGGTACCTTGAGACAAGTTTTCATTATGTCACACTCCTATCAGACCTCTTTCGGCTTTTCAGGATAAAAAAAATCTCAATCTTGAGTGAGGGTTGTGTGACCACTTGATCATGAGGTCCGCATCAGTTGATATCAGAGCTAGGCTCCAATAACATGTCATATCTTTATGAAATTTTTGTTTTCCTAGTGTTTCATTAAGATTTCGGTGTTTGGGTCAATCTTCTTCTTCTTCTTCTTTGTGTTTGCGCTATACTAGTTAAAAATATTAATGTTTTGTTTTGTTATTGTCTCTAACATATCAGTAGCATAAAAGTCAAAAAAGAAGAAGAAGAAAGAGATATTTTTCAAAGTTTGTTGCAATTCTGCCGTAAAAACGTAACTCATAGAGAACCCTAAGCAAGACACCTCAGAATTAATTGACATTTCATATATTTACTATTGGGGGTGAGATCTCACTATATATGAAATTTTGGCTTATTTTGATATAGTTTTCTTGAGGTTTCACTTTGGGGTTTAATTCTGCTGTAAATTGATAATACACGGGTTTTGATACCTTGACATAAGATAACGACCTATAAACTGAGAGCTGTAGTTTGTTGGATATCAGGATTCTACATATTTAATTTAAGGTCATTCTGATATCATTAGGTCCTGTTTCAATTCTGGTGCTTTAAAATTATGTAAGTTAGATTTGCGTTAAGTTCCAAAATGTGTTTGTCTACTGATTGTTTTGACCAAATCAATTTTTTTTTTGTTATATTGAGGTTATTTAGGAGTCAAATAAGTGTCTCTATTAGTTTTCATTTCTGTTTTATTTCCCGTCTTCGTTTCGTCCACAATTTGTACGAATTTGCAATGATATTCACAAAATCATAATTGTAGTTTTATTTTGCTTGTTTTCAATATATTTATTGATTCTTGAGTCTATATTCATAATTTGATTGTGTTGCAAAGGCCTCTGACTTTGATTAGTTGGATTTTCAGTTTTGGAAAAACCAAAAGAAAACAAGTTGTAAGGTTAAAAGCATAATGAATATATTGGAGTGAAAAACCTAATTTTGAGTGAAACATGAGTGAAACAGGAGTGACATAATGAATTTTTATATATATATATACATACCACTAACCAATTTTTCCAGGTATAATCATGTCAGAACAAAATAAAACACCACCCCCTCCTGAGGGTGATGTAAAGTTCCAAATTCAAGCCACGACGAAGATGATGGAGAAGGTGAATCTGTGATGGGGAATGTGTGTGACAGGCTTGAGAAGGTGGAGAAACATGGCAGTGAAGCTGATACAAGTACCTAAGATATGAGGAAGGTTGGGGTTGATCTGAAATTGAACAATAGTTGTAGGGCCGAAAGGCCAAGATGGGTTGATCAGAGGAGATTCAATAAGGAAAAGAAGCGGAGGTTACGAGTTTTAAATATTTATGATCATAATGCTTATATGAGGTTAGATAAAAAGCACAAGGCTGAAGGAATTGCAAAGATTTATAAAGAAACAAATAAAGAACTTAAAGAATGGAGAGCTTCAGTTCAACGCCAAAAGGATGGAAAACAAAATAGGGTAGCAATGGTAATCATTCAAAAATATATATGTAAATGGATGGCAAGACGTATTTTTTTGAAATTATTATCGGCTACTACTTTCATACAATGTTGTTGGACGTAAGTGCATGCAAGAAAAGAATTCCAAAGGCTTCAAAAATAAGCTAAGAAATTTTCCATTAAACTTGTTGGTGATTTGAGGATGAATCATTTTGAAGAGAAAGGGAATGATACGATCCAAGCAAGGTCAGATTCAGATTGTGGCGTAAAATTTCCTACAGTTCAGTTTTACGTTATTTAGCATAACTCCAAATCAAATCGTTGGATCGAGCTGAAACTTTAGCAGAAGATTCCAAAGGTATTTGTTTATGTTGGAGTAAACTTTCATGTGACGACCCGACTTTTTCAAGGTCAAAATCGATGGAATTTTTTTTTATTGTCTGGTTTCTGGATTTTTTCACCATATCCTTCTTCATGTTTATCATTGCGTTCTGTTCATTAACAAGGTACAATCTATGTAGGATAACGTAAATCATCCATAACATTATATTTCTATACTCATAGGTTTACATTACATCATATTGACATACTCATAATTTCATATTCTTGTTCTAGTCTCGTTATCATCACGAGTTCATACAAGAGTGCCGAACAACAAGTTACACAACTAGTACTTTCGTTATCCCGACCTCATGTAATTTCACAACATAACATGCTCATAAGATGAATACCTCATATGTATATACATACACATCATATCCACATGTTCGCACATTCACATCCGTGTTCCATTTCAATTTTTTCATTACTAGTCTGTACAAAAGGGGTCGGATGACTAATTGAATGATTAACACGTCTGTTCAGCCAGAACTCATATACCCATAACATGCGAATATATAGTTCTTTTCAAAATGTGTGAGCTGCGAACAGATTTCCTTACGCACCATGTTTGTATGTTGTCCCTGTTACAGCACAAGATAATTTCAAGCATTATAGACAAATTAAAAACATAATAGAGCAATATTAACATTACATTTCATTCATGGACCAAAAGAGCGTAATTCTTTCATTTCTCCTTACCTATGTAAATACCACCATTAATAATTTGTCAATTACTGAGGTTAATTACAATACTCAAACTCAATCATTCATCTCGAATATCGTTAGCCGAACTATCATTATTCTTTATTTAAAGCATAACAATCGTAGTTCTTTCATATACTTAGTATATACAAAACATAGTATACATGAACGCATCAATTCTTGAAACTAACTCATAACTCTCAAATCCGGCTATCCTCTTAGGATGCCATTAGCCGAAACCAATTGTTTATTCATCCCGGTCATTCACTTAGGATGCTATTAGCTGAAGCTAGTCATTTATTCATCCCAGTCATCCATTTAGGATGCCATTAACTAAAGCTACTCATTTATTCATCCTAGTCATCCACTCCATTCGGATGCCATTAGCCGAAGCTAATCAATCATTTATCCCGGTCATCCCTTCGGATGCCATTAGCCGAAGCTAATCAATTATTTATCCCGGTCATCCATTTGGATGCCATTAGCCGAAGCTAATCAATCATTTGTCATGGTCATCTCATTGGATGCCATTAGCTGAAGCTAATCAACGATTTATCTCGGTCATCCATTCAGATGCCATTAGCCGAAGCTAATCAATCATTTGTCCCGGTCATATGCCATTAGTCGAAGCTAATCATTTGTTCATCCTGGTCATCCACTCCATTCAGATGTCATTAGTCGAAGCTAATCATTTGTTCATCCTGGTCATCCACTCCATTCGAATGCCATTAGCCGAAGCTAATCAATCATTTGTCCCGGTCATCCCTTTGGATGCCATTAGTCAAAACTAATCAATGATTTATCCCAGTTATCCATTTGGATGCCATTAGCCGAAGCTAATCATTCATTTGTCCCGGTCATCCTATTGGATGCAATTAGCCGAAGCTAATCAATAATTTATCTCGGTCATCCATTCAGATGCCATTAGCCGAAGCTAATCAATCATTTGTCCCGATCATCCATTTGGATGCCATTAGCCGAAGCTAATCATTTGTTCATCTCGGTCATCCGCTTTGGATGTCATTAGCCGTAGCTAATCATTTGCTCATCTTGGTCATCCGCTTAGGATGCCATTAGCTAAAGCTAATCATCAACCAATCAAACATTCCAGATGTGGTTTATGAAATCACTTTAACATGGTAATATCCTTAAAATTGCTCATTCAAACGATTCATAACAATTTGACATTTGCTGCAACATAATAGCAGACCCTTCGTGATACTCGTACATGAGTTCCGTAATAGTTTAACATTCAATAAACACGATAATAGATCCTTTGTAATACACAAACAAACATTCCATAACAATTTAATATTCAATATAACACAACAGTACACCCTTCATATTACTCATCCAACCATTGATGACAATTAATGTTCAATACAATACAACAATAAATCTCTCGTAATACTCATACAACCATTCGTGATAATTAACATTCAGTATAATACAACGGTAGATCTTTCATAATACTTATACAATCATTCATCACAATTACATTCAATATAATAAACGGTAAATCCTTCGGAATTCTCATACAACCATTCGTCACAATTACATTCAATAAAATACAACAGTAAATCATTCGTAATACTTATACAACCATTCATCAGCAGCCCAAATTCATAATAGCCTAATCAAATCTCATAGTCAGTTTATCATTCATCGCAACACAATAATATATCCACCTCAAACAGGTCATTTCAGAACATTAACATTTTCATCATTGTTTCAGCATTCATCAAGAACTTGATCGACATTGCATAGTCGTCTCGACAATCATCAAGAATTCAATCAAACACTTCATCGTCGTTTCATCATTCAACAAGGATTTAATAAAATATCATCATAAGTAAATCATTTCAAAACATAAACTTCATACGAGAAAAAGGTGGAAACCACCTACATGTTCCACCTGCGAGTTGTCCTTGTCCTGACGATGGTCCAATCCTAGCCGCACCACCTAAGGTATCAATGGCCACAAATCAATATATTTGCATCTTTAAATCACATTCATCACCATACTTACTTCAAGTATCCATATGCTCATGTTCAAATGTTCCACATTTTACACCATCATACAATGAAATTGTTACAAGCATCAAAATCATTTATGATCGGGGGAGTCTATTGTAGAAAATTAGCAGTGAAAACTGGTTCGCTACTGGCCACACAATTCGGCAGCGAAAACTGGTTTGTTGCAGGCCGCGCAATTCAGCATCGAAAACTGTTTCGCTGCAAGCACCTCAATTTCGATAGTGAATGCTACTTTGCTGCAGCCAACACACTTTCGGCAGCGAATGCTAATTCGCTGCAGAGAACTCAATTTCGGCAGCAAATCACAAATTCACTGCAGACAACTTAATTTTGGCAACGAATGCGGATTTGCAGCAGAAAACACACTTTCAGTAGCGAATGCCGATTCGCTGCAGACAACACAATTTCAGCAGCGAACACGGATTTGCTGCAGCACAATTTCAGCAGTGAATGTTGACTGCGACCAACACAATTTCGGCAGCGAACGTTGATCCGCTGCAGACAACACAAAAATTCAGCAGCGAATGCTGATTCACTATGAACAACACAGTTTTGGCACCGAGCACGGATTCGCTGCAGACAACACACTTTCGCCAGCGAACACCAGTTCGCTGCAAACAACACAATTTCGGCAGCGAATGTTGATTCGCTGTGAACAATACAATTTCAACAGCGAATGCTGATTCGCTGCAGAGAACTCAATTTCGGCAGCAAATCACAAATTCACTGCAGACAACTCAATTTTGGCAACGAATGCGGATTTGCAGCAGAAAACACACTTTCAGTAGCGAATGCCGATTCGCTGCAGACAACACAATTTCAGCAGCAAACGCGGATTTGCTGCAGCACAATTTCAGCAGTGAATGTTGACTGCGACCAACACAATTTTGGCAGCGAACATTGATCCGCTGCAGACAACACAAAAATTCAGCAGCGAATGCTGATTCACTATGAACAACACAGTTTTGGCACCGAGCACGAATTCGCTGCAGACAACACACTTTCGCCAGCGAACACCAGTTCGCTGTAAACAACACAATTTCGGCAGCGAATGTTGATTCGCTGTGAACAATACAATTTCAACAGCGAATGCTGATTTGCTACAGACTACACAATTTTGGCAGCCAATGCCGATTCGCTGCAGACAACACAAAATTTCAGCAGCGAATGTTGATTCGTTGCGAACAACACAATTCCAGTAGCGAATGCAAATTCGCTGCCGACAACACAATTTTGACAATGAATGTTGATTCGTTACGAACACAATTTTGGCAGCGAATACTAATTTTCTGCAGACTACACAATTTCGACAGCGAATGCGGATTTGCTGCAGACAACACAAAATTTCAGCAGAGAATGTTGATTCGCTGCGAATAACACAATTTCAACAGCGAATGCGGATTTACCGCAGACAACACAATTTCGGCAATGAATGTTGATTCGCTGTGAACAACATAATTTCAGCAGCGAATACCGATTCGCTGCAGACAACATAAAATTTTGGCAGCGAATGTTGATTCGATGCGAACAACATAATTTCGGCAGCTAATGCGGATTCGCTACAGACAACACATTTCGGCAGCGAACACCAGTTCACTGCGGACAACACACTTGAACACAAATTCAGCAGCGAACACTTGCTTCGCTGCGAACAACACAATTCGGCAGCGAACACTTGCTTCGCTGCGGACAACATAATTCAGCAGCGAACACCTGATTCATTGCGGATAACACGATTCGGCATCGAACACCTACTTCGCTGCGGACAACACAAATTCGGCAGCGAAAACCTGATTCGCTGTAGACAACACAGTTTGCGGTAGCGAACTCTAGTTTATTGCGAACAACACAAGTTCATTTAGCAAGGTTTTCTGAATTCATTCATTCCATGTTTTCACTTACATTATGGTAATACATCAACACCACCACTAGAAATTTCATAATTCACAAGTGTTCATTTTCGGTCACGGACTTAATTCCCTTAAGGTGTCTGTCATGGAGAATTTTGTCATTGTTCCCTCAATCCTTATGGTCGGACATTGCTGCCCAATACACTTAGCTACACATGCAAATCATCATATTTCTTGCAAGAATAATCACAATCACAATTCACAATTCATTCTCTTGATTCACAATTACACATGTTCGTTCATCAAACAAACAAAATCGAAGCATTATATGGTATGGTTCATGTTTCAGCTACAACATGCTTTCAAGGTTCATTAATAATATAATTTGCACTTAACATCATTCCATCACCTTTCCATATAATTTCATCAATCAAATATGCAGAATTTAAATCATCAACACAAGTATGATTCTGTTTTTTATTCAAAAATGTTCCTAAAAGTCTCACAAGATCATCATCCATGCATTTTGTCACTCTAATTCACATATTTTCCAGCCCTCCCCTAGGTTCATGCATTCAAAATCGTTCATGTTTCTTGAGTAAGGGTCTGTGCATGTGTTCATTCATCTTTTGTTCTACATAAGTTTGTCCATTTAATCAAGATTCCTTGAGTTAAGGTGCAAGAACACCACCCCTTCCATTTTCGAGTTTTCTTCCTGATTAGTACTTAAAAGGTCATTTTTATCAAGGTTTTATATCATAAGTTTGCACTTGAAGTATCAATAACTCCTTAACTAGAACATGTTTTATAATAACATGTCTAATAATATAAGATACCTTTAATTTATGGTAAATGTTTATCTTAAATGCAGGCCTATCACATAAATCAAAGGATTGATTGATGAGTTTAACTACTGAAATTGAGAAGACAAAAAGAGGGCTAAGCTTAGAAAAGAGATGTTGGTTCAGTCCAAACTGGAACATCATTCGGTTATTGGATCATAACTGGAGCTGTAGAACTTGGATTTAGGTTTGGTTTATATGTATGGAAAGCTAAGCCATAGGCCTAAAAATTTCATGAGAGTCCAAGATTTAAAAGTGCCATTTTCGAGTTCAAATGGTAGCAACAACAGAAAAGTCGGAATTTGTCCTGCAACCCAGACATTGTTTAGTGTTCGGCCCATATCTAGAGTTCTAGAGGTCCAAATGCGCCGATTCTTATTTTGTTGGAAAGCTGAGACAATTTCCCAGAACTTTCATGAAGACTATCTATTCAAATTCGGATGTTTGAAATGACGTTTTGTTCAGACAAGAAGATAAGGATTGTCACCAAGTCAAGATGTGGCCACCCACTCAACAATTAGTCATCAAATCAATAGTTCCAAATTTTGGCGTATAAAAGGAGGCATTTTCCATGCATTTAGGCATCTTGTTTGTTCAGATCAAGATCTTGCTCATACTCTCTTTCTTTGTATTTTGTAATGTTCAAGTTTTATTTTATGTTTATGCTTTTCATTTCCTTTCCTCTACTTAGTTAACTTATTATATCTTATTTATGTTCTTATCTTGTTTATTTATGTTTCTCTCTTTCATTATGTTT
>Ga0307515_10007221_pt1 | contig 22008 bp, 12 predicted proteins | sample 17_EM_MG_FD_194513 | JGI IMG/M metagenome (GOLD analysis project Ga0307515, IMG submission 194513) | Populus trichocarpa ectomycorrhiza microbial communities from riparian zone in the Pacific Northwest, United States - 17_EM | ecosystem: Host-associated > Plants > Roots > Unclassified | place...
AAAAAAAAAGAGAAACGAGCAGAAATAAATTTGACACCCATAGTAATTCAGGCTTTTTATAATCGACAACGTATTTTCAAATCAAAACATATTTACTTTGAGGGGGTGTAGTTGAATTAATTAGGTTTTAGATTTGTTTTCTAGAGTTCACCAGTTTGAGTTTCACAAACCTCAGAATCACTGGAAGTTTATATGATCGTTAATTTCAGGACCCGTGGGATTAGTCGAGGTGCATGCAAGCTGACCGGACACCCATGTTTTTTTTAGATAGTGTGCATCTAAAAGGTTAGAAAACTGATTTTTCCCTAATAAATCTCAGAATAATGATCTGTATCTAAAAACAAGGTGAATACTCAATGAATTTTAATTTTTTTTGTGGACATGGACATGTAACAAAAAGATTTGATAGCTACGGTTTTGAATTAAGAGTAGACAATTACCCTCACAATAGCATGGCCTGTAGCTATATCCACATGCTACGCTTACTAACTGTAGCTAATCTTATAAATAGTCGGTTCATGTCATTGATAAAGAAATTAAAGGACATGCAAAAGACAAATAATATTAATGCCACTAAGAAATAAAAAACTTTTTGTAAAAGCATTATTATTATTATTATTATTATTATGAGAACCGAAAGAACAGACTCCGAACATTATTTTTCTTATAATATGCATCATTTAGCATATATTTCATATAAACACGCCCCAAAAAAATAGCATTGTGACCAATTGATTTTAAAAAGTGGTTATAACTGAAACTTATAACTGAAATTTACAAATTTAGCCTCGGACATATCCAAAATTACACACAACGCAAGCTACGCATGGTTGGTAAGAAGGCTACCAATTGTGGGGCCAAGGTAAGGCACGGGCGTCACCTTTTCCCTTTTCCCATTCTCAAGCTTTAGCACTTTTTGGGCGAATTGCACTGAAAAACAACACCAGCCCATCGCGGGAGGAATCAATCCACCCTCAGCTCGCATGGAATAAGCGCCCTCCAACGAAGATTTGATCCTGAGCTTTCTCCTTCTCCCTGTATTATTATTTTACTTCTTATTATATATATATATATATATATATATAGTATGATCACCTTTATATATTCATATCCAAGATGTTCTTATTACACACATTTCTATACAAATTAGTGTATAGTTTAATGGGTTTGGTTTGGATTTTGGAATAAAAGCTTCTTCACTCGTGTTTTTTTGTTTTCCTTTTCGTCTTTTCTTTTTCAGTGTTGTTCTTTTGCTTCTTTCTGGGGATGGGTGGATTTTGTTCCAATACTGATCGAAAAATGTATGCACGTCTTGCTAAGGGTCCATTCCATCCATGGCTGTGAGTGAAAGAAAACAAATACAAAGTGGTTGAATTTTATCACACGTAATCCCTCAATGCCTCAGTCTCATGTCTTGTTATTGATAATTGCAGCTCATGCAGAAAATATGCGTGAAAATATGCAGAAAATATCCACCACTACCAGCACCACTTGCCCCAGGCTGACCTAAAATGACCATCCTAGGACAGTTCTAGTGCCTGACACCATTTTCCAAGTTACTATTAATTCTACAGCAAATGACGTTTTCGCCATTGTTAGGCTTAATTGCATGATTTGAAAGAAAAAACAAACTGTCTACTCAAATTAAAACGCCCACTTAAATTGATGTAAATAACATTGAGTTGAGTGCGTGTTAGGTTTTAGGTTTTGCAGGGAAAGGGAAACTGATTTTTATTTAAAAATATATTTAAATACTTTTATTTATTTAAAAAAGTTATAAATTTATTATTTTCTTAAACCAAATACACTTTAGGTATCCATTCCACTCACATTAAAATGCTCAGCTTTAATGCTTTATCTTCACTTCCCTGTATCATCCCAATGCACAATAATTTCAATGGAATTGTAAAGAAATAATAATTAAGATTTAAGAACATTTCCTTTACAAAGAGCCATAATGATGGCGATGCAAATATCAATAGGTACACATCTAACAGCGTAGCAGTCTAGCAGACCATCAAAAGTAGCAAATGACTTCTACTCATTAAAAGAAAACAAATGTTCTTCAAAATTATTGTTTTACTTTTAAGGGTTCATGAGTGGCATCGCAATTGGTTTTTGATTCTCTGGGACTGTACCTCCTCCATGTCTTGGGTGTAACAAGTAAAAAATGAAAAGACAGAGATAAGCCAATCTTTTTTACAGTACCATACCATCCCCTCCCTCTCAGTTTCTGCACTCTCCAGCCTGACAACCTGTATCACCCCACCTCACATCTGGTTCCTTCCCTCTACTTGTAACTTTCTCTCTCTCTCCCTCCTACAAGACCAAAAGCAACAAGAAAAGATACTACTCATGAAGAGAGAAAAAGTAAAGGATGGTGTTGTTTGTTAAAAGATGGTGACAAAAAAGAGAGGAAAGTAAAAAAAAGAAGAGACAAAAATATAGTAGCAGCAGTAGTATATTGTTTCATAACTTACATTTGCCTCACTCACAATTTTAGGTTCTCTTTGTTAGACATGTTCATGACTAGAATTATTGGCTAACTAGTTATGGCTTTCAAGCTGTTGCATCTCTCTTTCTTCTCTCTCTTTTTAGCTAAACTGTCTCTTTCATATGAACCTAGAAACCATGAAGGTAACAAGAGCTACAACCCCATTAAACGTCTATTTTCTACATGTACATACGTTTTTGTGGATTTTAATATTTTAAAGTTGTTGGCTTTTTTTATTGTTTTTTACAGTGGAAGCTTTGATAAGTATAAGGGAAGCTTTACATGATCCACATGGAGTGTTAAGCAACTGGGATGAGGATTCTGTTGATCCTTGTAGCTGGGCTATGATCACTTGCTCTCCTGAAAATCTTGTTATTGGCTTGTGAGTTTCCAAGTTTTTCTCCTTCTTTTTTAGTTGTTGCTGGCTTTATTTAATGTTAAGAGACTTTGTTTCATGGAACTTGAAATAAAGTTCATTTCTTGGTTTTGCTTTGTAGTGGGGCTCCAAGCCAATCTCTCTCCGGTTCTCTGTCCGGAACCATAGGAAATCTCACTAATCTTCGCCAAGTGTAAGAACTTTAAGCTTCTTTTCATTAGTTTTTCTTTCTTTCAACTTTTTTTATAGTTCACATTTTGATAAACCCACTTCTAGTTTCTCTTTTGAGTTTTCGATTTTACTTGTTTCTTGCTGTAATTAAGAAAAGGAAGGTGAAAGAGTAAAAAGAATTTCTGGGTTCTGAATTTTCTTTCCAGTTTGATTTTCTACGTCTAAGCAGATGTCTTTTGGCAAAACTCTAATATTAAAGTGGGATTTCATGATTCAAAACTCTGTATCTGCAACAAAACAGAGCGGAGTATCTTAGTTTATCTGTTCAAGTGTGAAAAGAAAATTCGTGAATAGGACATTACAATCCCATTTGTCTCCTTATGATTGATACTTTATTTTTTGTGTTTCAACTTGTTGGTGTGGATGTGAAGGTTGTTGCAAAACAATAACATCTCTGGTCAAATTCCGCCAGAGCTTGGCACTCTCTCAAAACTTCAGACTTTGGATCTCTCTAACAACAGGTTCTCTGGTGTGGTACCAGAGTCTCTTGGCCAATTAAATAGTCTCCAATACCTGTAAGTTGTTTGCTAATTTTATTCTTCATAATCTGTTTGGTTTCCAAGAAGGTGGAGTAAAGGAAAAGAAAACAAAACGCCAACAGAATTGCATGCCTTGTTTCATGGTTTCTATTCTTTTTTTCTTCTTGTTTTATAAAAGGTGTACGCAAATTGGCAGATTATTCTTGTGATGGAATTGGTTGGGTAGTGGGGTTTGTTATTTTGATCTTCATTAAATATTCACAATTAGCAACCAAACCAAAAGGTTTTATTTGCTTTATTTTGATATCGTTGTGATTAACTATTGTGATATTTTTTGTTATGTAATACGAGAGTAGGAGGCTAAACAACAACAGCTTGTTTGGGCCTTTTCCTGTGTCTTTGGCCAAAATCCCACAGCTTGCTTTCTTGTGAGTATAGTTTTCTTTTTCTCAGTTCTTGTTTGTATTTTATGTTTAAGTGCCTTGGAAAACGAACACAGCATGTAGCATGCTGGTAACCTTTTGATGTCATAATGTTTTTGCTCAGCAACTCGCGTTGGGTTTTCTTATTTTTGATCATTACACTGGTATTTCAGGGACCTGTCTTATAACAATCTCAGTGGACATGTGCCCAAGTCCCCTGCAAGAACATTCAAGTATGGTTTATCTACAACGCCCTGTTTTTCAATTATTGTGTACTTGGTCAATGCTTTATCAAATATTATTTTATTTTTGTGTTCCATTGTTGGTTAATGCAGTGTTGCAGGTAATCCGTTGATTTGTGGAAGCGGCTCTACTGAAGGGTGCTCTGGATCAGCCAATGCTGGTCCTCTTTCCTTCTCTCTTAGTTCATCACCTGGTGAAATCTCTATGTCCCTCTCATGTCTACCTTTTGGCTAATCTCTTTCAGTCAAATTGTAATATGTCTGTTCTCTTTGTGTAGGTAAGCATAAGCCCAAAAAATTAGCAATTGCACTTGGGGTTAGTCTCAGTCTTGTATCTCTCTTCCTCCTAGCACTTGGAATCCTTTGGCTCCGTGGGAAACAAAAAGGCCAAATGATACTTAACATTAGTGGTTAGTATAAGTAACATCCTATTTTATCTAAATTTTAATCAATGACAGCATGAGCCTGAAAAACGCTCAGATGGGTCATGGAATTTTGTTGCAGACAATCAAGAAGAGGAGCGAATTAGCCTAGGAAATCTCCGGAACTTCACTTTCAGAGAGCTTCAAATTGCTACTGACAACTTCTGCTCAAAGAACATTCTTGGTGCTGGAGGTTTTGGCAATGTGTACAAGGGAAAGCTAGGAGATGGGACCATGATGGCTGTGAAACGGCTAAAGGATTTGACTGGAACTGCTGGGGAATCACAGTTTCGAACGGAACTAGAGATGATCAGCCTTGCAGTTCACCGCAATTTGCTGCGGTTGATTGGATATTGTGCCTCTCATAATGAGAGGCTTTTGGTTTATCCTTACATGTCAAATGGCAGCGTGGCTTCAAGGCTTAGAGGTTAGCTCTTGGTTACCTTATGCAACTTTTATGCATAATAATGCTCTGTGGACAACAATATTTCTGGCAATATAAATCCTTTTGCTTTGTGATTATTAAGGTACTGCCTGTTTCCCATATTATGGTTTCTAACTATTTCTGGTCTTTTCAGAGGTCTTAATTGGTGCCCTTGTTTCTAACTTCATCATGGCACAGCTTTAGAACATGTTAGATTTGTTCTTAGTTCTGGTCAATTTATTTTCTTTTTCTCTGTTTGGTCTTGACCTTTTTCCTCTTCGCCAATATCATGGTGAATGTATAGTTTATTATTGTTATGTTTTTTTATCCATGTTGTATTTGTGTTCAGTTTGAGACTGAAATGAAGTTTTGCTATTTTTTTTGGTTGAACGTGAGAAAGTGAACTGAATTCCTCAAAACATTTAATTCAACAATGGCAATACTAGAGAACTTAAGTTTTCATGCTCCCATTTTTTTCTAAATTGTCTGATGTTTATTTCTCTAAAGCACAAATTGTCCATGTCTTTCTTTACTTTCAAATCTGAATTCGGTCGATCTTTAGGAGATCCTGAGGGGAACTCTCCCTGGCCCCACTGTCATCCAAGGGACTAAAGGTGGCAGGGTGTGAGTTTTGAATGCATGGTTACCTAATTAGAATTTGTTTTTCTTTCACAATCTATTACTAGAACTGCTGTGATTTATGTTGGGCCACTTGGAATGTTCCTGAGATAATCAATTCATCAAACAGTGAAACCTGCACTGGACTGGAACACTAGGAAGAGGATAGCAATAGGAACTGCCAGGGGTCTTCTGTATCTACACGAGCAATGCAACCCTAAGATAATTCATAGGGATGTAAAAGCTGCTAATGTGCTCCTTGACGAATTCTGTGAGGCTGTGGTTGGTGATTTTGGCCTTGCCAAACTTTTAGACCATGCTGATTCCCATGTCACTACTGCTGTCCGTGGCACTGTTGGGCACATTGCACCAGAGTACCTATCCACTGGCCAGTCATCTGAGAAAACCGATGTTTTTGGATTTGGCATTCTCTTGATAGAGCTTATTACTGGAATGAGAGCTCTTGAATTTGGAAAAACTGTCAATCAAAAAGGAGCTATGCTTGAATGGGTAAGTCTTATCTGCTGCTACTATAATCTTGAACTGCTTCAACAGATGGCTCATTACTTTCATTGTGTGTACCATCAGCCATGATCATGCCGATTATAGTTAGGTTCTAGATTTTGCTTAAATCCAAATAGCTTCAATGGGATTCTAGACCGCATATAGCACTCCCAATTGCCGTAAAGCATTTGGAAAGGACATATCGTTGATGTGTTTGTGTGGATAATTGCATAGGATTAGTCCCTATCCGTGTGGGACATTTCATGCTGTTGGGCCCTGCATGCCAATATCTGTCAACATGATTTGTTTTGTTTGTTTTCAGGCTCTTTATGCTTTACATTGTTGCAACTGAGTTAGGAGATTTCAAATTCATATTCACAAATAACAACAGTTGGTAAAAAAACGTGTATGACGATGGTGACAGGTGAAGAAGGTACAACAAGAAAAGAAAATGGAAGAGTTGGTGGACAAAGAGCTGGGGAGCAACTTCTGTCGCATTGAGGTGGGGGAGATGTTGCAAGTGGCGCTTCTATGCACTCAATTCCTCCCAGCTCACCGTCCCAAAATGTCTGAAGTGGTCCGGATGCTTGAAGGTGATGGTCTCGCCGAGAAATGGGCTGCAGCACACAGTCATTGTAATCCTACAATGAGCCTCTCCCATCCTAACAACAATAACAAAAGCACTACCTCTGCTTCAAAACATGATGAAAGTGGTCCTAATCGTTCCAGCAGCATGTTTGGAACTACAATGGATGAGGATGATGATGAGCACTCTTTGGATTCCTATGCAATGGAACTCTCTGGTCCAAGATAAACAGGAAAGAATTAAGAAAGCGAAATTTGAACAAACAGGAAAATGATTTTTTTTTCAAGTAATTCTTTACAACTAGAAGCTGTCTTTTGTTCAAGAAATATATAGGTTTACTTTCTCTCTGTTAACTGTCTTTTTTGAGTTTTTTTAGCTTCATGGAAATGTAATGTACATATCCCTTTTCATTTCTAACCGAACTGAAAGAATCTCTTTATATGGGTCGCGGTCCAATAGTATTTACGAAAGAAAGAAAGGTTGGCTTGCGAATGTGCACAATGGGGTTTATTTATAGTGTTGATAAGTGAAAGCATCGTCACATACCCTGCCGCGTCCAAGGGCGAGACAGTGCAAACATGGATGATCTTGATGGTTTTGACTAGGAGATTATTTCCTTATACAGTGTCTTTGAGCTGGTGAAACTGTGCAAGTGAGGTATTGTCAAATGTCAAAGTATGAGCTGTTAACGGTCGTTTTCTTTGGTAGCTTTTGCAGGGTCACGCGGCTCTTTGGTGCTCATTGTTCTATCTTTTTTGGGTCTTTCAGTCCTCTCAGCTCCTTTTATCTTGCTCTCCAGCCAGGCAATTACCACCTATCTTTTCCTTTTCACCCTTGCTTTCTTACGTATGGTCAAGAACATGCTTCCTCTCATAAGAAATGTTTCGACAAGATTGGTCTTGTAATTTGTGCAATTGCAAGCGACGAAAAGTTTGGTGAGGCCGAGGTAACGAAGATATTGACTTCCAAGTGTTTGGATTTGGACCAACAGTTGATTCATTTAGGCCTAGAAAATAATATAGCATTGCTGGATGTTTGACATTAAATCATATACCATTTGGGTTTTCAAGACTTTCGGCTTTGATTTGAGATGAAATTTCCGACCCCAAGCAATAAGGCCCATCCCAATTCATGATCCAAAGAAGAACTCAGTTGGGGTTTGTTTTTCCTTGCCCCTTCATGTTGCTTGGGGAAAAAAGGAACATGCGGTGAATTGGTGGTTTGTGAAATTTTGTTAACAACAGAATGCATTTGGATGATGAACAGAATGAAATAGATCGGTCTCCCGTCCTGCATCGTGTGCTTGTCAATTGTTTTTAACGTAAAAAAAATATACCTAGGTTTTGTTAGTGTTTCTAAAGAAACAAGAAAAACTTGAAACTTGATATTCGGATCATTAACATGATTAGATCCAATAAGATCAGGTAATCTTATTTAAAATATAGGCAATGATAAAAAATGCATCGTAAAAACAACATTTAACAACAATTAATAAAAAAAAAGTCATCGATATTATATTTATAATGAGAATAAAGGAAAAATATTGGAGACTCATCGTCACTCTACTATGAATATCGGCCATCATCAAAAGAGTTTGCTGAGACAATTCAAACCTCGTTGCAAAGGGTTGCACAACACCATCAAAAAAAGCAACATGGGCCGTTAGAGCAATGTCTTGAAAAAGCAAATCAGACAAAACATAATGAAGTGAGCATCCACTTATATTCAATAAATTCATTCTATTTAATTAAAGAATAAATTTTATTTTTACAAAAATAAATTTAACAAAGAACAACAAATAAAAAACCCTGAGATAACCCAATAAAAAAAACAAAAGATAAAACAAAGGATGTAGAAAGCTGATAAAAAAATAGAGCTCAATCTCTAATTAATTAAATGTTGAAGGATGAAATTAGAAGAAAAAAAACATTAGTTTAAAAAAATGATAAAATAAAACCAAAGCAATCACAGACAAACTTCCTAAAGTTGGGTTAATTTTCCAAACTTATAACCCGTAAAATCTTAGACACAAGCTAACCAAGAAGCTCATATCTAAACCAATTTAATGTTGAAAGAAGAAATTGGATAAAAAAAACTAATCTAAAAAATTAGTGAAAGAAAAAAAAAACAACAATCAAAAGAATGAAAATAAAATCTAATAGGAAAAAAAATAATGAATGGTGAAATCGCAAAAAAAATCAATTTTAGAAATGATTTCAGATTACATAATTAACAATTAAAAAAATAAAGACCACATTTGACAAAGAAAAAAATAAATGAGGATGAAATCAAAACAAAATCCAAACCTCATAAATCACTTAAAATAATAATAAAAATAAAAATAGAAAGAACTAGGCCTAATTGAAAGGAAAGAAAAGTTGAGGGGTTAATTTGAGAAATTACAACGCATGGCGCAAACACCAAGTAATAAAGAGAGAAAAAAGAAGTGGTCATCAGTGCTAAACCAGAGCTTTTTTTAGTGCACACGTCACTAGTTCATGGAGGAAACATTAAGGCCTAATCGAGGCTCATAAGCTTGATTGGGTCGAGGCCTAACCAAATCTCATATGGCTCAGCCTTTACCTGACCCACCACCTTTTCTCTCCTTTTTCTCTTTTTTCTTTTATTTTTATCACATATCTTTTATTTGTCTAGGCTATAATGTCAAGTTACACACCTTATAACTCTATCTACATTTCAACTAGAATTGTCACTTATTATAAGTGACATGGGCAAGCTATCCTCTGAGGAGGTAAGCTATGCAGTAGAATTAACACCTTATCAAGTAAGTATCTCTAGATTCTTTTTCGTAAAAATAAGCTATTTATTCCTAAGTTTAGAGGTGAATAGAAGGATTTTTTTTCTCATTTTTCAACATAGAAGAAAAATATATAAATCTCCTTTTCCCCTTTTCTTACATGATATCTACTTGAAAAAAACTTATATTGACTTCAACATCAAAGGATTCTTCTGCAAGTAACACCCACCGTCCAACTTGTTATTATCCATGAAGAAAGCCTAGATCCAGTGAATTTGTTCTGGCTTCATCAAAGGCATCGTCTATAGGAACGAAAATAGAAGCTTTGTTTGTTCCCTTTTTATTACTCTTTTGTATCCTCCACATAAATTTTGAAAGATTAAATCGAAAATAAATAAAATTTGTATAAAAAGGTTAAGAAATAAAATTTAAAAATCAAAAGAATAAGGATTGATATAGAAATACCAAAAATAAAAAGGACTAAGATGTGTTTTTTAAGGGAGGAGAGAGAAAATAAAAAAAACTTGTTGGTGACAAACCGTCACACCTCAGCTCACCGGGAGAAAAAAGACACAACGACACGGTGAAAGCACGGGTTTGGTCACTGAGAGGTATCACAAGTGCTGCTCAAAGAGCATGGACGCCTCCTATGCATCGATGCATGTACAACCCACGCCAATAATTTTTTTAAAATTTTAATATTAATTAACTAACTTAAAAGGACCAAACTACTCCTTATGATCATGAAATTAATGATAAAACCATACTAAAAGACCAAAAGGCCCGTAGTTCCATGTTTTATTTTTTTATTTAAAATTAATTTTTTTTAATATTTTTAGATAATTTTAATATACTAAAATCAAAACATATTTTAAAAAATAAAATAAATATTATTTTAATATATTAAAAAATAAAAAATATTTTAAAAAATAACTACTACAACTTAAAACAATAATTAGCACTTGTAATCTTTAGAAGGAATAAACGGTTGTTGATCTTAAAATACTAGGAAATAAATTAACAAAGACTTGAAGTAATCCCAACAGCATGGACGGTGGAGATGAAGCACCGTAGGAATGGATGATTGGACCCAACCAAGAAGCCGCAGCGGCAGCCGCAGCAGCACCAACTTCAACTTGACTTGCCTTGTATTGTACTCCTCTATTCCAACTCCAACTCCAAAGTTGTCATCATCTCTCTTCACAATTCCTTCTGTCTTCTGTATCATTATAATCCAAGAACACATGTACATACATGTATGTATGAGCAAGAGAAGAGAGAGTTCTTTCTCACGAAATAAAAAATATAAAGAATTAAAGAACCCAGCACCCGTTAAAACATCTTTGAAGCACAGCCAAGCCAACTGTAATCAATAAAATTCAGTAATGAGTAGCGGTAGTCAGTCCTCCTCCTCCTCCTCCTCCTCACAAATCCTCTGCGCTTCTTTTAATCAAGACAACAGGTAATCAACATTTTTTATTCTTCATACACCTTCCCTTTTCTTTTCTTTTTATATAATACTTCCTTTTCTTTTCTATTGAGTCTTCGCAGTGGCTTTGCGATAAGCACCAGAGATGGTTTCAAGATCTTCGATTCTAATACGGGACGTCTCTGTTATGAACGAGGCAAGCTACCCATTTTTCTTTTTCTTTTTCTTTTCGTTTTTTTATAAATGAAAGCGAATATTTCTTGAATAATACTGTATTTATTATTTTTTGTTAGCTTCTGGAGCTTTTGTTGTTGTGGAAATGCTATATAGTTCAAGCCTCCTCGCCATTGTTGGCGGCGGTGAACAGGTGCTTCCTTATTTCTTTTTCTTTTTGTTAGTTTACTACTCTCTAAAGCATTAATTTTGTTTTTTCCCCCCCTGAAACAGCCATCTCTATCTCCCCGGCGACTCTGTTTGTTCAATACTACAACAGGAACTGCTCTTCGCGAATTGAATTTCTTAACTTCAGTCCTCGCCGTCCGATTGAATAAAAAGAGGCAGAACACTCACTCTTTTATCTTTTTCAAATTTGTCCTTAATTGGATTTGATGGAAGAATTATTCTGTTGTTGTTGATCATTGCAGGCTTGTTGTTGTTTTGCAAGAAAAGACTTATATCTATGATTTAAATACGCTGGCAATATTGGATGCCATCGATACAGTTCCTAATGTAAAAGGTGAGACAGAAGATCCTCGTTATGTGGGTTTTCGAGGTAGCTTTCACGACTGCTTTTATAGCTATCTATGTTTTATTACTAAATTGATGTTTAAACAGAAGTTCTTGCAGAATGAATTCAAACAGTTGTGAGTCAAAGGTTTGTTGTGACTAATTGCATGATCTTGCACATTCTAGAGATGGGTTATTGTATTTCTTGTCATGCCAATCTGTGCTTGTAAAAGAAAACACAAGTGATGAGTGCTGAGTTTATATAGTTCTACGAGGATGAGAGAAAGACTAATTAATCAAATCGTATTTGCCATTAATTGCCTTGTCATTTGTTTATCTTTTCCACAGGACTTTGTGCATTCTCTCCTAGTTTGGATGGCTGCTTCTTGGCTCTTCCTTCCAGCACGACCAAAGGATCTGTTTTGGTGTACAATGTCATGGAGCTTCATTCACATTGCGAGGTTGCGGAAAAAATCTTTTAAAATTGATTGATAAGCATAACATGTGATTAAAAATTTCATATCTTCTAGGAATTCTTGTTTCTTCTCTCTTTAATGCTCCCGCTCCCAAAAAAGAAGTTGAAATCTTGGATACAAGTTCATTAGAAGGAAAAAGAAGAAGGAATCTTAGATACCAGCTTTGGTATGAATTTCTGAAGGAGGGGGGGGGGGTCTTCATCTCATTTCACTAACATTATTCTAACCCACTACCCAGCAGAATCTCATACTTTTCGCTTTCCTTTATGGTGATTGGATAAGAAAGAATCTTTTTCTTGCTCACTCGTGTGCATCCTCAGGTTCACTTATATATTTATTGAATTCAATGACAGATAGATGCTCACCGTTCGCCATTGGCTGCAATTGTCATGTCTTTCAATGGGATGTACATTGCAACAGCATCTGAGCAGGGGACCATAATCAGAGTTCATCTGGTATCAGAAGCAACTAAGGTGAGCAACAATACACCATTTATTTGATGATGAACTTATGGAAGTCTGGACTTGTCAGCAAGATAACAAACACAGTTTCCATCTGTGCAGCACGGGCAAATGGGAGAGTGGACCTACTGCCTTCTGTCTTTGCTATAAAAATTATCTGGCAAATTTCCCTGCATGACCATTTACATGGTTCTAACTGACTTTCAATGAATACAAAGAAATGAGAAACTGTGGATGAAATAGGAATTATGAAACCCAAATTATATGTGCTTACAAATGAAGTGTATTTAGAGATTTGCAACTTCTGCAGAGCTTAGCAATACTCACAAGCCAAAAACAAGTGCTAATTGTCTAAAGGGATTAATTAATGAAACAAATACCATTCTGATAATTATTATTGTTATTGTTACTGTTACTTCAACTGCTTTTCGGTGTGGAGTGGGTGTTGATAATCAGTGTGATAGCCATATTGTCCCTTTCATTATTTATAATGCGCAGCCATCCATTTTTTGTATTTCCACCTTTTTTTAACTCATTAAAGAGTAGATTCCAATGGATCTTATAGCATTTCTCTGTTAATGGATTCTTGAGCAGTCATATAGTTTTCGAAGGGGGACATACCCATCAACAATATTTTCCTTGTCATTTGGACCATCAACGCAACTTCCAGAAATTCTTGTAGCCCTGAGTAGTTCAGGTTCCATTCATGTCTTCTCACTGGGTCTTGCCATAAATCAGAGGTGAGAAACTACATGAACTACGTAGTTTGGATATGTTGATTTAGCTGAGGAATGATATTTTGTTGCAAAACATCTATTCTTGTTGATGCTTTCAATAATAAAATCACATAGCTGCTGTTCATTCACCTCTTTATGGAATGCAGCATTGCCCCATGGTTACCATAATGTTATAAAATCACTGGTATAATACATTCTTCTAATCTGTACATGTCAGTTATTTTCTCCTTCACTCTATGGCATGTTTCACATAAATGACATTTGCTTGTTTATTGTTCTTTATTGTTTTTTCGTCTTATAAAATCATGTGTTTTTGGTTAGGTTTTCAAATCCAACAGTATTTTGTCCTGTTGATTTGTATTGCATGTCCTTCTCGTGCACTTTCCAAGCTTTAAATTGCGTTAGTTACTTCCAGAAGGACAATTTTGGCCCCCCATAAAAGGGTATCACTTTGTATTTTTTGCTAATACTATCATGGGGTTTTATTCATACCTGATATGGATCCTGTTTCTCTTTGGATGTTAGTAATTGATAAGATCAGCACTGACAATTTTTTTGCAGATGAGAGGCCTTACAAAGCTCTACTACATAACGTGTCAAATGTGTTTGATTTTATTAAGTATTTGCGAAGTCATCTGATCTTTCTTGCTTAATTTTTTATGCCCAACAGAGGCAGAAGATCAAGCAGTTTTCTTGGATCATTATTACCTGATTCTGTAAATGATGCATTTGATCCAGCTCATCACCGTGTGCTTCAAAAGGCTGTTCCTGCTGGAGTTAAAAGGTGAAATAGTTTGTAAATTAACTCCTGACTGATTTCTAATTTAAAGGATCTCTGGCGACCTATTGTGAGGCCTACTCTTGGCATTTCAATTGAACTTCTGTTGGAATGGAAAGATTGTGTGACAGAACTTCATAGGTTAACCTAATTCTTTTAATTATGACTTCAATTCTACCATCTACAGGATGGATTTGCTTTGTTTTCTTTTTTCTGTTTCTTTTTTAATACCAAAAGAATGGAGTATGCATAATCAATAGAAAAAATGTTTTTTGTTCCTGGTTCTAAACAACAAAATCTGCGCTGTGTGCTTTTTTTCTTCTAACCCCAAAAAAGATGTGCATGTGTGGTCTGAGCGAGCATCTTCAGGGTGTAGATGTATTTTAGTTTACAGTTCATATTCGATATGAAGTGCCTGCTCACATTTGTTATTTTCTTTAAGCTCATTGATTTACTAATCAGGTGACATAATGCAGCAATGTGGTCGTGCGCAAGGTAGACAAGATTGCTGACACAAGTTTATCTGAATCTGTAGCTTCTAGGTAAGTTCTCTGTATTATGGCAGGCTTTTTTGTTTCTATCTCATCTCATCTCATCAGTTTCCATTCCTCCATGTTTTTATTTTCCTTTCTTTGTATCCCACTGGCAGAGCTTCAAACTTGTTTTTCTTAGTGGGCAGGGGCAAATTATTACTAGTATCCAGAACATGGGGGGATTTTATATACAACAATATTCACTTATAAATAAAGAAAGTCTTCTGGAGTTGGGGGGTGGCAGTGCCGCTTTGGGGTTGTTTATTACCAATTTCCTCTTCCTTTCACCTTCTCTATTTTCAGCTTCTAGAAACTGGATAGCTTCTGTCTACCTTGATTTAGTTTTTGGTAAAACAACTGGACACATCAGATCTCCGCCTACTGCATCTCTTCTTCAGGGAAATCAATTTCTGTTTTTTCAATTGGCATCCTTGTATGCCAAAAATATTTTCTAGTCTCAATTTCATCAATGAGCTTCATTATATCATTTGTTAATCACACATTCCTATTTCAGTAGCATAAAAAATGAGCTTGGATGATTTCCCTTGTGCAATTTATTCATTATTCATGTACATATATTTATACTATTGTCATTTATATTAATTTGTCCCGGATGCGTTTTCATTTGCTTGTTGTCTTCTTGTTTTTGAACTCTTTTTAGGGCCACGCTATCAGTAATAACCTTTAATGGGCATTTTTTAGAGTACACTGTAGATGTTAACACTCAAAATGAATCTAAATGGCGTTTGGAGAGTGAATTTAATCTCTTGGCAGTGATATCAGGTAATTTTGAAAGCTCATGATATAATTTCTGGACTACATCTCTTTCTTTTTTACCGCACTTGTATTTCTGGTAATTTACTAGAGCTTTACTATTCTTAGGTGAAGAGCAACATTTTCAGCTCGTATGATGATGCTCTGATAGCACCGTTGGTAGCATAACAGAACTGTTCAAGGAACTTGAAGAAACTGTTCTTGAAATATAGTACACTGCCTAAACCGATGACCGAGATCTGTGATTCTTCGGAGCATACATGTAAATAAACCAGATTTTGATATAGCAAAGCAAATTTCTACAGTTCCCTCATTTTGTACAGTTGATTTGTTTAGATATGTAAAGTAGAGAGATAATCCAAGTAATAGATGCATGTTCTGCATTATTTTGCACATTTTCCAGCGATCAACACTTCAATTTACGGACTTCCAGAGCTACAGTGGAGGGATGATTAACTCAAACTTGTTGCAACTGCGATGAATTCCATGATATTTGAATGTTTGATTGATGGTAATTATCTTCAATTAGATTAAACTTTCAAGTGAACGAAGTGATCTCCTCAAGTAAATAATGGAAATTGTTCTCCATAAATCTCACCTTAAAAATATGCAAGCAACTAGCAAGCATGCATTTCTGCCCAAAATTAACAAAATTGGGACGAGGTTGTTAAATCAAACCTTGAAAACAGCACGAATTTGGGTTCAGGAGACCAAAAAAAAACCCCACAATTAACAACAAGAACATGTAGAGAAACCAAATTTGAGTTCTAATGGGGGGGGTTTGGAACTCCATTCACTAATCTTAGTCAAGTTGATGCTGACCTTGTTCTTGCCAGGACCCTTCAAGAACTGGTTTCTTTCCTTTTCTCTCTGTCTCCATTTTGTTATTGAAATGGATTGGTTTTTCGGCTTCTTGGGTGTTTATAATTAGTGGGTTCTTGTTTATATATGTATATTCATGCTATTTTTCCTTTTCGATCTGCTGTTTGGATAGGCTTCGATTGCTTTTGTGTGCTGTTGTTTGTTTAGATTGTCTCTCATGGTTTCTCATGATCGTGCTCTTTTTTTCTTTTTCTTTTTTTTGGCTTTGTTTTTTGCAGGAGCTGCCTTTCTTGCCTGAGAAATTTTGGATTCCTGCGCTGGTGGTTAGGTCTGCCCTTTGGGATCGATTTTCTTAAAAGACCTCAATTTTTTTCGTGTTTTTTTTTTCTTTATAATTTTGCCTCTTTTCCTATTTATTTAGCTCCGGTTGTTGCTGTTTTCGTTTTTAGAATCATAGCCTGGGGGGCTGGTTGATGTCCAAATTCTCCCTTAATAAATGAGTATGCACCCCTCTGAAGCCAATCTAACCCTTTTGAGGCATAAAGAATAATTAGATGGCTTGATATTCGATTCAGCAGGGATCATGATTTTTGTTTCGTATATAAAAAGAAATAGTGTTTCACTTGATATTTTTTAAGTGGTTCTATGAATCTATAAAATTTTATTCAACAATTTTGCTCATTCTGACTTGGTTTTATTTATTTATTTTTTAAAATCCATCGGCTTAACCATTTATCTAAGGTGTAATACTAAAATGAAATAATAATCTATATAAAGCCTCTGACAATGTTTTCTTATCTTATGATTGTCAAATCACGTTCCATTATTAATGATCAAAACTATAGGGAGCCCAAAGCAATATATGATATGCTTCCAAAAAAAAAAAAACACTTTGTTGGTGGTTATTTCTATTAGAGCTATATGTGTTGCTTAAGCTGCAAGAGCCCTAAAGCCTATATATAGATCACACGTCTTCATGTATTTCTTGTAAAATATAGGAGCTCTGATATAGGGACAAACATTTTAGTAATGGGGTTGAGGTAGATCTCTGTATAAGACGTTGTGAATTATACAATATCTCGATGCTCGTCCTGTCAGACAAATGACTTCATTTCTATTTGAGGGAAGCTTTTCTATTTGCAAATAGTTTCTAATAGGGATCCTCTAGTCATCTGTTATATTGATGGAAATAGTTATCCGATCATCTTTACCAATACTAGCTTCTTCCAAGACTTCTACTCAAACATCAACAAGAAATTGTACAGAATTAGAGCTTGATGATTTAGACAAGAGGTCTACTTGTTGAGTGTCTTTTCTAGAAATACAAGTGGTTGAAATGTTTTTAAGTTCAATGTTGAGATAAGACGTGACTTTTTGAAGATACAATTGTATGACGGGTTCTCTTGCTTCACTTGTTCCTTAGTATTGACTAACCATTAACTGTGAATCATTATGAGCTTGGAGGGGATAGGCATTCAAAGCTTTTGCAAGATGTAATCCAACAAGAAGAGCCTCTGGTGTAGGATGGCATGATAAACGGACAACCTCTTTCTTATGCTGCTGGATGGATGTTAGAAAAACCACTTCACGCCTAAGCATCATGAGGGTGTGCATGCTCTTTGAAATGGCATGATGACCCTTGAGGTTGAAGACCCTCTACTAGATCATTTTGTTTGCACTTTTCTGGATAATGTAATCATCTACGAATACTGGGTGGGGCTTGTTGTTGTGGAGGTGAGTGGAGAGATGCAATAATTTGCTGAGGAAGAGCTGAAACTCGTTGAGGTGGATTTTCTCTCGCTTGTTGATTTTCCAGCACTACTTGGATGAGGAGTTGTATCGGTTCCATAAGTTGTTGAAGGATTGATTATACGTGGGCTAGAGTATCTACTATGGCTGGAAGATTAGTAACTCGTTCTATTCTCAGAGTGTCTTGATTATTTGTCATTGATAATGATAATGAGGGAAATATAGTTAAACAATAAAGTTATCTATATGACTTTTTATAAGCTCTCTCATAAACGGCGTCATTGATGATGTCCTAAAATCTAAGATATATAACTAAAATGTTATTTAGTGTTTGAAATAGTAGTTAATCAATATATTCAAGTGTTTGGATTTCTTCTTTTTAATCTAAAGAACTCCAGGCTAATAATAGAAGCTTGAATACCTGCAAAAACAGTCCTAATTAGGAGGACTTAAAGACCCTCCGATTATAAAATCAGTATATTTATGAGAAAGATATAAAATGACTTAAAGCAATAAATGATTTTAAAAAGTCTTAAATTCAAGGAATAAAGATGTTTGTTCTTGAGTTTTAAGTTGGTTAATGCTTTGAAATCTATGCATCTTTTATCTTAAGAGATGAAAAGTTATGAACATTTTGTCTGAATGGTTCATATGATATTTATACCCCCTGAACCTTGTCGTTTTCAAAGAAGAAGAACTGAAAAGTCCTCTATTTTTTGCAACAATAATGGAAGGCAAATACCTCTTACATATCATTAATGAGACAGTAAATATAGTAGATCCTTTAAGAGACCTTATATACACCTATAAGTATAGAAAAATTATTACCTTACTATGAACGATTATTCTTAATGGAGAGACATGACGATTTATCAAGTCTTTTATACTTCTATTGTAGAGAATCGTCCAAGATCAGGCATATAAAGTTAGTACTTGGTAATGTTCAAGTTTTTTGGATTTGACATGTTTTTCAGATCCACATTGCTTTGGGCTTAGCTGACTGTCAAGTCCAAGTTCTTTAGGTCTGACATGTTTGCCACACCTATTTTATTTAAGAAGATTTTTTATAAATAAAAATAAATTGAAGAAGTTAGGAATAAGGTAGTGTTTTGAATAGTATCCCAAGCTTGATGCCTAACTATACTAGCAGAAACAGAGACTTTCAAGTGGCAGCTGCAGAACAGAAACAGAAGTAGCTAAGGTTAAAGAAAACGTAAATAGAAGTCGAGACCTCTATTGCAGCACTGCTAGGAACAGGTTCCACAAAGTGGGAAAGCCAGTCGGCTAACGCAGATGACGAACAGTAACTATTTCCAAGCAGTTAATATTCTTTTTCGTAATCTTTCGAGCACAAATCGCTACTTGGATCTGTCACCATTTAGGGATTGAAGTTATCTACATCTTCAGGGAGTCATCTATGACGATAAGTGGACTTGATGCTATTGTTTTGAGGAATAAACAGGAGATTAAAAGTCATATAATAGAGTAAAATACGCAATACTAAACAAAATTAATGGGGTAAATTGATAAGTTATTCTATTCAACCATTCATTGTGAATATTTAAGTGGAAAAAAGGCATGAAATTCGAAACAATAAGCTTTTTTACTCTTGGTATGATTTCTTTGTAGACGTTTCGTTTTGCCGATGGACTATTTCTCACGGCAATCTATTCAATTTCTGGCAAGACATGAGAGAATCTCACAACGATCGGAATATGGGTTCAACATTTTACAAGGTCGAAGGATTGATTGTAAACTTAAGGATCAATCACGTTGATTGAGAATAATAATCATCGGATATTATTTACTGTTCTATACACTTCGAGTTTCACTATGATCACTGCCACCTCCTCCATCATCTCTTTAACAATCTTTTGGCATTACTCATCCGGAGAATTCATAATGATCCGTCAAGATTAGCAACCAAGAAAATCCATGTCAACAATAAACTTTAAGCTCCCTACATCCTAAAGATGGTGAAATGGCTTGAGATTTCTTCACCGGAAAATCAAATTTCAGCTTTATTATGCAGAAAAAAAAAATGTTCGAACAAGGTGAGAGTTGCCAGTATTGGGCTTGTCCCATACTCACCAAGTTGCCTCCCTGAAGAGAATGCGCATTGGTTTGGTTTCGCCGAGTCTATTTAAGACCAAACCATCTTACCAAACTAAAGGTGATTTGGTCTATTCTCAGAGCACAAGATGTCCGAGGCTCGCCCCCGGGGTCATTGAAAGCTTGCTCTCTTCATTGTGCATGAAGCTGTAGTCCCACTAGCTTAACAGCAGTAGTGACAATTATAAACCACTCAAAACCAAACTAAACAGAGATTACATCAACATTTCCCTTTCTCCAAAAGGAAAAGAAAAACAAATTCATCCTTGTATTATATCATGAATTTCCTCGAGTTACACCAGATTGCCAAACTTCTCATAATTGTCTAAAATTGGCAAGCAACCTCCATTTTATAAGAACCAACTTCACCTATGAGTCAGGTTTAACTAATTTCAATCGTGTAACTTATCTAGTTCTTGTCTTGACAAACTTTCCTCGTGAAGCTTTCTTCTCCAACTTTTCCCTCTTCTTGCGGGTTTTTTCATCCTCAGCACCTTCCTAATCAAGGGAAGATCACAGCCAGGGTTATATAGAGGACATAAAAGTTTTTAATGTCTTTAAAAGATGGTCAACCAAAATAGGGTAAGAAAAGATACCTCTGAACCATTTGATAAAAATCCTCTGAAGAATCCAAAAGATTTGTAAGCTCCGAATGCCGGTATCTGGAAAGAAACATAGAACCAACATCTCACAATGTGAATAATCATAAAAAATTCTCTCCATGAGTATCTTCAATAACATCTCTAAAACGAAAATAGACATCTCCTTCTTCAGGTCCTAGTTTCACATCATTCTTGTTAAGAACTCACCTCAATCCCCAATGCACCACCCTTATCCTTCCCTCTACAAAGAAGGAAACAAGTGTTCCCAATTGGAAAAGCGAGGGCAGGGTTTACCAAGGAGTTTACTCTTCTAAATGAGCCATTAAAAAAAGCAATTTCCCTTTCTATAGAGTTACCCATTTTCTCATAGCAAGCAACAAGCTAGTGTTGCAGGAAAGACAAAATCACAAGATGTGCCAATAAACTAGCAAAATATACCATATCTTCACATCAATTTTAAATTGAACTGTTCAGATCCTATGCTTGCAGACTAGTATAACTATACAATAACTTCATCAAAATATATCGATACTCAAACTTTGTCACCATAGGATTAGCTAAAACTACTCATCACAGATCAACAATGACAATAACAAATCCAAAACATATTTGAGAAATATATATATATATATATATATTTCAGACATGGTTAAGAAACTTAAGTTGAATATTTAAAATACCCAAGTGAATGTTGGTCTATCTTCCCTTCAAAGACAAGAACAGGAGACCAGTATTCGTTTGAAATTTGTCCATGCTACGAGTTCTTTCTCAAGAAAATTCCAAAAGTTTCACTCATGGTGCTTTAACATGCACATATAGAAGCAATTTTATGAGCAATCAAGTAAAATGGGATCTTACCACCAAGTATGTGTACCAAAACTTTCCAGATATTATGGACATGAGCTGCACAAAGCTCGTAATGTAGATAACATCATGTAGATAGCTGCAATGCAAGATATCACCATCATCAGGCAACGATATCTCATAATCCATCAACAGAATCAAAATTGGCATCACACACACAACACAAGGTCTAAAGACAAATTAAAAGCCACCTTTCATGCAAAATCATTAGCCAAAATACCCAACAGAAGACTCAATTCAACTATTCATTTATCCTAATAAAACGAGTCAAGTCATTAAAATTAAACAATTAAAACATACCCACAAATCCCACCAGTGCTCATATCATATCCACCATCAAGAAGGTCACCGTCGTCAGCATAAGCAGGGCTGGCCATAGCAGCAAGTTG
>Ga0307515_10007222_pt1 | contig 22007 bp, 10 predicted proteins | sample 17_EM_MG_FD_194513 | JGI IMG/M metagenome (GOLD analysis project Ga0307515, IMG submission 194513) | Populus trichocarpa ectomycorrhiza microbial communities from riparian zone in the Pacific Northwest, United States - 17_EM | ecosystem: Host-associated > Plants > Roots > Unclassified | place...
GAGAATGTAAAACTCAGAGCAAAAATATGAAACAGTCAGAAAAGTTTTTGTTACGTGGTAGTAATATACTGGATTTGTTGTCTAGACAAAAATTTTGACATAAAAAGCAATGGTAGGGTAAAACAATTTAAGACATTCGTTGAATTGATAATTTAAATAATGAAAAAAAATATACAATAACAATAAATAAATTAATAAAAAAATGACAGTAAAAAAAAAAGTAAAAGAGAAAAAAGATTCCATCTAGACTAAAATAATTTTATAGAAAAACAATGAAATTAAAATAAATTAATTTTTTAAAAAAAAAAAAGTTAACCAGTGATTCTAGTCATGAATTTAGAGCTAATTCCATGGAAGTAAAACCATAAAAAGTAATAAAGCAAAGCAAAACAAAAAAGAATAAAAATAAGAAATCAACTTAAAAAAAAACAAGTAAACTCGAGGAAATCTTTTCAACTCGATCTAATCTCAAAGACTCGCAACCTGTGAAATTCTAGACCTGAATTAATTATAAAGTTTAATTCTCAGTCAATTTAATTTTAAAAGATAAAATTAAAAAAAATATATATTAATAAAAATTTTTACAAAGGTGAAAAAGATAGCAATAAAAAAAATGAGAACCAAATTTAAAAAATTAAAAAATCACATAGGTAAAATTTAAAAATATTTGTAATTTGATAGATTATTTATATATTAAAAAATGATAGAGGATGAAATTAAAAAATATTTGTAATTTTATAAATTATTCAAAATTAAAAAAATAGTAATAAAAAGAACAATGATCAAATGTGAAGAAAAGATAAATTGCAAGGGCTGGTTTGAATTTTTGAAGGGGTTAACAATGCATTCGAGATGAAGAAAGAGAAAGAGAAAAAGAAATGATAGTTAGCACCAAACCAGAGACGTATCTGGTCTACGTGTCATGCCACCTGTCAGAGACACCAAGACCTTTAAAATACAACAATAGAAGACAATATTTGATAGCTGGACAACCTTGCATTTGCCGTCTAAACAAAGCGGGGATCATCTACATGCTGACACGTGTTATGGATGTCCAACATATTTTCTTAATAATATTTAATAAATGTCAACTTCAAAAATACTCTTGAGCAACCTTCAAATCAACAGTAAAATTGAAGTAAAATGACAAAAAAAAAAAAAAGCTCTTTTGAGATAGTTATGTTGATTTTTTTATTTAAGAACATCAAGGTAATTATATTATTTTGAAAAAAAAATTAAAAGACCAAAACACCTTTGAATAATAGGCATTATATTTTTTTTTATTCTAGGATTAAATTAGTAATTTTATTGTGTAATGTAAAACAAAATAACTAATCTAATCCTGTATAATTTGTAAAGTTAATTGCGTAGTGCAAAGTTTTTTTTTAGATAGTTTACTATTTCAATAAATAGTGAAATTTTTCTTGGAATACATTAACTTCTCCTTCTTTAGTTTTTTTTTTATATATATAATTTTCTACATCGTTTTTGGTTAAGTTTTCCTACATACCGCCAATTCTGCTAAATCAATTTTCTCCTGTAAGAAGATGATTCGCTTGTTGACATGCTTTGGTATGAATTCCCATGAAACTTTGTTCCATTTTTATTTTTTCCAATTTTTTGGTTGTTTATACTTTCACTTTATTTTTGTCACCTAGATTTTTTTGCAGGGAAGAAGCAGGAATCAGAGAGTCCTCCAGCACAAACTGCTGAGCCTCCGGCTGCTGCTGAGCCCAATGACGCGACTGAGAGTCCTGATGACCGAAGAGATATTGGATTCTGTAGTATTAGAACAGGTCGCTGGCACCTTTTCTAATGTGCGAAAAAAAGATATTGGGCGGGATTGAAAAAAGTAAAATAAAACCAATGCTTGAGAAGAGTGATCATTCTCTTGGCATTGTTTTAGAAAATAAATTTAAAACCCTAGTTCTCTTATTTATTACTATATCTTTGGTCAGTGCTACATTGTGGATTAGATTTTAAAAAAAAAAAAACATAAGAAAGAAATGTTTATGGGTAGTCAATATTTTTTCTAGTAAAAAAATTAAATTATGTGAGGATTAACCCGATATAACTTGTTTGACTTGATGTGTCTAAAAAAAACCTGAATGACAGGTAAAAATATAGTTTGACTTAAAATAATTATTCAAGATGAGATTATTTTTATAAATATTGAGATGAAAATATATTGGATCGATTCGGATCAACATGTGTTAATCCGCTAATTCGTATGTCAGGTCATGAGACCATAATAACTCCATAGAAAGTAAATAAAAAAAAATTATGAAACTCAATCTTCACTAAATTTCATGTTGAAAGATGTAATTGAAATTAAAAAAATATATATAGATTAAAAAACAAGAAAGAAAAAAACATTATTCTATTGAATAATGTTTTGTGAGGAGGGGTATATTAAAATCCTCTTCTCTTTTTGTTTTTTGTTAACTAGATTGGTGGCCCGTGACCCGTGGCCCGGGCCAAACTATTTTTTCAACTCGAAAAAGAAAATTAGTTTAAGAGATGGTTGTGTTTTTAAAGAAATAAGGAAATTAGATATTCAGGTTAAACCTCGATTAATTTGATAATATGATAAATAAAAAATAGGCAACAGCAAGAACAAATGAAAATTTTTAAAAATATATTTCTAAGCAAAGTTGGGTTAACACGTGAAACTCATGACCTGACACATAAGATCAAGATAATTTTATAGAAGGACGGTATCAACAAAAATAATTATAAAAAAGGACTTGAAAAAAAAAAGAGAGATCTAAGCCAACATGATCAAAATTTTCAAACTTGCGACCCAAAAGTTAAACAAAAACTCGATCAATAAAATATTGAGGGATAAAATCACAAAAGAGAGTTCAAATAAAAAAGAATTAAAAACAAGGTAAATAGTAATAAAAAAAATAAGTACCAATCTAACATAGAATAAAATGAACGTGAAAAAACCAAAAAAAAATTAAATTGAAAGAAAATTGTAATTCTATAAATAATTTAAAATAAAACAAATAACAACACGAACCAAATTAAAAAAAAAAAAATCGAAATGGTACTTTAAAAAATGTGCAGGGTGGGCTTTGAAACCAAAAAAAAAGAGAAAAAAAAAGAAGGAAAAAAAAACGATCACCGATGCAAAATCCAATATATTTTGCCACACACACAGCCCAAGAATTGAGGCAATGCTATAAGAATTAAAATTTCACTGTGGAAGCTAGAGTTAGGTAATCGGACAACGCTATACTGATGAGACAACCACAAGTACTTTTAAAATGTGCAAGGGTGAGCTCTAGAACCGAGAAGAAGAGAGGAAAGAAGGAAAAAAAAAGAAAAAAGGCTACCAACATAAAACCTGATATATTTTTGCCAAACACGCTACCCAGGAATGGAGACAACATCATGAGGATTAAAATGGTGTTGTGAAAGCTGAAGTTTGGCCGTTGGACGACGTTGTAAGTGTTGTCTCAAAAGTGCAAGAGCACCCATGCAAGTCCGCGTTAGGTTCATGCACAACCTTTCTTTTTAGATTAAATAATATTTTATTTATACCAAAATACTAAACTGCTAATGCTAAACTCAATTATTATATATAAAAAAAACAAAGATGAAAAACTTAATTGATCAAAGGAAAAGAAAATTTTGATTAAAGAGTATCTTGGTCATTTGACTGTGCAACAAAAATAAAATAAAAATTGAAATCGCCCCTGCCTACCAGTGTTTTAATTTTTGTCTCTAACAGCATATCAATAATTTTACTGTGCAAATAACAATAAAAAGACTATTATATCTTCGCTTCCAAGGTCAGTTGTGTTATGTTTATGAAGGTAAAATCATTATGTGTTATGTTTATAAAGGTAAAATCATTATTTTATTGTTATAATTCACAATGATAGGAAGTCTATGTGTACAATAATAAAACTACAGTGAAACAAAGAGTTTTCTTAATGTTGGCATATTGATGTGATTGTGAAATCATGAGTAAAGTTAAAACGAAAGTTTATATCTAGCTTGGATATGTGGATTCCCTTGCAGCTCCTGAATTTTCAACACAAGGTCTAAAAGAATTGCAACTTGAAATAACCAATTCATTAAGAGCTTTTCTATTAGCTTGTCTATTATGGATTTGGTCAGAATGGTAGAATCTTTGTAGGATTTATGCTCTTGATAGACAAAAACTGCACCCATGAGAGATTTGAAAATCCATCGTCATGGAATATCAACAACCACCATTTTGACAGCAGAAATGCACGCTTAAAGATTTGACAATCCATTGTCAAGAAAGTTTTTGCGAATAACAACATTAAAATCAAAACCAGGACAAAAGAATTGAGTGAAGAGAGCAAGCAGATATGCCTACTTCCTCTCCACTAGTAACAGACAAGCATAAAGCACCTTTCAGTAGATGAATAATTGTTAAGTCATAAATTGGCAGACTTACAAGATACGACAACAACTTGCAAATCCTTTTCAGCAAGATCCTTTGCTCAAGTATCAAGCAGGTGGAGGATTTAGGAGTATTCGTAAAAAGAATCCAGGTTTCAAGGAAGAAGGAACAGCAGTGAGCAAAACCATCTCACATCACCAGCAAAAGAAAGATCAATGAAGATCTAAGTTCTCAAAGGTTCCAATGCCTGTTGTTGCATTTATGTGAAAATAAGAAGTGATCCAATACATATGCCGAAGTTACCAACCAAAGACTAACAAACAAATATTTTTGCAGAGTTTCACTGATGGTCAGAAATTTAATACACAATAAATAGAAACATACATGAGACTCTTATTCCGAAATGAGATTCTCCATCTAAATAGTAATAGGAATCCTCCTTAGACAAAGCAACAGCAACCAAAGCCACACATCCTAAGGAAAAACATATAAACTAACCTCAGCATCAGAAAATTATATCCTCATCCTTCTCTGAAGCAGACAACATGTTTTGAGCTGAATTTAATGAAATCCCTTTCTGCAAGGAAACTTTCTCAGCAACCTGTCCCTCGGCAAACTGCTTGGCAGCAGCAAGCTGTCTCTCAATTTCCCTCTTCTTGAAACCCTGTATCTTCTTCAATCTGAAGAAATCTTCTCTTTCAAGCTCATCCAACTCCCCCTTGATGTAGGTTATAGTATTCTCCAATCTTGGCTTCACAACATTCTCCAGTGCATTGACCCTACGATTTGTGGTCTTGATAGCCGTATCAAGCGTCATAAATGATGTCTGAAGTGAAGCAAGCTCAACAAGAACCTCAATAGCTTTCACATAAGCAGCACGACAGGCCTGAACCTGTTGGCCACCTCTTGCCAATCCAGTGAGGTCATTCTTAGTCTCACCTTCATGGAAATAGTCGAACTTAGGAAGCTTAACACCAGCAACATTCTCTTGCCGAGATCGGACTTTAAGAGTTGCAGTTTGGACATTCTCAAGGACAGTATGCTTGATGTTCTCACCAGCGACATACTTTGCTTCAGTTAAAGCAAATGAGGAGGCTTTCATTTTATCTCCCATTGATTCTTTTGTAGAGACAATCTTCTTGAGAATCTGCCGGAACTGCACAGTTAAAGCATCACTCTTCTTCTTGAGAAGAGCATGACCTCTTGTAGCACCAACAAGGCGAGCTTTCACAACTCCAAGCACTGTAACAGTAGGAACCACATTCAAGCGCTGACCTGAACCTGACATCTTTAAGAGAATCTGAACCAAAAGTAAAGGAGAGACAACATTAATAATCATTTTCTCTTGAATTGATTGATACATAAGTGTCTCTTTATAGGAAATATAACATCAATACAATGATGAAGCAATGCTAAAGTTTCTTAGATCATCACTTTCACAGATATTTCATTTCTTCTGATAATCCACATTCTTAACAAACACATAAATACATACCAGTACAAGAAGAGAATAAGTGATGATATTATTTCCCATAATCCATTTATCTTTTTCCACAAAACAAATAACTGAATGAATGATAAGAAAGGATTGTAAGTACTACCTTACACAGTTTCACCAAACTGATAACTCACCAGATCACAAACCAGTTTACAAATTTATGGAGGCATGCTAAGCTCTATAAAAATAAACCTTAGCAACATCTCTAAATTAAATCCAAACATGGATACCAAATACACCCCAATTTTATATGCCATCCATAACAGCTAATCCACTTTTTAAGACCTTAAATATCCTCCCATTTTTTGTTCATTTCAGATCACAATTACCAAAAACAAAATCCAAATAAACCAGCATCATATCAAAACTACGATTTGTATCTGCAGCATCAACTTTTTTTCATTAAGCTGAAAAGAAATTATCACTTTGATGCTTGTACAAAAGCAATGGAAAAAGTGACAAGATTCAAGATGGGCATGAATATAGTCATGTTAACGAGAGGCCATTAAGCAAAATAGTATTAACAATCCCCTAACACACAATAGCTAACAGATTAAATTCAGGCAACCCCATTAATAGACTTAAAGATCCAAATCAAAAACCACGATTTTCTCAGCAACCAAGCACCAATATTCTCTTATTTTCCACCAAATCTCTCCAAAACTAAAAGCAAGATTGACCAACCCAAATATTCATTAAACTAAACAAGAGGGATAAAATTTAACCCCACAAATTGATTACTTTTCATGATTATTTTACAGTCAGAAAATAATTAAATACACAAAAACATTTGAGGAATTTGAAAAGGAGAGATTAGAGATCACCAAAAAATAGAAACGCAGTGGATCGCTAGACCGGAGCTGCACGGCGGTCGGAAGTTTGTTCTTGAAAGAAATCAACCGGAATGGTTAATTGATGAATGATGATGGCAAACAACAGTTCTCTCTCTTTGCTGCCAAAACGATCTCTTCTATTGTTTTTATTTTTATTTTTTATTTTTTATTTTTTATTTTTTATTTTTATATTGAGTTACAGGAGGGAGGGAGGTGGACGATTATTTGGTGGGACCCATTGGCCCACTGAGCAGCTTCCCCTGTCCATCTGTCCTGCCGACATAACATGGACTCGTGTATTTTTCCCTTTTATTTCTTTTATTATTATCACTTTAACTAAATAAAGAGAGAGCAACAATTTATGATTTTCTTCAACAAGGTTACTCACTTATTAAGCAATATTATCCTTCGAAATAAAGTAAATATTGAAAAAAATAAAAATTGCGAGTGGTATGTTTAGTAATTTTTAAATCAAAATTTAAAAATATAATTAGAATTATTAATCGTTTGTGTGCAATATTATTAGAAATCAACCTAAAATATGCAATATTGAGTTATTGATCAAACCCTATCAATTGTATTATAATAAAAATATATTTTTTATATAAGAAACACGAAACTAAAAATGATAGAGTGATATGTGTATAATTATTAAGATGAAGCTATCGAGTTAATATACTACAAGGTATAATGTTTTTCTTTTTTAGAAAAATTCATTAATATAAAAGGAAGCAAATAATAAAGAGATTTGTTTTATGTTAAAATCTTCAAATATTAAAAACATCATAAGTAATTTTTTATATGCAATTTAGGTTAGGTTAGGTTGATTCATGAAATTTAGGTTGATTTCTTTTTAAAAGAAAGATATAAAAAAGACTACAAAAAATACTGAGAGAATACCAATCCAATTTAATATTAAAAGATGAAATAAATTAATTTAATCAAACTAAAAAAAGATTCATTTTAAAAGAGATAGATCTAGCAATGACAAAAAAAAAACAAGGAAACCCTGTTACTATCAAAACATCTGAAAAATCCCATACAAAGCGGAAAAAAATACCGGATGATATACCAAAAAATAATATTAAAAAAAGAAAAGAAAAAAAACCAAGCAAACAATCTTCTAATTCTGGATTAATATCTCAAACTCGCAACCTATTAAGCTATAAACTCAAGCCCAAGTAAGAAACTCAACCCCCAACAAATTTAATGTTGATCAAGAACAAAAATCAAACTAAAAACATTTTAAAGGTAAAAGGATAGCAATAAAAGAATTGAGAATCAAATTTGATAAAAAGAACATAAGGGGGATGAAATTAAAAAATAAATTCTACAAATCATTTTAAATAAAATAAATAGCAATTAAAAGAATAAAGATCAAATTTAACAGATGAAAAAATCAAAGGGCATGAAATTGAATACAAATTCTAATTTTATAAATTATTTTAAATAAAGTACATATTAATCGAAAGATCATAGACCAAATCTAGACAAAAAACTAACTCAAGGGTTGCATTGAATTTTTCAAGGATCAAATTTAACAAATAAAAAAATCAATGAGGGTGAAATTGGAAACAAATTTGAATTTTATAAATTATTTTAAATAACACAAATACTAATAAAAAACCAAGGATCAAATATGAGAAAAAAAACTAATTGAATGGTTGCATTGAATTCTTTTTAGGGTCAATGTGCTTCCCTGAGATGAGAGAGAAAATGAAAAAAAAAAAACAAACTATTATTGATGATGAACTAAAAGCAAAGAAGAAACACATGTCATTTGGTCAGGTAGGACCGTTAAGAGGATTTCATCGCCACCTTAAAAGCCACCATTGGCTACGTAAATTAGTTGCATGATCACCACAAACATTAATTGTTTTAAATAATATTATATATCTTGTAAAAGATATATCAACCTCTCACTTAATTCGATAATTACCCTAAAAAAAAAAAAAAATGCAAATGCCTTACGCACCCGTTTCTTTTGTTTTTTGTTTTTTTTGCTTATAGGGGTAAGTTCAATAATTCATTATGCAAATAAATTTGAAATGCCAAAAATATCATCAAGTGATAGATATATATATGTCACTTCGCTTTTAATGATAAAAACGACATTATACTATGCAAAAAAATATATGTAGACCAATTTGCCTTCAATTAATTCAACAATACCTAGTGAAACCCCTTGGAAAAGATAAAGATACTCTTGAAAACAACAATTATCAATTTTGTCAAGAAGAATATAAATGTCAAAATACCATTTGAATTCACAGTGTTTTGAGTCCATGTACACAATAAAAACCTCATGACTTTTAGTTATTTTTTTAATATCTTGTAAAAGACACATTAGCCCCTCTCTCAATTTGATAATTACCCAAAAACTAGAAGAAAAAAATACACAAATGCCCTTGCACACTCATTTTTTTTCTTTTTTTTTTGGCTTCCAAGTGTAAGTTCAATAATTCATTGTGCAATAAATTTGAAATGTCAAAAATACTCCCAAGTGATGATATGATATTTTGCTTTTAAAGGTAAGAAAATCATTATACCGTGCATAATTATGCATAGACAAATTTATCTTTAATTAATTCACCAATGTTTAGTGAACTCTTGAAGAAGACAAAAATACCTCTGAAAACAATCATTATCAATTTTGTCAAAAGGAACGAAGACATAAAAGCATTGTTTCAATTTTCAGTGTTTAAATCTATGTCTATAGTAAATGCCTGATGGTTTTATTTATTTATTTATTTTTTTAATGATGGAGGCTCATTCCTATTAACATATGATTCCTGGGCTCAAAGTATATATAAAAAGTTTTGTTGTGAGCTATCCAAAAGGAGGAGTTTAGAGAAACCATTTGAAATGGTAAAAATGAGATGCTACTCGAAAAACTAATGGTCACCGTTACGATTATCAAAGTTTTTTTTATTTTTTTTTGGTTGGCTGGTTCCGCCCAGCCCAATAATAATAATAATAATAATAAAAAAAGTTTTTTTAGATTTTTTTTATTTTCTCACATGTTTTTCTATCAATTTTACATAATATCGAGCTATATATTTACATTGTAAAATACAGATCTTGTATTAAAATACCTGGTTTTCTTCGAAAAATTTCTTAAAAATTTAAAAATTCAAAACAAAATCTCAAAACTTTTAAATTAATTTCCCCTTTCAAAAAAAAAATTTTGTTTTCATGCATACAATTTAAAAAGCATATTTTCAAAAAAAAAAAAAAGCATCTTTCTCATGTTTTAAAACGTAAAAAAAAAATATCGTACCCAGTTTATGATTATCCATTAAAATTTGACTAAAATATCAAAAATCCTACACCAATTATTTTGTTCATTTTATATTAGGGTTTAGATGTAGACTTTAATATTTGGAGGTGTAAAACTATATAATAGAGTACACCTTCAGGTATTAAAGATATAAAATACAAAATAAATGTGATGTCAAAACTTAGACTTTAAAACAGTTAGAATTGAATCCAATAAAGTAGAGACTCTCTCATGAAAGGAGATCTGTTTTAGACTTTAGAAGAAAACCAACGGATAGAAATTTGACTTAGAAAAATAATCAAACAACAATGCAACTTACCTTAGGTAGGGTGCACTGAGGGTGATGTATCTTTCATTTGCACAATCAGTCTCTTACTCCGACTCTCGCAGACCATTAGGTTTCCTAGTAACCTTATTACTAGGTGGTGAATCCTATATCTTAATCATAATTTTATGATTAAACCAAAAACACTTTCCTTCCCAACAGCGTACCTCTTAGAAGGCTCGCATTTCAAAGCGCACCAGCCTTGACATCGCCCTCGACGACAATATTCACGGTCATTGTCACCATTATTATCACTAATTATTACCAAAACTTTAAAACGTGTAGAGAAATCACTATACATATAGACACAAAAAACTATTCATTACTACAATGAAATTATGTTTTTTTTCTCTCGTGATCCATTGGTCATTAAAGAATTGTTTAGGGTATATGTGTTATTTTTACTTTTTGAAACAGTAATAATTAAATTGTCCCCCAAATAAAAAAACTATAAAATTGTTGACCAAGGGTATTTCATTTTATTTATTTTTAAAAAAATAGCAAAATTACATTTTGAAGGCGATGAAGTTTACTACAATGAAATTACTTTTTTTTTCCCTATCATAATGGTTCTTTTTTTAATTCCAGACTAATGACGGGCATTTTAGTCTTTTTATTTTGAATAATTAATATAGATACTCAAAAAGTTGGTGGTGCGTGGGATGCGCCTGCGCCTTTTGAACGTCGTGTGTGGCGCCTCCTAGTGGCAAAACATACATTTCTACAGTGTCATTAAAAGCATCACCACGTTTTCTTTCTCCTGGTGAGGTGTCTGTTGGAGAAGATAAAGTTGTTTGTCATCGCTGGGCATTTGTTCCCCCCCAGTATTACTTGGTCCTTGTTTTTGGTATTTTAGTTTCAGTTCCCTATTCTTTTGATTTTGATTTTGATTTTGATTTTTTGTTATTGATCCTTTTACAAAAGTTTTATTGATTTTCAATTTAGTCCTTCAATTGCAATTCATAATATATTTTTTTTCAATTTAGTCCTTATTCTTTTGGTTTTTATTTTTTTTTACCTTAGATCTTCTATAAAAGTTTTATTATTTTTCAATTTAATCCTTTAATCCAAGTTTATGATGTACTATTTTTTTTCAACTTGGTCCTCATTCTTTTTTTTTCTTTTGTTAAAGTTATTTTTGTTTTCAATTAAACTCTTCAATCAAAGATTATGGGTTGCCCTCTAATTTATATTTTATTTCAATTTTAACCCTCATTGTTTTAATGATATTTTTTTTTTCTATGGATCATTTCGTGTAATTTGTTTTTTTTTCTAGTTTTATCATTCACCGTTTGATTTGTTAGGGATTGTGCTTCATGGTTTTTTCATCTACGGTGCTTATGGTCTAATGACTTGGATCAAAGGTTTGAAGAGTTAACGAGGTTGATATCCTTTTTTTTTGGCTTATTTGTTTTTTGGTTTCATCATTCGATATTAGTTTTTTTTCTTAAAAAAAGATTGGTTTGTGGTTTTTTTCAATTTATTTTCTATCGAGTTATCCTAGTTTCATGACTTGGGTCACGAGTTTTTGTGGGTTAACCTGGATTGGCTCGCCTTTTATTATCCAAGTCACATGTCTTTTACACTAACTCGAGTTGACTTAAGTTATTTTTCTTCTTTTTTTAATCCAATTTCATACCTATGAAGTTTTTTTTTTAATTTCAAGTTATCATGGTCTTTTATTTTTATATAAAAAAATTCCTTTTAATATCATTGTCTATTTTTTTATTGTTTAATTAAAATAAAACTAACTTACTAAACTCAATCAAGGTTGTTACCCGAGTAGTTTGTTTTTTCTATTTCTTTTGAATGCGTTTGTGACGTTGCTTTTTTTAAAAAAATTCTAATTTTGATTTTGATTTTGATATTATTTTAATTGATATTTCAATTAATATCCTTCCTCCATGATTATTAACTTGTCTTTACATAGGTGAACTTTATTTAAAAAAAATATTTTTAAAAAATATTTCTAATATGTGTAATCTTGCATGATATATTTTTTTTTTTATTAAATTAATTTCATGCATGTGTTTATTTTTATTATTGTTTGGTTGAATAAATTTCTGATTTTAATAAATAAATTCGATAAACACAACTGAGTAAATGTTCAACGTTGCGAAATCAAATATCTTGATTCATATTTATCTCTTAATTTTTCTAATTTTATTTTGAGTTATTATTAATGATTTTATTTTCATTTATATACATAAATAATTATCAATTTATTTAATTAGATACTTGCAATAAATTTTTTAATTTACACTTATAATTTTTTTTATGTAAAACAATGCGTCAAAAAGCTTGTGTATCCAAAAACATTTGTTGAAAATAATTTACAATCCACGAAAGAGCGCAGTTAAAATAGCTAGTAATAGAGAACCAAATAGTTTAATGTTATTGATTTGAATTGAATAATTCAAATTTTATGAATATATTTTCTTATATATTAAAAAAATATGGGGAATGTCTCAATTCATTTGAGTAATAGGGTATTGGATATATATATATATATATATATATATATATAAAGCTTCACTTCACTGTGCCTTCGTGCCTCCTCTCGAACAGCCTATGACCTCTCCTCTGCTCTCATCAGCTGCCACCAAACCAAAATAGAGCTTAGATAAGTATGTTTAAGTAAACATAATTGCTAAAATAAGAAGATAAGTTGCGTAGCAACAAATTTTTCTTGTGTGAATTCTACAGCAACTCAATAATTTAATAGAGTTTTAGGGGAAAGCATCCACAAATTGAAGGCTGGGAATAAGACATTGAGATTTTTTGTCATCAACAAGAGATGAGAATGATGCAAAAATCATCAGAATTCAGATTTCAAAAAATTTTAGACTTTTAAAATTAAAGAGAAGTGCTGAAGTCCATTCAAATAAAATTTTAAATTGTTCTGTGCATCGGTTTTATTTTTAGTATTGTAATTTAAATTCAAGTTCATTAGGATTTTCTCTTGATTTTCTCTCCCAGAAGAAATGATATTGTCTTCCACCATGTTTCCCTTTTCTCTTTCAAATATTTCTAACACGTGTTACATGTAATGAGACAAGGCTCTAACAGCAAATCATTATACGCCTCTTATCTTCTTCTGTGAAAAGGAATGAAAAATGATGTTGTGAAGTCCAAAGAAAGAATGGAGAGAAATTTCATCATCCAATTTCCTGTAGAATTTGATGAAAGAATGTAGAACTCAGGGAAAAAATATGAAATCGACAAAGACAGAAATGTGTTTGTTCCAGCCGCTGTAATCACTCAACTTCTCATTTGCTGAACTGGGAGGAGATATCTAGTGCTTCTTTTCTCTGCTTTTGGATCCTTGCAAATGAGGAAAGGCAAGCAAGATGTTATGTGCTCTTAAATCCTGCCTGGTCAGTATCCCAACCACTGGAGGGACCTGCAAACGGAACATCACCATTGGGTTAGTGATGGTTTAACCCTTCAAAACTCACAAGTTCTAAGTTGATTGACCATCTTGAATTGATTTTGTTCGATGAAATCAAGTACTAGAAAGAATTATGCAGTTGGTATGTCACTCTGAACAGAAACTTACCCCAGCTGCTTGATACTTGGGTAGAATGAGCATATGGCGAAGTCCCACCTGCCTGAAGAGCACCATGGCTTTTGCTACTGACATGCTGTCCACGACTGTGTAAGGGGTTGTGTTGGTGAGAGGATGCAAGTCAACATACATTTCCATCTCATTCCTTGTCACAGCCACCTCTTCAATTGTTCCATCCCTCTCAGCTAGCTCAACCCAGTCAAATTTCTCTCTTACTTCCCATTCCTCTGTTCTTCTTTTCTCTGGCAAGAACCACTTTTTCTTCAGCACTTGAACTAGGTGAGCTCTCAGGATCAGGCCATGTAGTTCTGTTGCCCCAGTGGCCAGCCCCATAAGTGGCACCACTCCTTCGTCTACAACTGGGAATCCATTATGCGTGGTGTTTTCGAGGACTTCAACAATCCGGGATACCTTTTCAACTCCACAAAGAGTGACTACTGGTGGTTTGGCATCAGCAAGCTCAGCAACAGTGAGATTTCTCATCCATGGCTCAGGGTTTGCGTCCAAGAAAGGCAGGCCTTTTAGATCCAGAATAATTTCATAGATGCTTGGATTAAAGCTGTCTCCAACAGTTTTGGATATAAGGAGAACTATCATTGTTATGGGAAGTAATAGGAGGTTGTTGGTGAGTTCAAGGAAAATCACACAGAGTGAAACAGTCATCCTCATCGATCCAGCCATGAGGGAGGCTGCACCAAGAACAGCATAAAGCCCTTGATCAATTTTGGTATAGGACCCCATGGCAATACCAAGCAGACGGCCATAAGCTGAGCCCATAAGGATGATGGGGAGGAAAAGTCCTGAAGGCACAGCAATGCCGAAGGTAAATAGTCCTAGGATGCAATAGAGTACAAAGAAAATTAGGAGGGATGCAGGCTGAAACTCCTTAAGAGCGTTGGAAGAGAAGATGTTTCGAACGGCATCATCATTTGTTGTGAAAAGGAGAGTAGCAAGGTCATTATAGTGGCCATCTGGACAGTTGAATTGCTTGAAGTTGCCTGACCGGGAATTAGTAGGGCAGATCTCTTGTACAGAGGGATCACAAGGTTGGCACTTGGCAAGGAAAGGTAAGCCATATAGACACACTGAGGTAAAGATTGAAACAGTTAGGGCGAGAAGGAGCTTATGTATTCTTCCCTTCCTGCACAAAAACAACAGGTGATTATTAACAGGCAGTCTAAACCTTTCTGTCAAATTCATTCAACTATGTGGACAATGAAGTGATTCTTGATGGTGAAATTGAGCACCCATTTCATATTTGGCATAGGTTTTAAACCGAGGATTGTTTCATTCATGCTATAAACAATTGAATCAGTTCAGTCGAGGATTCCTGTGGCTGTGAGTGTTGCATTGTTTAGCAGCATTTTAGAAATTCAAAGATTGTAATGCGTCAACTCTATTTTTGTAATGCAATTAAAGAGAGTCGGATTAGTCTGCTTACTGGTTGATGAGATTGTAGACTACAAGGACCTTGTGGAGAAGGTAATTGTAGAGGCTTCCCAGAATTCCTCCAAGTATGCCAATTATGGTGATAGGGATGACATCCATCACATGGTATGTCACCACAACATCGCTCACATCGAACATTATCAGCCCTCCTTTTCCAAACAGTCCACACTTCCCTGAATTGCATATTTCAATGAAAGTCCTGAGGATTACCACAACTACTGCTGTGCTGAAGAAAGTTCTCCAGAGGAGTGCACTCCTCCACCATGTTGCTACCTCTTCAAGAGCAAAGAGGACACCACCCACTGGGGAACGGAAAGCTGCACAAACACCCGAGGAAGCACCGCAGGTGATGATATCTCGGCGGTCTCTGTCATTGTTGAAATAACGAAGCCAGCGCCACTTGAGTCGGTAATTATCAGGTCCCCCTTGGCCTAACAAGGAAGCAATGCAGCTGCCAATGTGCACCAGAGGCCCTTCTTTCCCTAAATCAAGTCCAGCAGAGACAGCTCCTATGCTTCCAAATATCTAACAATAGCAAGGAAAAGACTTCAGGATTCCTAGGAATTGAAATAACTCGATGCTAATATCCAAGATCCGTCCTTGACCGGATGTGGACTTTCATGTTGTTTTTAGTGGGAACGTCAATTACTGAATGCCTATGCAACAGAACTCATAAAATGCATTTCTGATCAGTAACTTGATTCTTACACTAAACAAAATCGGTAAATTCCTGTCCCATTGCGGGATCTAAACAAGCATACTAAAAGTAGAAGGTTTGTGATTAACGTTTTACTTCCAAAAACTTAATCAAATTGGCCTTAAAACTTAGCCTTCAGAAACCAATGGAAGAAACATGTGATCTTTTCTTTCAGGTAGCTGAAACTTGCTCTGTTATATTGCTTGCATTTGTTGAAAAAGCTCTGATGCCAATGGTAAAACACACAGAGTATTTGAGCCTCCCTTCTTTAATTCGTATATTTAAGCTCAAACTATCTTATTCCAACAAAGATTATAAATACTAGTTCAACAACGATTCTAAACACAAATCCATTTATACTTCGTGTGTTTTAGTTTTCAACAGCATTAAAATTCAACATCTATTGGCTCTAAGTTTGTATACCATTAAGTTTGAATTCAATTATAGAAAATTCCATTTGAAAGCTAGCACACCTTAACGATCAATGTTGTAACCCCAAACATGTTAGGAGTATCAACTCCATTGAGATAAGCTTTGATTTCAGGTATACCAGGCCCTGCTGCAGTTGGTGCAAAACACACGCACAGGACGGAAGCAAATAAGGTTAAGAGAAGATTAGCCCCTGTGAAGTAGACTAGCCCTGTCAAATACCTGCACCACATACATCATGAAAAAAGGAAAACATTCTAATGATCACAACCAGCCTTGATCAAGATTGGGAAAAGAAAATGAAAAGAGAACGGAAAACTCACCTTTTATTCTCTATAAAGTGAACCACAGCAAGAATCTTGTAACCAGCAATGTTCTCAACTGCAAGATTGATGAAGGTTGCAATTAATCCAGTTAAAAGTCCAACAAGAAAGGCCAATGTCCATTTCCAGAATATATACTGCAAGACTTGAACTTTGGATCTGCTTCTCCAATCGTGCTTGAAAAGATCATTCTCATTGATCCTGCATCAAAGCCATACCAATTCAGACAAAATGTTCTTCGAGGAAAAAAGCAAAACAAGAAATGTAAGAGAAAGAAGGGTCATTAAGTTATTTACTCGTAATCCAAACTCTCTATATGTGAGACCTTGGCTCCAACCAAGGCTAGTGGATTAGAAGATAGTGTCCTATTTCTCTTGAGGAGTGGCTGGTGAAGTGTATTGCTTTCTGGGTCTCTTCCTTCTTCACCAACTTCCAAGTTATGACCTGCTGTTGCTTCTGCCAATTGGCTTGAATCTGCCTCCATTGTGATAACAGAATTTGCAGAGACAGAAGCTCAGAAGTTCTTGGATGTTGGTGTTTCTTTGTGCTTGATATATTAATATAGTATAAATACTATGTTCTTGGGGGATTTAAATTTGGATTTGCTGTCAGATACTTGCACCAACCAATACAACTCTAGTCCATTTCGTCATTACTGGAGTACCTTTACCTATACTAGTCTTAGAACACACTTCATAAGTATTTCTATATATAATGATAATCATGGCAATTATCAGAATGTGATGTCTTTTTGAAAGCTAGAGGGGTGGGAGATTTTGAGATAAGGAGGTAAACTAGGCTTTGGACTTTTGCTTATAAATAACATCCAATAGTCTTCTTGAATGTAACTTGGCAAGTTGGTTTGATCAAGAATGACAGAGAGATGGGAAGTCCTACAGCAAAATTATTGTCTCATGTCCCTTTCTTCTTCATTTTATATGTGAATATGTCACCCTCCAAGCCCAATATTCAAGAAGATTTTTAGTAAAAATAAGTCCCAGTGACCTCCAGATTTTCTTAACGAAAACTATAGGATGATGGATTTGCATAATCAAAACTGTATTATTAATTTTCTTCAAAAATTTCCTGCGTTCTTGGAGATAAGCCTGCAAATTGTTATTGCCATTGACTTTAAATGAAATAAAAAGCAATTGCTTGAAAGGAAAAGCAACAATATAAATAATTATTAATTAATCATGCCAGTCATATGATCATGTTCCACCTTCCTTTTTCATCAAGATAATAATAATCCCAGCTTTCTTTTCATACCTAGTATTTTTCTCCATTTTTTTCTTATTATTATTTTTTTTTTTAAAAAAAAAGATTATTCCTGGCTGTGCATGTTACACATGCTGCCACCGAAATCACCACCTAAGATCTCCGGTCATCCCCATGAACACATGATTGTTGGCTGATCGATCCAATCTAGGTTCCCAGTAAGTCATAAACAATGAAATATTGCTTGTGGGGGGTCACTGTGGTTTGCATCTACAAAATCCAAGTCTGGTCCCTTGTTGACAGATAAGCGCCGTCATATTCCAAGTGGAGTAAGAATCGAACAAATCAACGGTCTAAAGTAACCGGCCCTTGAGGTTATTGAAAGGCCAGTCTTATCCATTATTATTTTAATTACAAGTAAAATGATAATATTTATAGGAGTATTGTCTGGTTTTATGCGATTTGAAGAGGATCAACATGGGATTTGGGTCCCATGTGCAAATCATTTTAAAGCACTTGACAGAGATCTACTGTAAGACAATTCAATCCCCGCATACCATAGAGTTTGGATAATCTTCAACGTTTGATTGAAGGGTTTTATCCAGGAAATTAAATTAGTGTTTAATCATTTTAATCGATTGGTTTGTTAATGTTCAAGGATGCTATAGCTAGCAAATTGCATGTTGCTTGCCTTTTCATTTAGCCCAGGAGAGCAAATTAACATTGTTTAATGTCAATTATGCAAATGATTACCGTAACAAATATGCAAATCCGCTGGTTTCTGCGCAACTTGCAGTTGATTGGTTTGGTGTTGAAAGGTTTGGCAACTCGGAGCCTGCAAGTTGGAGGTCCATATAGTCAGGAGGCGAGGGTACTCAAGGCTGCAACAACCAAATTTGGAGGACCCAATAGCTGCGGAGGTCCGATTTGCATGGCATGTCTTGACCTTTTCACTTAACCCAAGAGTTCATCCTTGTAAACACGTGAAATTATATAATGTATCTGAAAAGCATTTTGGTCATGGTTCATGAGATGAACTAATGCATGGTATGGGTCCCTTGGGTCATCTCTGTACATTGTTTTGATGTCGTTTTCTTGTCTTTGTTTCTTTCTTTTTTAAGTAAAAGACTGGTTTTCATTTAATCTTTAAATTAATAATAATAATAATAAAAATCAATCCTCGTTACTTAAAATCACTTGAACTTTTACATTCTGATACATTATAGACTAATGATATTTTAGTAATTAAACTATGCAAATATATGTTCTTAAAAATATATTAAAATAATTTTTTTTATTTTTTAATATTTATTTTTATATCAGTATATCAAAACAATTCAAAAACATACAAAAATAATAATTTAAAACTAAAAAAATTTAAAAATTTTCAAACATACAATTAAACAACAATACCAAACAATCCCTAACTCCTAAGTTATTCTCTATTTTTTTTTTTCCCAAACATCACATGTAAGAACAATGTATTGTTTAACAACAACATAGAGAAAAAAACCTCTTTTTCTATACACTCCCTTTGTTCCAAAGATATAATCTTATTTATCTTTTCACATAGATTAAGAAAATGCAATTAATATAATGTCATATTATTTTATTTTCAAGTTATTTTCAAATGTTATCCTTAGTTGTTTTATAATGAAATCCATCAAAATTAATAGAATTAGCCTAGTAGTGAGGAATTTATTTATTACAACCGTTTTGAGACATATGTGGACAATATCTTCATGATGCAGGGAGTATAAATTAAATCTCAAGTTTTTTTTCATAAGATTTATATATTTATTTGTTTTTCTAAAGCTTTTAGAATTTATCTTGACACTGGTACTATCATGTAGAATATATTAGTGATTTTACTTACTGTATATAAATTAGTATTTGGCTAAAAAATCAAATTAATTTTACAAGTATTATTCTCATACACATATTCACATAACAAAGCTAATAAAATTTTGATAAACTTTAGAGATTCATATACTTTTCGAAAGCTTGGAGGATTTGTCTTGATTTTGGTGCTCCCATTTAAGATATATAAATAACAAAAATTTAAGAGAGTATTAACTACTATAATAGGTAGATGAAAATTAAAAAAACAAAAAGTATAAGCAATTTAGAATTTTATAGAATAAAATCACCATACAAAAACTCTAATTTAAATTTTATTATTGAACAACGAGTTTACACACAAAATATATTTTCTTATTTCATCCAATTCTTTACTAAAATACAAGTTAGAGAACCTTATTTATACTATTTCTAGCTAGATCTATCTTGAAGCAAAAAAATAATAATTATTATTGATTTATTCTAGGGATTTCTAAACTAAATAAAAAGAATAAAAAGAATAATTATAAAAAAGCCTCATGTAGTTTATTAATTTTTTTGTAATTTTATTTTTTATTCTTTCAAAAATTATATTTTACATTCTAAAGTTTATAAGTTCATGACATTTTATATTTTTATTCTGACACAAAAAAAATTAAAGTAAAATGTCATATTATTTACATGATTATCAATTATCATTATATTTTAATTAATAATTAAAAGCATTTTTATTAAGTATTATATTTTTCCATTAAATTAAAAAATAATAATAACCCTCCCCCACCACCCTCACCTTTTTCTCCTTTCTCTTGAATTGCTGGAGATTTTATATGACTTCTCCCAGAATTTTCTTGCACATGGTTTAATTACGGGGAACAACCATTGAATAAACACCACCACAGCCGTACCCACTGGAAAATTACATTTATTCTCAATTTCTAAATCCCATCCTCATCCTTAAATTTCCAAATAATTTCTTTAAGAGCTAGAAGTTACAAATGATAACTTACACCTGAACGGGTTAATAGGTCTTCTTACATCTTTGTTGCCTAGTATAATAAATAAATTATTCTAAAAAAAAAAAAACTCTTCGAGCAAAGAGCTTTTTAGGTTTTTTGAATTTTTTATACTATAATGACTTTAATGTCCTTCAAAATTAAAATAAAAGGAATATTTTCATCATTTTTTTATGATATTTTTTCGTTATTCATGTGTAGGAACACGCAGTAGCAAGTGGATATCGCTCGTGCCTTCTAAGTGGCGTGTGTGGCGCCGTAAAATTTCTAAACGACACCTTTCGAAGCAGCGTTTGATATGTTGCATTGCCCCTATCACGGTGGTGGGGTTCATGGCACTAAAAGATTAGCGGTTGAGCTCCACCCACGTGTTTTTTTTCCCTCTCTTTCTTGTCTTCCCTCCTAGAAAAACATAATGCCCATTGCAAAAAAAAAAAAAAAAGTCTGGTTATTTGTTTATTGAATCAAATTAGATCCTTATTTTTTTGATTGCAATGTATTTGGTATTGAATCTTTTATTGGATTATTTTTTTTTTCAATTTCATCTCTTAACATTTGATTTTTATATCAAATTTGGTTCTTCTTTTTTTATTGTTTTTTTTATCCTTTTCTTAATTGAAATTATTTTTCAATTTCATTCCTTATGATTTGATTTGATTTGATTTGATTTGACTTGACTTTTGGGTCAAATTTGGTCCTCATTCTTTTGAAGTCTATATTTTTTATCCCTTTTTTAAAAAACAATTATCCCTAATTATTTTGGTTGGTTGAGAATTTGATTTTTTTTTTTTTAGGTTTGCCTTTTATGCTGTAATTTGACCTCGTGATCGGTGTTATAAGTTTTGAAGATTAGACCAGGTTGGCTTCACTTCAGTAGTTTTTATGTCCTTTTAAAAAATTTAATTTCATCTCTCATCATTGGGTTCATTGGAAATTGGTATTCATTAATTTTTTTTAGTTTTCTTTTTATAGAGTTATCCAAATATTATGTCCTAGGTCATGGATTCAGTAAGTTCATCAAAGTTGACGCGAGCTTTTATTTCATTATTTTTTATTTTGTTTTTTAATTTTTAATTTTTCCTTTCAATATTATATTAGTTTTAGAATTGAGCCTTGTGATTTTATTCAATCTGTTTTTTACAGGGTTA
>Ga0307515_10007223_pt1 | contig 22006 bp, 29 predicted proteins | sample 17_EM_MG_FD_194513 | JGI IMG/M metagenome (GOLD analysis project Ga0307515, IMG submission 194513) | Populus trichocarpa ectomycorrhiza microbial communities from riparian zone in the Pacific Northwest, United States - 17_EM | ecosystem: Host-associated > Plants > Roots > Unclassified | place...
GAGTAAGTGTGCCCTGGATTGTGAACCGGCCCCACCGGTGTCGGCCTTCTTGGTACAGATGTACCCCCATCGCGGCCATGAACCAGGTGAACCAGGGATGGACGACGTGCCCGGACAAGTCCCCTTTGCGAATAAACCTCTCTTTCAAGGGGGTAAAGTATATGCCTAGACGTAACGAATTGGAAAAGGCCAGAGAGCGGCTTGAGGACAAGGTGAGGAAGAGAACGAAGAGATGACGCGAAGAAATGACTGACAAGTAACCCATATGGCGCTCGTCCACGGCACGGAGGAGCGGCAGAGGGTGAGGAGACGGAGGTATTGACGAGGGAAAGAAACTTGGAGGTGTTGGGTGCACGCTACCGCTATCAGATGATGAGGGGATAAGGACTTGTCGGAAGGACACGGGGATGGGATCGTGGTGACCGCGTTCACTAGATCCAGATTCTTCATTGGCGTCACCTCCTTGGGGAGCATTGTCATTCTCATCGTAAATGCATGGTGGAACATTGCGGGAGCGTAAAAATTTGGTGCAGATCGGGCGGAGTCCATCACATTTCTAGAACAATGGGGCAAACGGATGGAATGAGGCGGAGTGGGAGAGAGTAGTATCAACGACGGACCTTTTTCTTGCTCCTGGAGTGGCAAATGAGAACGGGGATCAGGAGGAGGGATCTTCGGGAAAGGAGATTAAGAGAATCTGTGCCACGAACCTACATGACAGGCAAGCATTTCCCTTGCACAATGCGTTCCTCTTGTCACGGCTCTCCAGTCTCAAGGGAAACACGCAGTCCAACTCGCGTTTGGATATGGAACATGGTCCGCATTTAGGCGAACGGCCATCGCATTTCTGGTGCATCGGCGAATTCAGAGGATGACAAAAGTGGGGAGAGGGGGGAGGACTTACCGACATGCCGTGCAAGTCTTGCGTTCTGGACCGTAGTGGGGGGGATCATTCGTGACGGAAGGAATGCTTTCCACCCCAGTGGTAACATGAATGCCCACACCGGTACCCAAACCCGAATACAAGGTGGTCCCTGCATCATCCCCGGAGCCCACATCCTGTAAGGGGCCCGGTTAGCATGACAGGACGACCCGCGAGTGTAAAAGCAATGACATAGATTTCGCCCATAGCACGGTGGGGTCCGAGTTCTGAAAGCGTTCCCACTGGAAACCCGCAATGACTGTGCCAGCGAGGGGAGGTAGACGAGGAACTAAACCTGCCTCCGTTCTCGTCGACGGAAATCAACGAATCCAATCGTTTGATTTCCACAAGCCGCGCGATCAGTCGTTCAAGTCCAAGGCTTGATCCCTGAAGGTTTGAGATGTCGTCGTGGTGTAGCAGCAGAGATTGCACATTGAATTCAGGGTCCTGCAAGTGGTGAAGAGATATTAGACATCGCCATTTCGGGTGAAGAAAATTGACCTGGAATATTAGTTCTGCGGTGGTGTCAAAATCGTCGACATCGTCCTATAGCGGTTGAGTTCGAACAGGACGAGATTAAAAGCGCCAGGCGAACCAAAGATAAGTTATGAACCACCACGTCAGAGTCAGGCGTAACAGGAGTCACAGGAACCGGTTCCGGGGAGTCTCCTGCCATTGCATCACGATTATTCCCGCCCGGTGAGTCCTGGAGGCACACAGAGACAGCGATATCGCTTTCTGGATCCTGCCTGGAGTCTCTCCCGGTGTTCTGTGGGCCAGCGCCGGCTTTAATAAGTTTTGGAATAAACCCCCTCTTACGGATAGTGTAATAGCGTATGAAAGCGCATTGGTTGTGCTCGCTCGGAATAGCAGATCCGGGAGTGATGGGGTCACCCGGGTTTGAGGGTACTGATTCGGCGGCCAGTGATCGTGGTCCTCGGTTTGTGTGTACTATCCCTTCAGTGCGCCACGCCCCCCATAAGGAAAGGGAGGCGGAAGCAACAGGGACCGCTGCTGTGAACTCGTACTCCAGACGGACAGAGTTATTTGAGTACGCAACCATCGCAAACTCTCGAGTGAGGTCGACTCCTGTGACGAGAACCGGTTTAGGATTGCTGTCGTGACCGTGCTCACGCGCAAAGTCAACCCAAGAATCATAGTGTTTCTTGATGTACTTTTCAAAGGTAAGCCGCCTTTCGATATCTTCTCTGTAGGTTGCGTGTTTTGTGATCAACGCCGCGCCTTGTTGTTGGTCAAGTTCAAGCGCAAGCCTAGCCCCAGGTTCCACGGAACTTCAACGTTCAAGTCAGTGGGAAATCGCCAACCCGATGGGGAGTCATACCAGGGTATAAACGCAGAAGCGCCAACTTCCGCTCCAATTTCCCTGATGGTTCTTGTTCGTAGATAACCGGGCGGTCGTACTTCGCCATGTATAATGTGACCAACATCCAAGGGGTCAAAGGTGTGGGGGACATCAACGCCGAGTTCCCTTGTCCCTAGAGGAATCCCAGCTGAGAACAGAAGATGGAAACGGCCTTCGCGGATGTAACCCACGTCGCCCAGTCTGATGCGTTTGTAGCTGTAGATTGGTCCAGGTTCCCTGCCAATCAACTCAGGGGAGGCCCGAAACGTCAACGAGTAAGTGCAATGCTTACCAGAGGGCGTCTCCATAATTCAACGATGCAAGAGCCCTGAGTGGCGTGTGAGCACCCGAATGGAGCGTAGCGATGCCAGTACACGGGTACCTTCTGTAAGTCTTCCAGGGAGGGGGAGGATCCGACATTATGTGCGTGGGTGTGTTGGGGTTGGGGGGCAACCTGGCAGACAGCTGTGGCTGTGGTATTTATAAGGTTTGGAGTTGGACTGCCGCACAGATTGAATCGCCCGCCGATTTTCAAGGAAGTAAAGATGGATGTGACGTGGGTCGCACGTTTGATGCGAATCGGCACACATGGCGTGAAAGGTCAGTGTGGTGACACGCCCAGCGGTGCAAAAACTCGAGACTGAGGACCGCCGAGAACGTATGTGCGGAGGAAGTGCGGGAGGAACGTAAGAGTTTCAAGGCGATGCCCGGAACCGGGGCAAACAGGCGAAGACCGTTCTGTGACCAGACTTGTACGTCAGGAATTTGGGGGTTACCAGCGAGTTTTAGAACTTTGAGAGAAACCCTGTGGTCGATCGTGATCTGCCTACTATAGTTCTGTAGAACTCGAAGTTCGATCGTGCGCGTGATTGGTTACTATCTTCCGATTATCATGCTTTAATCTTGAATTTTGTCCAGCATGGCTCGTGCGTTCGTTTTCAGACGCCCAGGACGCCTCCTCTCTAACAATGTCTGACTCCCTCTCCCCGGGCGTGCCACCAATCGGCGACATGAAGTCCCACCTCCAGATCCTCCTCGATAACAAGGAGAAGGAGCTGCAGCAAGCCGGTACCCTCGGTCAGCGTATCCTCTCCCAGCAGATCCAACTCGAGGAACGAGTTCGTCAGCTTTACGAGCTCGAGGAGGAGCTGGGCGACAACCAGGATTTTGAACCAGAAGTCCGCAAGCGGTACGGAGAGTTGATGAAAATGGTCAAGGCTTGGGACGCACACAACACCCAACTTACCCAGTGGTTTGGCCCAAAAGTGCGTCCCTTTTCGTGTTCTCTCTTTGACCCGGGGAAAACTAAATTTGCCCTGTCATAGCCCGTGACGAACGGTATTCCGTCACAAGCGTCATCAAGAGCGGCCGACAATCCTCGAGGTTCAGGAGGGTCGAAAGGTGTTTCGTCAGCTGCAGCCCGACCCCGGCGTTCCAAGAATCGTGCGGATGACGTCGGTAAGTGCCTGGATCATTGTCGTCTGCTATGGTGCCATCTTTATGATGTGTCGTTCATGCAGAATTTGCTTTCGAGATTGGAAGTGGTCTCCTCGGCGAGGTTCGACGACTGCAAGGTTTGATCGGGGAACGTGACCGGGTCATTCAAAACATAACGGAGGAAAAAGACGATTTAAATAAGACTATTGAGAGTCTTCGGTCAGGACTTAGGGCTCAAGAGCAGAATGCAGGTGAGCTCTAGGTGTCGTTCTACCGAGTGTGTGCTAACCCTCCCTGCAGACAGGCTCGAAGAGGAAAATTGGAACCTTGAGGTCACACTCCAGGAACTCCGAGCCCTGTTTTCTGACTCACAGGTTTCAACCCAACGACTGGAGCCTGAGCAAACCGGGCTCACGAAACGAATTGTCGGTACTCGCGAAGGGGCCGACCAGACCGGGGCCCACACCGAGGGGCTCGGGGCTGAGGACTGGGAGTCCGAGAGCGAAGGCTGGGAGCTCGAGACTGATGACTGGGAACTCGAGACTGAGAACGAGAAGCTCAAGATTGAGAATGAGAAGCTCAAGGCTACCCTCAATGAGTTCAAGGCCAAGCACGAAACAGATATCACCCAGGCTCGACCAACCATGTACGATTAGAACGAAACATCTGAGAGTCGAGCTATAGGAGCGAGCCAGTCTGGTATCTTCTGCGCCGCACTGGCTGGTCCGTCCAAGTTTCCCACCCTGCAGGCAGCTTTTGACATTTTTTCCGCAGTTCCACCCGTGCACACGTTAGGGCCAATTCGTAAACCGAAACCACCGGAAAAGAAACCCTCACGGGTCATTATATTATTGGTATTCGCTGAGTTAGGGAAAATCTAGCCGTCGACTCGTATGCTGACATGGGGGGAGGAGGTGATTGGCTATGCGGTGGAAGAGGTCAAGGTGGGGATTGTCATCGAACGTCCACCAATCCCCGTACCGACCTCGGAGGGTGTATGTAAGTGTCGTGTTTTTGGGTTCGAGTTCCGAGCCTGGAGCTTTGGGGATACATTCATTACACCCATATTTCCACATCCGCCTTCGATAGGACACTCAAAACTCTAAAAGTTTACCGGTATCATTTATTACGATTCGGTATCACAAAGAGCCCCCCCCTCATCATGAATATAACACCCTGCCTGTTCCCAGATTGCATCCTCGTATTCCACCAAAACTCGTGGTTGCCGTCCACCCTTGGGAATGTCACAGATGAATTCCATGAGTGCTGATCATGCGGAATGAATTGTGCATGGCGGGAACTAACCAAAAAATCCGTGTTCACGGCTTGTTAGACCTCTAGAAAACCCTCGCAGTCCCATGCCTATATCACCCGATGTTGTTGTCAACCTTGAGACCATTAACCCCCATCCCAGATGATCGGTGACCAACCACGGGACACCAGATTTGAGGTTGAGAACCATAACCGTGTTTCCCCTCAACCTCACGAATGCCGCAGAGCCCTCCAGGGGCCAAAGCTGGATAATTGAGTGGTTCCGCGTAAGTTCTGGGAGAGAATGTTCGACATGGGTTTCTGATGAAGCTCATAATGGTCCTCAGAGTACTTCCATAGGTAGACATTGCGCTTATCGTTCCGCATGCGAAGAAATGGTCGTCAGGAATGTAAGGCTCTGCCAGAAGATCCCAGATCGTAGCAATGTCTCCTGTGGTGAATGCGAGCCTGTGTATATGAAATGGTCGTACTGGACGTTTGGTATCGCCATGGAGGATGAGGAGCGATTGAATTGACGACAGGAGATGGAGTACAACATCTATATGCAAGCCCAAGAGCGCAGCAGCCACCTCAAAAACGAGGATGGGGGCCCTAAAGCGATAGTGGGCGTAAGCATAGAGCGGAATTCCACACCTTCGAGTTGCTGCCTGTTGCCGCTTGCTGGCTGAGCCACGATAAGAGCCAAACGTCAACAACCTCCACTGCTCCCAGTGTCCCACATTAAGGTAGAGCTGAGCTGATCGGGCGGTGGACGGCTGGGGTGCCCTTAGAATACATGCCCGTATGGGGAGAAATAGAAGGTGCCAACGTCACCGTGCAGGGTGAACGGACTCTTTGGTCTCTTCAAGCACGTGTCTGAGGTGCTGCTTGTCACTGCGCGGAGAATGCAAACATTTGCTTCGAATAGGGGGTCCCCTTAATAACCATGCAGTACCGACGCACGTCTCCTTTGTATGTGTTTCGCAGCTTACTTTTCGGCGTTGACACTGAGACCGAGAGCGTCGAAGGAGAGAAAATCAAAGCTAACAAGATAGAAATCTTCAACTGAACATTTCAAACAAAGCGTCGATAACCGGAGATGCAATAAAACTGAGGTGGAAACAAGAATGGATCAAGGCGCACGGGCGAAGTCAACTCTGATCTCACGGACCAAACGGGTACATGAGGATCAGAGGGAGACCGGTGTGGGTGTAATTCGAAGTGATGGTATCGCGAGAAAACACAATGATACGTCGTTACCTGCGCGAAAAATCTAAATAGCATGGCAGCTAAACAGCAGGGGAGAACCGGAAAGGTCCCCGAGTCATGAGAAAGTGGCCGTGTCGCGGATACGGCTACGATGCTTGTGTGCTTTGAAAATCGATACGTGATGTGGATGCGGCATGCGATAGTGCGGGGGTCGTGGGTACCGTGGTTGGCGTGGAGTCCGACGGTACGGGTCGTGATGCATGATGATAGGGAAGGTGGATGGTGGGGTGCTGTTACATCGAGATTGACTCGAGGGATCTCGAGGACTCGGGCAAAGATCTGAGCATATCGTGTCGTTCATGAAAAAAAAGGGAGGGGGGTCGCTGAAAACGAAAGAACCAAAACCGAGGCGAAAGCGTGGGGATCTAGCAGCCATGGTATAGCGAGTTGCGCGGAAAGTAGTACCCGGCTTGGTTCCATGTCGTGAGGTTGGGATTCATGTAAGCATTCAAATGCCTGTTTCTTGGTTAACTGGTTGGAATCGAAACAAATTGAAAAAAGTTCGTACTTGTTGATATAATCTTCTGTGGGGTAGTCTTCTGGCGAACACCCAACTCCAGGGGCATCGTCGCGCTGGTATACCCTTACGTAGTCAATATACATCTTGGCTGGGAATTCCAAGCTGTTCAGGTCTATGTGTTGGAATCCCTCTGCGCGGAAAGGTGGCGTAAGCAATCCACAAAATATGTCAAAAGGTGGGACGCGTACCGGCCATGCCGAAGTTCAGAATCATGTACTATGAAGGAATACTTTAAGCTGGGTTGAACAAACAGATGGGAGGGACCTACCATTGGTTCCTCTGGTATGATTCTTTCACTGATCCTGGCGGTGGTATCGGGGCCAACCGAGTCTGGGGTGATCTTCCAAGTCTGTTCGCCCTCCGAAAACCAAGTGATGTATCCGTCCTTCCTGCGGGACGGGTTCGACCAATACTCGTAACCAAAGGTGGTGTAACCCGTATTGTTGTAGTTCTGGCTGCCGATGTAGGTCAATCCGGAGACAGCCTGTTGGTATTGTCCGCCCTTGTATGAGTTGATGTAGGTGTTCGAGGAGTTAAAGATGGTCGTGGCAGGGGTGTCATTCTTGAACTGGTACTTGTAGTTGAAGGGAGCGACTTGGAATGTTTGTGATACTTCGCCTCGACGGAGCGTCGTGTCGATCTGAGCCTCAAGAATATCGATTTCAGGCGCATTACGTCCTCTGCTGACTGAGGGACCGGGATGATCTGATCCGGGGCACTAAAACAGGGAACGCTCAGACGCGCCCGCCAAGCCCGAGCGAAATTTTCTTACAGAACATGAACTGGTTTTTTGACCGGGGAGGTAACTGAGTGGACCACCCCCAACCCCACCGGTGCGGACTTCAGGCGGAGTCCCATCCCGAGCGGTCTGATTGGGGAAAGTTCCAAGATCACAAGTGTCATAACTGTATGGCCACATGCCCTCAGTCGTGGCACCATACCCAGCCCGCCCCTAAATAAGCAGCGTCAGCCAAGAAACGGGGTGAAGAATAAATTACTTACGAGGTTACCCATGCTCCAAATACCGGGCCAGAATCCCTGGGCATCGACTGATCCGGGTAAGCTGACACTAACCTCGACATAACCCGTCGTGAAACAAAACTTGTTCCAGCCCTGCAACATCCCGCTGACGAAATCCAAGTTATGGGACCGTTTGCGTTCCATGGTAATCACGAGCTTTCCGTTCGCAGTGGTGATCTGGCCGGGATCATACCATTCGACATCGCCAGTAGGCCAGTAATGCAAGTCCACGGCCTCCCAGTATGGGTCGTCTCCGGGATAGAACGTCCTCCCATCACGTTCGAATTCGTCACTGAAAACGAGGTTATACGACCTGCCATCCGAACCAACGCGAGTCAGTGCGTCGGTTGGGGTAGTGTCATCAACCAGCGAAGGGAAGTTGGGCAGTTTGTTGATTTGACCAGTACCGTTGACGGAGTTGAATCCATCCTTCTCCGGAGGGTCGCGAGTGAGGGCATCGATGATCGGGTATGCTCCGAACAAGCCCAAGAGTCCGAGGCCCAGTATAAGGAGAGCCAAAACGTTTGTCCAGCCCCGAGCGGAGAATAAGGTAAACGAACGATCCAGCCGAGCATCACGAATTGGGTCCGGATTGTGAAGTGCATCGTCCAGGTCAGGGTCCTTGGTATCCCAAAGATAGGGAGGTACGGTGTTGGTGGTAATCGTGGGCGGGTTCTGTATCTGTTGTTGTTGTCTCTGTTGTTGGTATACTCTATACCGTTCCCGCTCTTGTTCATGATCCGTGTAGGATATAGAGGGCTGCCGTTGATGCCCGACGCTCGAAGAGACAAGCTTTTCGTTCGTAGATGTTATGGACGTATCCGAATTCGCACTCGCGGTGAAGCGACCTGAGCCTGTTCCGTTGTCCCGCGGATTATACTGAGGGGTAAATCAAAAGTTAAAGGTTACAGTTAGCCGGACGATGTCGGTGATGTCGGTGATGAAGGAGAGACGAACGGAATAGGGGCCGTAGCCGCCACCGATGGCACCTGTGGCCACTTTGTGGGCCATCTCGCCTCTCCTGGACTCATGGGAGCGGGACTCATGGGACGACCGACTGTGGGTAGTCGTTGGTGGAGGCACACGACGTATCTGACGCCTCGCTTTACGCTGTTGATGGTGGGGTGTCGGATGCGGTAGAGGTTGAGGTTGGGAGTAGGCAGGATATTGGGTGTAGTGGGAGGTTGAAGCAGGGCTCTGGGGCACAGAGTAATACTGCCGAGGACCGGTTGCTCGTCGCGGGGGGCCAGACATCGTGAACCTGTCGAAGGCAAGTGTTGGTCGTCGTCGTCGTCGTCGGTGTCGTGGATGTGGTGCGCGTCGTCAGACCGTTAATGAGAGAAAGAAAAAAAGTTGAACCACACCCTTGAGCGCGTGTGGTGATGGGCGCTTATTACGACAACTCCTATTATTGATCCGACAAAAACCCTACAAAATGCAGGAAAATCGAGGATACATTCTGTGTACCACAATACAGCATAGACAACTACTACTACGAGGGCGGATTCATGAGCATTGCAGTGTGCCCACCGCCTGTTGTCCCATCAAACACGAACAAATTGGATACCGGTGCCTCACGAGCACTCAACGCGTTCAAGACGTCCTGTGCTAAAACTCCGCCAACAACGGCGCAAACGGGCGAGAACTCATGCGCAGCCGTCGTCGAGAGCGACCTAGAAATGCGAACCAAGAGCGGAGGATCGTCTCAGTTTCTCCACGATCAGATTGAGAGTTGAACTAACGCGATCAAATCTTTAGACGATCCCTTCAGCAGCGATTTATTCGCAATCCTTTGGTTGATCAGCGTTTCCTGGATGGACTGGAGCTCCACCGCTTGGTCCGGCTGTGACGGCAGTTCTCCCTGGTGCCGTACTTGGAACTCCCACAGGGCTATATTTGAGTACCCAGAAATCCGGAACGGAACCGATCAGGACTGGTCTGGCAACGAGGCGAACACGCGCATCCGGCGCGTGAGGCGATGGAGGAACCAAATCACGTACCCAGCAACGTAAATATCAGGTGGGGATTAATCTCCTTCGCTTCACGTTTAGCCTTCAAGTTCCATTGCCATTCCATTGCCTCCCGCAGCGAGGTAAACCGAGATGTAAGTTTGAGGTTTTTCGCGTCCTTCTTGCCTGAACGGTCCCTGAATTCATCACGGTTAGACCATCGGTAACGTGACAATACTTGCAGGGCATACGGTGAGATAAATTCATGATCTTGGAGATCACAAAATATGTATCCGAGTAAGCCGTATATCCCTCCGGCGTAAAACTTCTTGCCCAATGACCGACATGTCTCGTTCAGCCTCACCTATTAATTCCAGGTCATAAACAGCTGAGACAGTGGTTAAGGGGTCGAACTCACGATATCATCTCTATTTTCCTCTGTCACGCAAACCAAATCCACCCGTTCAATCAACTTGACCAATGATTCATCGTCGTACGATGGAACCGCCTCAATAGTTACGAGTGGGTTAAGGCTCTCCACTCTCGACCTGGCCGCGTCAACCCTCTAATGGGAATACGTAAGTCCTCCGGGGCGATGAAACGGGTGGCGAAATTGCAAGTGATAATTCACCAAGACATGGGGAACGTACCTTCCGCCCAACATCCTCATCCCTGAAGAAGAATCCAGTACCAAGATCCTCCTCTTTCACGTCTTCGTTGTCGGCGATAATAAGCTTTCCTATACCGGCCAGGACGATATTCTTGATAACCTCCGTTGCTAATCCCCGAATTGTAAGGACGAGAATAGCGGCATTTCGCATCCTATGCATCCGAAGTAATCATGTTCAGCGCGGTAAGATGGGAGGGGAGTGGAACGCACCGTTGTTGGGCTTCAAGCCCCCACAACCGAATTTGTCTATCATATAGAGCGGCCTCGGCTGTCCTCCAGTGATAAGATGTCCGCGAGAAACACGCAGACACGAGAATACGAGTTAAGGAGCAAACAACGCGTCGATAACGGAGGTGGCCGCGGAAATGGGAGTCGAGGTCAGAACAGTGATGACGACACGACTTCGTGCGAAACGAGCAACCATCGACGGACCTTCTGTAATTTGTACGGGGGCGTTCTTGCCGCCTTCGCCTGGGGCGTGTGAGCTCATGATTAAAATGTGGCAGCAGACTTCTCCGTCGAACGTTAAGAACAGTAGTGGGTGGTAGAGCGTGACAAGATGGTAATTAGGGAGGGCCCATACGGTATTTAACGTACACACGCAGGTGATATGGCTACATCGTGGAACATGCAGGTAAATGCACACATACATAAATTACTGAGCAGAGGGTATGAGACGTTGCAAGGTATTATTCAACAGTAGACACCGTTCACAATCACTTTCCTGACCTTCTCGAAGGTCCCCACGAACCGTTTCTCGCACCATCCATACTCCATATCGACAACCTCCAATGTTCTCGGTCGTCTCAACGATCTCGAGAAACTCTTAAGACCACTGAATACCCGCCTCGCGCGCCCGCCATCCCGCAACCTCAGCACTCGCAGGACGGGCATATGGAGGTATCCAAAGATCGTCGACACCTCCAGGGGTATATCGTACTTGGCGCAAATGGTCAAACGCTGGAGGTATGGCATGCCGACGTGTTGAAGAGGGAAGGTAGTTGGATAATAATCCCAGCCACCCCCTCCCATGGGGGCGGCGGAAGAAGGGAAGGTGATCCTCAGCTCTCTCAGCTTCCTCGACACATCCAACGCATTCAAAACCTCGGCTACGCACTCCCAGCCGCTTGTAAATCCGTGGTGGCAGTAGTCCAAATAAATCAACCGGGAGAATAACCCTGGACTCCAGTCGAGGTGTATACCAACGATCGTTGCTCTTGTCAGTCTTGGAGCGGTGCCGCCGAATAACAGGAATTCCTTGTTGTCATCGTTCCGGGGATATAAAAACGTCAGTTCTTCGAGGTTCCAGGCTTGAACAGATGTCGAGGAGATTCCTCCTGAGGCACAACACGGACTAAGGGCGGCATTCCAGAGGAACGGGGAGTATTGATCAAACTTGATTGTAAGTGACCTCCAACGTCGGATGTGCGGCGCGACGAGGCCCATGTACCATTGAACGTTGTTTGCATCGAAAGGTGGGACCCGGTGAGCGTTAACTTTATTGTGATTGTAGGCGGAGACGGACGAAGGCTGGGTCAATGAGACATCGATCAAACACGCGGCCGATCGGTGAATGTACTGTTTCCAGAGTCGATGTCGCAAGTCGGGGGTGATGCGTTGCCAGAGGATGTGCGTGCTGAGGGCGAGGTCCCTCCATGCGCCGCAGACGTGAGACATGCGGAGAGGGAAGAGCACGCCCAGTTCTGAAGGGTCGCATGATCCGAGGTGAAAGATATGCGCGAGGACTTCGGGTGGGAGGAAGTGGATCGGGTGGTGGCGATAGTAAGGATTGGTGCGGACGGGTCTCATCCCGTGGCCCCCTGTCAAGGTTCCGATAGAGTTGTGGGATGGAGAGCGAACGCGATGCGAATGTGAAGGATCAACGGAGGTGCGTTTAGAGATTAGACTTGGTTTAGATCCCCGACTAGGAGTACGATCACTGTTAGCACGAGGGAGGATAAACAAAGTTCGGCGATGAGATCCTGTGCTCACGATACCGAAGAGGATGATCCGCCTGCAGAACCAATAGTGGGTTTAGGATTAGCCTTGCCGATGCTGACGGCGTTGGAGATCTTTGCCTTGATGACCTTTGCGAACGAAGGGGTCAACACGAGCTCTCTCCTGCGGGATCTCTTGAGAGTCGACATGGTAGGGGACAGAGAGATGGCATGGTGTACGTCAAAGTTGGGGCAGCCTTTATATGTCAGGGGTGGCAGCAGTCGGTGAGGGTCATCCGATTAATGGCACTGCGGCAAATAACTCACCAGGGACCACCGGCGCACTGATGGCCTGAAATGTGCAAATTGGCCCAAGCGATGAATGCTCCCCTGTCGGTTCCTCCCTCGCAAACCCGCGTGTGGGATCCAACGTCAGGATGCTCGGCTCTCCGGGCGCAACCTGGAGAGAAATACCGCTGTTCGGCTCGGTAAATGCGAAGAACGGAGATAAGGTCAAAGAACAACGAGCGGCGTTCCATTCCCCAGCAAAAAAAACGATGTTACCCAGGTGTTTTCCGATACCCGGACCAGTTGGGCGGTCTCCGTCGTTGGCTGTTCACCTGAGGAGGTCAAACTGGGATCGAATGACGTATTTTTTCATCGAATATCATGCGAACTTTTCTTCGGCCGTTCGGTGAACTTGGTAGCCGTGTGGTCCGGTGGGAAGAGAAAATGAAATATTGGCGGGTGAGCGTCGCGTTGGCGTCGTTGAGGTCGCGCACACCATCGCGATCGGCATCACCCACGACGCTACCAATCGCACCACGGCGACAACATGGACGAGGCAGAATCCCTCGAAGCTCTCTCCAACATCCTCACGTCCATCTCGGAAACCCCCTACGATTTCTCTCTCCATGTACAACACATCAACGTCGCAGAATCCCTCGGCGAGGGCCAACAAGACCAAGCCCTCTTCGCCCGCGAGATGATGACCGGTTTCTGGGCTGCCGGCGAGGAAGTCTGGTTTCCCCTCATAAACGCCAAGAAAGCATCCGTGGATCTGGACACAGAGGAAGGAGTGGCGGAGGTGCTGGAAGTGTATGAGAAGGCAGAAGACGATTACCTGTGTGAGCCTTGCAGATCTCATACAATCCTGTTGGTTCTCAGTGTCGCGCAGCTATTGAAATCCTCAAGTCACATCTGGAGTTGTTGGCCGACAGGTACAACACGTTCAGGGAGCGCAGGAGCCCTCCTGTGGGCGAAGACCCATTCTCTATCCAGTGGACACGCGAGGCTATGGAGGACGTAGTCGACAAGGGCATCGGTCACGTTTCCCAGGTGGGTATTTGTGTAGACTCTACCGAACGATGAACTGAAGACTTCCACGCAGAGTCATGTACTTTGGGATCTACACCGGGACTGGGAACTCGAGGTGTTGGAGTCTTTGACCCCAGACGAGAGGTGAGGTGCGAGTAACCCCGGGTGCGTTTACCGCTCACAGCGTCGTAGATCTCTCCACGTTGAGTACATCGAGCAGATGTTCTTGACGAGATTACGCCAATCGCACTCGAGTACGCTATCTAATACGGTCAATCTCACCCTTCGATCATCTAACCGGCCGCTCCAACCTAGACAACGACGCAACATTTCAAGCATACTCCTCATTCACGACAAACTACAAACCACCCACCGAATACGAAGGCTTACTGGTTGTTGCCTCGAAGGTTCGTTCAGGCGCGGTCAAATCGTACGCGTGGAAAGAAACACGTGAGGCTGTTCTCGTACGCACTATCCATTCAATCATTTACCTTTCACGCTGATCTCTCAAACCCAAGTCTCTCGCATATAATTATTATTCTTCCTCCTCATCTCCCGGTCTACCTTGTTGCGATGGATTGACCGGGCTGGTTGTCCTTGGGTAGACCCAACAAAACTTCTCGTTGGAAGCATATGCGTACTATATTTCCGAAGAACGGAAGGGCAAAAGGCTGGACATGCTCGCTCTTCCTGCTCTGTACGAGCGTGCGATAGGTGAAGCTGCCAAGCGGAGGTTCGCTGGTGACCTCAATGCCGAGGCCGCTCTTCGTGCATTCTGGGTAGGATACATAGACACCTTAGTGAGTCCCCTTACCCCCATTCGATCCGGCGTAACTAACTGGAACGCGCCCGGGCTCTAGCGGATAGGCGAAGCGGAGAAAACAGTGTTCACCCGCGCATCGAGAAGTGTTCCAGGCTCAGGAGAGGTTTGGGCGCGATTCATTCGGTTTTTGGTGCGTGGGCGTTCTTTGGCCCATGCGCAAAGTCTGACTTCTACTTGTCTAGGAGTCTAAAGAGGAGGAGGATGATCCCATGGACGGAGGAGAGACCGTTACAAGTGGGTCAGATGCGGTGATCATGGCCGCCGGATTTTCTGACATTGCGGAATGTAGGTTTGTATGCGAGAGGTCTTTCGACAGGGTTGATCCAGAAGGATGCCGAACAAATTACTACAATCGTACTCGCCAGGGCTGGTGCGGAGAGGAGGAAGGCAGAAGCCAACCCTGAAGGTGATTTTGTGTATTGGTTTCAAGTGTGAGGATCCTGACTGTTTCGTCTCACAGATCAGGAGGTGTGGGTTTCATTGATCAAGATCTTGGAAGAGGGGATTGCAACGGTCCGGGCGGGTGATTATTCGTTCAACTCACCCCTTCCTTTCCGACATAGTTGGTTTACCTCTGTCTGTCTAGCCCAAAAAGCTGGTGATCCCAGGCTCCGTCTCGAACGATACCTCAGCGAAGTGGTGAGTAAATCCACCGTTTCCGTTAGTCTGCGACCGAAGATCAAGTCTCATCTTGTCCCAGTACACCAAGATCGGCTTGGGCGATAGCGCAGTGGATACCTGGAAAGCGGTCGTAAAGCTCCAGAAGTCAAGTTACCTCGCTTGGATCGGATATACCGACCTTCTCACGAAATTGGAGAAATACGACGAGGTCCGGGCGGTCTTCTCAGACATTTTTCAAAAGAAGATCGATTGGCCCGAAACGATCTGGGACTCGTGGATTTTCTTTGAAAACCTGTACGGAGACGTGGAGAGTCTGGAAGAGTGTCTGGTAAAGGTGGAAAAGGCGCAGGTGTTTGTTAACTCGAGGAGGGCCAAGGTAAAGTGCCCGGCGTTTTCTTGGAAGGGAACCTCACACATATTCTCCAGGAAGCGGAACAAGCCGCATATGCTCACACCCAAGTTTCAGCCGGGCAGGCCGCTACAAATGCCCCCGCTCAAGATGTTCAACCCACTACTGGGGTCACGAACGTTACGGACGCGGGTGCAATGGATGTCGATGAGGGCCCCACTGCGCAGGGAAGTGTGGGTGATGGTAGTGGCGGTGTTAAACGCAAGGCCGGTGAAGACGCAGAGCCTGCATCCAAAAAACTGAGGATGGGTATGTTTGTGACACTTTGTGACACCGTTCTATGCATTGGTCACTGACACCACAATCGCCTGTAGAACCTGCTGCTGTTCCTTTGAAGAGGTGAACTGAACACGTCCCTGATCTTTCAGTTTCTGACAGGCTATTCCAGAGACCGGGAGAATTGCACGGTGTTTGTTTCTGAACTGCCGGAAAGTACAACGGAGGATGATCTGAAGACCTTGTTCAAGGATGTGCGCCCATTTCCCCACTTTGTCTGTAAACTGAACTGATTGCAAACGTGTTCGCAGTGCGGCGACGTTCGAGAGGTTAAGATAACAAAACTTGCAAACTTCCAAGTTGCCACTGTTGAATTTTGTGAACGGGTGGGGGTGAAGGTCGCTGGAACTCTTGGCTGGCTAACCTGATATCCTTATACAGGAAAGCACCCCTGCCGCCTTAACCAAGGACAAGAAGCGGATTCACGGACACGAGATTGCGGTTCACCTTGGGTGGAAGTCGACATTGTATGTGACCAACTTCCCTCCTTCAATGGACGATTCGGGCATGCGGGCACTTTTCGGGAAGGTGAAGTTACTCCCTCTCCACCCTCTACCTGTTGTTAACGGCGATTTTGGTTTAGTATGGGACCCTATTCGACGTTCGGTGGCCCAGTAAGAAGTTCAAGAACACAAGGAGATTCTGCTACGTCCAGTATACGTCTCCGGTCCGTGCAGTTTTCACCGCTCGTCTTTCTATTGTTCATGGTTGTTTCAGGATGCAGCTGAGGCAGCGCTGGCCCTTCACGGAACCCAGATGGCCAACGATCTCACGTTGAATGTATTCATTTCTAATCCTGAGCGCAAGAAAGAACGATCGGACGCGGATGCCAACGACAGGGAAGTTTACGTTGCGGGTCTGAGCAAGTTCGTAACAAAAGACGACCTAGAGAAGCTCTTCAAGACTGTGAGTCAACCCTTTTTTTTTCGTAAGCGACCTATGCCCACCCGTCTATGAGAATAGTATGGTCCCTTGAAAGAAGTGAGAATGACGACGGATCAGAATGGCCACTCGAAGGGTTTTGCTTTTGTAGAGTTTGAGAATGAGGTAGGGTCTCGTCGGTCATCTTGCGTTAGAGACTGACGGATTCCACGTTTAGAAAGACGCAAGGATGGCGCTTTCAGCCAATAACCAAGAACTCAAGCGGAGGAGAATAGCCGTGACGTTGGCCGACACCCGGGTGAAGGGTAAGAATCGGAACGTTCAGGCCGGAACCGGGCTGGGTAGAATGGAGGACCTCCTGAGTCGATCTGTGCGGGTCAAGAATTTACCCCCCGGAACTCAGGAGGGTCTCCTGCAACAGGCCCTGGAGCAGCACGCCGTTGTGAAACGAGTCGAGGTTTTTGAAGAACTCAATGAGGCTACTGTCGAGCTCGAGAACATCTCGGTACGTGCAAGTCAGCGCTCGTCTACGAATCGTGGATTAATACGGCTTTAGGAAGCGGGAAAGTTGTTACTCCGTCCTGAGCCAATTGTCTTCAACGGCGCCGAGCTCAGCGTCTCTGAAGAGGAGGCGATCAAGAAGCCTGGAGGTGCGGGGAAGCCAACAAAAGGCGCCCCAAAGGTGTTCGTCCCGAGGACAGCCGCTTCGAAACCCAGAGCTGGGATCGGTTCAAGGAAAGCACCTGGTACTCGGCCCACCACCACCACCACCACATTCACCTCGGCAGGAGATGCGTCGTCGTCGTCACAGAAGGGGCAGGATGATTTCAGGAAGATGTTTGGGTGAAAGAGTTTTTGGCGTCTACTTGGAGCGTCCCGTGATCATCTGGGATGGATGGTGAACATTACCCAAAAAGGAGTAGTTTATGTACCCAGATGTCCCACGTTTCAACGGGCCCTTATCCACGCCGCACTCCAATTTTAAGTCGCAATCCATCATCGTCCCTCACCACCGTGGCGATGGACGACGTGCAGGAGTTCCAGGAGAGCACCACTATCAAGTTTGAGTGGACGTTAAAAGGTCTCAAGCAGCTTTTCGAATCCAGGTGCGGCCATTTCCACACCCGGATCAACATCCATCCCAGGATCCGCGCGCTCTGCTTGGGCGGTGGCTGATTCACCCGTATTTCATCACCACAGTCGAGGGAAAACAAAGTCCAAAGTCACCAAGAGCGTAAAGTTCGGGGGAGGAAGGTGGCAGGTCCTGTTCTATGCAAACTCTGGTGTCACCGGAACTGCCGCTTCCGGGACTAATGAAACTTCGACGAGTGAGGGCGACGAGGATGGATTCATTTCTTTGTACCTCTCATGTGAAGTGAGTGTAAACATTATGTGATCATGGAGTCCTCTCCGGGTTGCTCAAGACGTGATTGCCTAGCCGACCGCCGAGGAGAAGGCAAACTCTGTGAACGGAAAGTACGTCTCTGGTGTTTGTCGGATGCACGTGTGCCTCGTGTTGATCTTTCGATAAGATGGGTTCGCGAAGGAGTGTTCAAGTTTGGATTCGAGCTTCGCAAGTAGGAGCACCGTTCGCTGATTGTCGTGTCGACGATTGAAAATACTTCCTCTCCAGTGTTCACAGGACAGTTCTTTTCAACAGCAAGGAAGCCGTTGACCATTCTTTCTCCTTCAAGGTACGTATGAGCTTTCGCATCACTAACATCTCACCGCGCTGACGCCTTTACACCTTAGACTGTTAACTGGGGATGGCGAGTGAATACATGCTCCGAAAACTTCAGTGGACCTGACACTCTGTGATAGGGCCCAATTCGCGAGAAGAGATGCGGTGTATTGGCAACCTCATAGCGTCAAAGGTCCCGACGCGTTCCTTATAGTATGCACCATCACTTCATCACCCGCCACGCCCGTGCAACTGCCGTCAATACCACGGATGCCTGTGCCCAGGGATCTCTTATTCTCCGTCGGTACCATGTTGGACGATCCTGGATACTCAGATATCGAGTTTGTCCTCCCTCGTCGGGGTAGGAGCTCCTTGCACGGCGCCAAGACGATCAGGGCTGCCAAGAAGTTGTTGCAAAGGGTGGAATACTTTGACACCAGTATGTCCAGTCTTTTAATGTCATACTCCGAACTCAATGTGACTTTGGTAAGTGTTCAACTCGGGATTCGCCGAAGCCACCGAATCTGTGATGACGTTCGGCGCAAGAGACGCGGACGATGGATATGCTGCTACTGCATCGCCTGCCTCCCGACGTTACGCAGATTCCGACGACGAGGATGATGACACCGTGCTTGACACTGACGACGAGCAGAGCATGGTTGACTTCAGCGATGGAGAAACCACTCACAGTCGCATCCCTACCGCTCCTTCTGTCCTTTCTACCAATTTCACTGAGGATGAGTCCGATGCTTGCCTCGTCGAGACGGATACCACAGAACCTAGGAATGTGCGGCAGAAGATCACGCACCCTTCCTCACCTCGTCGAACGGCAACGACTGCAACCTCGGCCGATACCCCTGCTGAAAAGTATCCGCCACGACCCATGACCAGAGTGGTCGTCCGCGACGCATCCTACTCCACCTACCGCTCGGTCCTGTACTATGTGAGCATCCATCACCGCATGTAAACATAACAATACAACCTAACGCTGAATCTTCCAGATCTACACCGACAATATCGTTTTCGCTCCACTGTCCTCCTCATTCATCAACCATGCTTCCTCAGATCAATCGGTTTTGACAACTTCTACGGGACCATCAGAAAACTCGAGCAATGTTCGAGCGAGCCAGTCGGTTGACTCCGCTGTGATTTCTGGGGCCAAGTCTCGGAGGGAGTGGATCAAAGTTTGGGAGAAATGTCACCCAGGGATGCCCAGCCCATGCTCGGCGAAGGCCGTTTATCGTCTTGCGGATCGTAAGTTGTTTTCCTCAAATGTTCATTGGATGGAGGTTCGAGGACGGTACCCGTACTCACTCGTTCTCCTCTCTTCCCTCGTTGATTCGTGGCGTAGGTCTCGACTTGGGCGATTTGAAACAAAGGGCGTTTCAAGTTGAGTTTAATTCTCATTCTGTCAGACAGTTTTTCGTTATTGATACCCTTTGTTTACTGGCAGTTCATTATTAAATCACTCACCGTGGAGAACGTCCCGTACGAGGTGTTCTCGACCTTCTCAGCTGCGTTTGAGGAAGTCAGGAAGGTAGGTGATCCTACCAGCCTTACCACCATTCGCACTGACCCGGACCGCGTAGGTGCAAGTCAAGCATTTCCTCGACAACTGGTCTGCGATTCGAGCTTCCGATGCGATGACGAGCGTTTGGAAACAGATCAGGTTGGGCAGGCACCCAGGTTACGAAGAAGGTCAGCGTGCATCTATTTCTAGACCCTTTTGGACGATGTTGAACCTCGTTTCCTCTCGCAGTCTGGCCGTTGATCGCTCAGAATCTGGAATTCAAACCTCAACCGGACACCATTTCCGGGGATGAATCTAGAGACGTCTAAGTCGGAACGTCGAAGTACCCTCTCAAGCGTTTTCCTCCTTTGAAGCGGCGCGCTTCAGAACTGTGATACCCGACTCTCCCCACTGTTTTCATCGATTGGTTTTGTATTTTGCGTGTTTTGTAACTGACCTAGAAATGTAGTTTGATGACCCACCAATGCAGTGCAAATGTTTTTCCATTCTGCCGCCCCAAAATCTCATTCAGACAGGGCTGTCTAATTTCAGGGAGAGGAAACTAAAACGCATCGTCCCAATCGGGCGGTGGCTGGTTTGTTTACAAATGTTTGAAGCCAGCCGTTCATGGGGCGACCAACAGAGCGACTACTGATATAAAAGGAAATAATACCGGTCCGGTTAATACCCGGTTGCCCCATCGAGCGGCTGGTTTGATTGTGCAAAATCGTATAAAATTGAAAGTAGATTTTCCTGATGTCACTGAGCCCGGGGCCCACTGCCGTACATTACTGATCGCGAGGAGTTTCACTACAAGATGGCAAGAAATTTACAGAAGGCCAATCCACAGAAGCGTGCAAAGGCGAAGGAGAAGGCGAAGGACACACGCGAGCAAAAGAAACGAGTGGTTGAATCGGTGGAAGAGGCCAAAGGCGAGCAAAACGAAGACGAGGCAAATCCGGTGCCAGGTATAATATCAATCTCGATTGGCCGTGTACAGACCAAAATGAGTTTCCTGATGTGTGCATCATGCCTCAGTTGCCTGCCCACTGCCGCTAGCAACTTCGTGATCAGCAACAACCTCGCTGGGGACCTCGGGAACCTCGGGTATGTTGGCGTTGGTGGACTCGGGATCCTTGGGTTTGTTGGCCTTGGTGGACTCGGGTTCGTTGGGTTCGTTGGTGGGGTCGAGCAGTGGCTCCACTACCTCACCGATCTCGAGCATCTCCCTTTCCACGTTCTGACTTCGTTAGATTTGTTAAATTTGTTACGCAGGGGCGTCAAATACAAAAAGGAGAAGTGTGACCCTCGCTTCCAGGTTCGAAGCCGCTTCAGTTGCAGTGCTCCGTTCTAACTCCGAGCCCCAGGGCAACGGTGATCCTCGGTCCCGGTTCCAGATAGATCGTAGTTTGAGAATACACCTTGATTGTGTCAGCACATTGCAGAGGTTGTGTAGGCGAGAATAAAACTCACTTCTTAAGAGCGGTCTGGAGGTCGAAAATGCTTCTTTCTACCCTGTGCACAGGAGGGTCGTTGGTACTACCGTGGAGGAAGATGTACCTGGGGAGGTCTCCCTGCTCAAGCGCCTCCATCCATGCCAAGGTGGAGGGAATGGGCCTAGACGAGTCCCAGAGGCGTTTAAGATGAACAAGGGCAAAGGGCAGTCCTACGAGAGCCAAAGCGCCGAAGATGGCTAGAATGAATGTCCAGACTTGGGCCGAAGGTATAGCCATGTTGTTGAGAGACGGAGGAGGACGAGGGTAAAGGAGAGAGGGACGTGGCCCTCGGAACCAGGTCCAACGTGAACTAAATAGCTGTTTGGATTGTTCAGGGGTTGGTTCCGCTTTCAATCGGGCTCGGAAACAACCACTCAGGCCTCCACGATCAGGTGCTTCATTATCTTTCCTCATCACAAAGCGTTACCCCCCTTCCTTTTCTCAAGCAGACAAATCCGGGCTCAATTTTGGGAAGAATCCGGTACCTCGAATCTTTCAGTCTTCGCGTTAGGCCGACTCGCGCGTAACTTGCAGAATCAGTTTCCTGCAGCAATCAAAATTGCATACCTTCCGGTTGCGAGTCTTCCCTCCACGCCTTGGCCCTTGACTCGTGGGGCGATTGCACAGTAGAGCGCTGGGCTCTTTGGGAGGTA
>Ga0307515_10007224_pt1 | contig 22005 bp, 18 predicted proteins | sample 17_EM_MG_FD_194513 | JGI IMG/M metagenome (GOLD analysis project Ga0307515, IMG submission 194513) | Populus trichocarpa ectomycorrhiza microbial communities from riparian zone in the Pacific Northwest, United States - 17_EM | ecosystem: Host-associated > Plants > Roots > Unclassified | place...
ACAAGAAAGCGGTGTGCCTTGTGCCCTACGGCTTACAGTCAACTCCGCCATCAGTCAGATCTATTTATGCAACACCATCAGTCAGGTCTATTTATGCAACACGGCCTGCGCCCGTGGACCGAGTGACCACCTATGCCCAATCCAAATTTGTATACCACTACTAAAAATAGTAACTCTCCATGTCCACATCTCACAAAATAACGTCGTCTGCTACCCATACAAGATCATTGTTTGCTGATATTCATGTTTCAGATATGTAGGCTGGCCTGCGAGCCCTTACAAAACCTGTAGGCTACGAATGTTCACACAGTTTAGGGTGCAGATAGGTACATCATAATGTGCATACATTACACGCAGATGAAAAGGCGGAGTATCTCAAGCCAAAATCCCTTGTCTGCATATGCTGAAAACTAAGATATCTGTTACTATGATAAGATGGTTGTACTGTCTATCTAAAAATCGTGGGAGCTTGTATACTCATATATAGTAGTCCGCATATACCTTGTACGCATGTATGTGTCTGCAGCTGTCCATATGAAACTGAATCCCCATGACCTCCTGGAGCCCAGCTGACTTCCGACATCAGCCCATCTGTCATTATCCACCCACCATTATCCACATTCTGAAGTAGAGAATCTAAGTATACATGCAACAATGATATTCTGCTACAGTGGGGTGGGAAGCTGAGGCGTGATTTGTACGCTATCATGAACCTTTATTATTATCGACATTGAAACGAATTACTAGGGGCATTACAGTGAGAGGAGGAAGTAGAGACTGAAGGTAGAAGAAAGAATGAAGAAGCAACCCAAACTGTTATGCCTTGCGTTGTAGGATGCTGCTTGGATACACTGAATGCATAGATTATACACTAGATTCATTCGGTTTCGATCCCAGAGATCCATCACAAATTATCAATCGCCAACTGCCCATTGATGAATGTTGCATATATGCATGCATGTATGCGTAGAGACCCTGACTGTGTGCGTGACTGCTTTCTATAGCTGTTCACAGTTTCTCACACTCTTATGTACGGGAGCCAAGACTAACTCTCTTCCTTTACAATACAATCAATCATCCTCTCAAAGTAACAGTGAACCTTGCACAGAAATACTCCACCTTAGCTTGTTGACTCGTGATTTAGCCTGGAGGCCTCGGGAAGGTTTTTAGAATTCCAACCGAAACCCCATGAGGATTTGACCGAATGCTCTGGGGCTTTAGCCCTATGAGGCTGATGATAATCTTAGGCCCGGGTATTACTTAGTTCGGGATATGGCTCCTTTCCGCCTCCGGATATAGTGCCTCTCTTATATACATATCCCTATAGTATTCTCTCTCTGAACGGTAGACAATTGAACATCTTTATTGATGTTCGATTAATCTCAACGTTAGGCGGGGTTGGGTGAGTGTTTTGTATATTTGTAGTTTTATAGAGCGTTCGAACCGCATCCAGGCGGCCTGTACTTCTCTTAAACTTGGACTACTTAATTGACCCTCTGATGCAAAAACCGACTGATACTCCCAGTTTATCTCCTCAATCTTCCCAGACGATTGTACCTATATTTTCCAGTTACTGCCCACTTACAACTGAGATACCATTATAGCCTCGACATGTGATAGTAAATGTACATGGAGATTATTGGGATGGCAGGAAGCCCTGCAGTACATCTGGAATGTACAGACTTACTGCGTAATACCTCGCCTAAGTCTATCGGTTTTATGGAGTTACAGGGCTTACAATTGTATAGCCGAAGATGCTTGTCAGAACGAGCTTGTTCCAGAATTTGGATCCTATTCCTGCGAGTGATCAGAGTATTAGACTGAGTAACATCTTTAGAGTAGATATGTAATAACGCGAGAGGTATTCATGAAAATGCGAACGTCACCGGGATTCTATGCTTACGTAGCACTAAGTGTAACACAAGATTAGGGCGCGGCTGACACAAGCAAATCCGTAAGATGGGGAGGAATGTGGGGTGCGATAAGGAGTAGAAGTGGATAGGTGAAGGCATGGCCAGCCAGAACCTATGTGTTGTATGCCGGATTTTAATGCAGCACATATTGAATCACAACGTGTCATTTTTTGTAGCCGTGGGTGGGAAATCCCGACTTGGAACACAACTATCGAGAACGGAGTACTTTGAATCCGTTTCGTTGGGATACAGAGACATTGAAAAGTGCAATGCAGAGGGTGGGAGTGATTATGTTTTGTTGCATCAAATTTCTCTGGCGGGAGGGTTGCCGAGGCTACTTTCAAGTATAAGGGCGCTGCTAGAGCCATACGGTCAGATGAACAGTAGGATCATTTCATAGTTCAGCACAAGTACGTGACTTTTTGAGAGTAATTTACTGTTGGTGGTATTATCACAAGACCCCCTAGCGTATCCAGGCTGCCTTACCGACTGACGAATACCTACAGTTGTAAGAAATGGGGCTTTTTTTAATGTTTCCTATCTGACTTAAAGTGCCATCAATTCTGTCAACCGTCAAAATACGCAGTGAATACGATTTAAAAACGCTTTAAAAACGCTTGCAAAATCGATAGCACTTTACTACGGATCTACCATGTTATTAAAACCCACCTTTCTTTCTTTCAACATATGTTACTCCTCAGTTTCCCGGTTAATTAACCGGCAGAAAAGGTCCACTGCTCGGCAACCCCTCAGTCTGCTACAAGCTACTAATAACCTTTTCATACTCAATATATGATTTTAAACGGATTTATAAACAGACTAAAATCAGCCGGGTAGGGCCTAGCTTAGATCAGATATTGGTTTGAAATCATATGTCTATCACCACCGGCACTCTGTTACTGCAGGATGAAACTGTATCGCCAAAAGAAGACATCTTTTATGCGGGGAGCCGTACCTTTGGCATGACTTTTGTTGAAAAATGACTTGCTTTATTCTCGTGGATGCGTGGTGCCGTCACGTTATCGGTTAGACAAGTTTAACCTTTACATGGATCATTTAGCGGCCACTTCGATCTCCCGAGTATAGGACACGTGCGTCGAGCGGCACTTTATTTAGACCGACACCGAAACAGTTTCCAACGGATCACGGAGTTTCTATGGAAGAAAAGGGTCTTCTCCATTTTTCAACTTGGGCATAGGAGTCCAATCTTGATATCTCTAATGTCGGTGACCGACTGACCACAACAGTTCCCAGGGTTGAATAAAAACAATTTTTATGCAGGATAACCCTCTGAGGACCATATTATGCAGATTAACCACTGAACTGCAGGTCAACCCATCATTTGCGGATTTATTCAGGATAACGAGAACATTTTTGTATGATAGCCCTGTCATAGAGAAGAGATAATCGAGAATTAAAGGTTTCATTGATTCATTTGGTTGAAGATTTCTTGGTACTTCAAGGGTTGCGAGTGGCAAAGCAATGAGCAGTCATTGGTGACATCAATTCACGATGTATGATCCATTATCCCTGTCATGGCTACTCATTGAAGTTGTTATTAAATTGCAACGCAACACACAATAAGCACTCACCCGCACAAAATGTAGTGATAGTTAAGTTAAACAACACCTTTCCGAATTCTTCTTTTATTTTACCTGCTATCTAGTTCAATATTTTTGGTGAGTGTCATCCTACATAAAAATCGGTAAAGGGTTCCAGAAGGCTATCTTGAATAAAGTCGTAGAAATAAAACGCAGTGACCGCTGCTAGTTTAGCTAGAAATACAATACAAACAATTTCAAGCGAAAGAACATAACCCAGACATGTCGGGGAAATTTCCGCCTCAGAACATATTAACCTCCGTCCAACCCTTTTCCCTACACGTGATACTGCCTGAGGACAACCCGAACACCTCCTCCATCTTCCTCTCCGGACAGCTTCCAACTGTGAGTGGCATGTTGAATCCAGCAACCTTCTGCGCAGCGTAGCCGTCAGCAAAATTGAAAACGGTGTCCTCGTATTTCCAGTTGGTCAGCGCCTTGCTACAGTCCTTAACATGGTCTCGAATGGACCTTCCATAGTTTCCATCGTCCCATTCCGAGATCTGGACGCTGTATCTCCAGTACGGGGCGAGGAAGGGTTCGCCCGTCTTGCAGGCTATTTGCCGGTAGCCAAGGTGGTCATTCGTGTCTGGAAAGGGATCATGATGGTTCCCGTTACCGTTCACGTCCCGAACTCCTACTTGGTAGAATTCACCTAAACGACATGTCAGTGACTAGGATAATAAATAGGGTAAGGGATTTCACTAACCAAAGTTAGGGCCGTTCAACCAACCGGCGTTCTTGACGTTAGCTCCACCATTCTTCGTTAAGCATTTGTTGATTGCCTTCTCAGTAGCATCGTAGCAATTCTGGCCCGATGAGGTGGCGTACAAGTAAAGCTCTTTCTTGGCGGCAATCTTCACGGCGTACTCACAACCGTTGTCACCTTGCTTCTTTGCTTGCACCAGGTGCCCGGGTACTCCTTTGACATCCTGGCACAGGTTTTGACATGCTTGGTCGCGCATTCTGTAAAGAATATCTGAGGCCGTATATTTGCCGTCCAAAAGCACCCACGCCGAAGGAAAGTTTGGGTTGAGGTCACCACCGCAGACGGCTTGCTGGTCTTTGGGAATCGGTAGGATGCTGGGAGTGGAGGAGGGTTGCCCTGCACAGCCAACGACGGTTGGCGTAGCTGGTTGATTCATGATCTTGCCCTGCTCCTGGGCCATAGCCTTAATGACTTTATTTGCGATGATGCCGTGGCCGAATTTTGTTGGATGAAAGACGCGTCCGTACTTGTCGGGAAGCCAGCTGCCGCTGAACTGATCCCCGGGCATGAAGGAAGCGTAGTCTTGAGGACTATCTTGCATACCTTTCACGACCCAATTTGTAATTTGCCCTTCGAAGGTTGCGTTGGTGGTTGGGTCTAATCTTTTGGTAAGATATCGTTTGCGTAGATGGTCTTGCCCCTTCTCATCAGCAGCATCGTCATCTTTTGTTGTTCCCCATTCGTAAAAAGTAGTCCGTTCCCGGTTTACTCCCTCTCCATTCCCTTTGTTGTATGTTTCGTCGACTCCGGGAGAGCAGTAGCGCCCTTTGTTGGTTTCAACCTCCGCATCCCAGTCGACAAATACAGCCTGTGATCCAGCTCGGGCAACAGCATCCTTGATTTTTGAGTTGACCAAATCGACCAAATCATTCATCGCTTTACTGTAGAATATTAGAAGAGGGCAGAAGGAGGAGAAGAGACTAGACTCACCGCCTATCTTGGGTGAGATATTGGTAGCCAGAGAGTCTTGCTATACTCCAAGAGACCTTGTCGCAAGCAGTGTCGGTAGTGTCCCAAAATTTGCTATAGCCAGTGTAGTATATGCGGCTGTCGTTATCGCGCAATTTTCCTTTGATGGCACCGAGAAGATTGTCGATATTCTTCGAGAAGTCTGCACTCTCAATCTTATTTTTGGCGTCGGACAAGATGCGTTCACATGACCAGAACCTGAAAGCAGCCCACTGATAAACACAGTAGTTAAGAATTGTGGAAAGATCTGCGTCGTTGCCTCCGGCAGAGACTGTGACAAGTTGAGGGCTGTTGAGCTTTGGCACTTGCTTCTGCAAAACGTCTGAAACTAAGGCACCCGAACAACCAAGATATTGAAATTTTCGGTTGGGATTAGCGCCTAGATTATCATCTGTGTTGATCTGGTTGGGGTAACCGTAGCTGTATTGCGAGCAGGCTGTGTTGAGTTCGATCTAGAACCAGGAAGTCAATATAGCAACTAGGAATGGCAGTACGCTCCACTCACTTTATTGGTACCCTTGATAGCATGTCCAGCTCCGATTCCAACACCGTATGAATCCCCCAGAGCAGCATAGGCATCGATCCATGAATTGTCAAATGGGTTTTTAGCATCCGTGGGACCTGCTCGTGCTCGAAGCTTTTGAGAATTGTGGCGGTTGTGTAAATCTGGATATGGCGAGAGTGCCGCCGCAAAGCCGATGTAAAGAATGATGGAGTTTAAAGAAAACATACTGACCGACATTTTGGTCGTGATTGGGGGAAGGAACGAATGTGATGAAGTTTAAGAATTCAATGTGCGCATCTTTATGCACTTGTTTTCTACACAAATATATTAATACGGCTTATGATCACTTTTGCTCATCTAGTTTCATGACGAACGCGGCTGACAATCAATTACCCGTCTGAGAGCATAAGTTCACCGGGTCCAGGGCGAGCGCTTATTCGGCAGATGTCCCAGTAATCGGGTCTCTCGGATCCCACATGCACACGGCTAGCAGCAGTAGGAAGTTAATCAATGCTGGCCGGGTTCAGTGCTATGCGGGCACGCTAAACGCCTAACCATAAAGCGAGCCAATGGTAGAACGGTTCTAAGCGCCACCCACTCGTTTCGTTAAATTACCCAGTGTAGGGTTAGGTGTCCGGTTCGTCCCGTGGGAAAACTAATCAATAGTCGTAGTGTGACGTTGAACTAGAATGGAGCATGTGCGTCATGTATTCTTACACCCTGGTTCTTCAGTGCATCACTCCTCCGGTTTCCCGTTTCCGGTTACCACATCTACACAGCCCTATCTAATATATGCCCGATTTGGGTCTAATTAAGCTCAGAATGTTGATTAGAAGAAATCTCATTACGGCACCTCACCCCACGCGGCAATGATCTATACTCTAAATCCCAGTACCGAGTAGAAGAATCACAAGCACTTACACTCAAATGCATATCCTACCTTTAACGTAGTTTGAAGTTCATCTATGAGATTTGGTGAGATGCGCCCCCTCAAATTTTATCTATGAATAGACTGCGTAACGTGTTGGATGGTATCGATTACAACTCAGAGCAGAACTCACAGAACGAGGAAGGCGCATATATCGCGGTATCTACACTTCTGCATAACCTATAACCTCCGAATATTCCCTTAAACGCACCCGGCGCCCATCCAATAGCATAATCTATTTCTTTCTTTCCCTTCTCCAAATTCCTCGGCATCGTTTTGTCTCAGAGTCTTGAATAACTTCACTATCGATACTCTTGCTCACTTGCTCACTCCTACCACCAAAATGCTTTTCAATCCCCGCCGATTATTCACCTATGCTGCTGTCTTGAGCTTCTTTTCCCAAACGTTAGCGGTTCCTTATCTCGGAATTACCCACGATTTTGGCGAGGGACCAGCGGCCGATGTGCAAAGCTATTCGGGAGTGATCGAGTTCTCGGACATCACAGACACGGACCCCGCCGGCGGTCCTTTGTACCCTCCCACAACCATGACCAACCCGCAATTTGTCAACCTCGTAAAAGTAGCATACAACGAAATGGTAGCGAAATACCGAAGCGAGAATCACCCAAATGACGACAACCTCCCGGGAGCTATGATCGGCCTTGCATCTGGAAAGAAGATCTACTTCGCGTCATCGATCAAGGTTGTTCAGGCAAGGAGATTCTACGAGGCGGATTCGAAGATCATAGAATACTTTGACAGTTGCCTCTTTGTTGGCATCGGTTCGCACCGCACCGGTGGTGCCTGTGGTGAACCCAGCGTGTTGGACCTGTGGTATAGAGAAAACAATGCAGACCCTCCCACGGGGAGTGTGGTAATCCGAAATCCAAGGATTGCAGCCTGGTTGCGCTTCCCGTATACGGATGTTGGAACGGAAAGGAACTACAAACCATGCAGTCGAAACAACAATGGATATGGCTGCGAAGAATTGGTTCGGGATAAAGGACTTGATGCTGTTTTCGATGTTCAGCCAGTTACCAATGGAGAGGATAACTGGACGTTTGTGACGAGGAACCTGCGGCAATCGTGCAACCATTAACCTCCGCCAGCCGGCACAAGGCGCGGGGGAGTTGACCTGCGGTTTGACGGGAAGGTGGGCTGGGTAGTGGTGGATGTGAGAGTACGGAGATAGTGGTGCAGATTGTTATTGTTCATATCTTTTTGTTTTTCATAGGAAACGAATCGATACTCATGTAGTACAACCGGCATTATTATTTCAAAGTTTGTCGGTTTGATCTTTTTCTCAAGTCAACGTACGTGCAGCTGGAATAAGGGATATCTCATGTCCAGTTGGGTTTGAGAGCGAGAATTGGATAATGCAGTCTCAACTGCACCGAACACTCTGCCTACGAATATGAGTGGTAAGAAAGGATGTCTATCTCAAGATCCCGTGACACAATTTTATCCCTGCAGGTCATTTACCATATCGACTCGACAATACGAAGTATGCTAACATGCCAGGTTGCTGCTTTTGCTCACGCACGATCACCCATGATGCAGCCTCTTCGTGCAACAATGCTGCAGGGACCAACGTCATTCATCCAGTAATCATCCACCCTTTAAACTTATTTACCCGATATTAACAGTCAGCGACGTCTTCCATTGCCACTTCTGTTGGAAGCGCCCGGTAGAGTGCATAAATCGGGACTACCCGGTTGTTACGGAATAGGGTAGTGACCCGCAATCTTTCCATATATAGAAACAGAATAGTACTACATCTAACACTCCACTACCAGATTCGTTTCGCGTATAAGCAACTACCCAGGTCCTCCTATTCTGTTTACTATACCACTTCATCGTTCCACCCTCTGGTCGCACAACTACTCGCTCCTAGAAATTAACTCACACCCTACTTAAACAATGTCTACTGAGTAAAACTGACCTCGTGCTCTCTTCTGTTCATGCACTAACATCTTCTAGGAGCATCATGGCAGATGACGGAACCTACGCCCCCGACAACCCCTCATACACCAACTTCTTCGCAGCCGTGTCCTCGGGCAACGTATCCGACATCGACAAATCCTTCACATCATCCCCCAACTTCGCCATCAACGCCCTACGCCATAGCGGCGATGGCTACGAGGGTATGGCAGCCCTGCACATAGCTTCCTCCAACGGACATGTCGCCATGGCTACCTTCCTCCTTTCCATCGGCGCCGACATCGACGTCCGCGACCGCAACATCTCTGGCAGCTCTACGCCGCTTCATTATGCAGCGTTCAACTGCCATACCGAGGTTATCACCACGCTGTTGGATAACGGTGCGGCGGCGGACAGCGTAGGCGGCTTTGGTGGGACGGCATTGCATCAGGTTTTGCAGAATAAGGTTTCGGTGGAGGAGCGGCATATTGCGACGATCACGCTGCTGCTGGACCGGGGGCTGGATATTAATTTCGGCGACGTGGAGCTGGGAAATACCGTGGTGAGCCGGGCACCGAATCCAACTTTAAGACTAACGCTCACAGATTACAGCTCCACCAGGCGGCGGGCTTGAAACACATCGGTCTCATCGAACTTTTGCTAGCTTGGGGTGCGGACATCAACGCCGTCAACCGCAGTGCGTCGTCGGTTCTTGGCAGCGCCGTAGATTCTGGCGACTACGATACTGTCAAATACCTCCTCGACAACGGCGCCGACGTCCACCTACCCCCTGGCGGTTTCTCGGCCATATCTAGAGCTGCGTACCACGGAAATATAGACATGGTTAAGCTTCTCCTCCGCGACACCTCCGAGTCAACAGTCTACACCCACCGCGACGCACTGCACCACGCCGCTGCCGCAGGCCACGTAGACATGGTCCAGTTATTGCTGAATCGAAACTTCGCCATTAATGCGCGGGACAGCAGCGGCGATACTCCGCTACTATCTGTGTGTGCCGCAAACCGGGCACATCCTCGCGTCGTCGCGTTGCTGCTAAGTCAGGGGGCGGATATTAGCGCACAGGGTAGGAAGGGGGACACAGCATGTAAGTTTCTGATCTCGCCCATATCGCGTCATCTAATAGCCGGGAGTGCACAAAGCCGTGTGGCGCAGCGATGCGGGGGTAGTCCGGCACCTTCTCACCGCGGGCGCCGATCTCGAGGCTTGCAACGACAACGGAGAAACTTCGATACTCACCTATGCCCGCAACATCTCCGAGCATTGTCTGAACAATTTTCATAACACCGGGGAAGGCGCAAACACCCGGTTGGAGGTGTTCAAGCTCCTCCTCGATGCGGGCGCGGATGTACGTGCCACGGATGGCAAGGGGAGAAGTGTACTACACGCACTGAACTCGCGCCCGGCTTTGGGGCATATGGCGATGGGGAAGCTGGAGGCTGCGAAGATGCTGTTGGAGAGGGGGGCGGAGGTTAATGGAAAGGATGCGGAGGGGAGAACTGCGCTGATGGTTTTGAACCGCGCGTTTGAGCCTGATTTGGCGAGGTTTTTGATTGATTCGGGGGCTGAGGAGTGAGGTGAGGGTATGGGGTGGTTGCTGCTTGGTGGGAAGTTGAGTGCGGGGTTGTTTTGTTTGGGTGCATAGCAACGATTTCTCACCCCCCGAAGCTGTTAGTGGTGTGCGAGCTGATTACAACTCAGGGGAAGCACCGCTCCCGCTGGCGCTGTCAGCATGCGTGTTTACCCGTTGCTCCCTGGGAATGCTGTAAGCACGGGCCCTTGCAGGTTACATGCGTTAGACTGTGAGCCTAAAATTGCGATGACCCCGGGCTGAGCGCACGTTTGTGCATGGCAAGATAAATAATCCGGTACATAAGCAAGTAAGCGAGTCTACCTCGCAGAAAATGTAGCTGCGTCAAATGCCCGCTCCTTCCTACGATTCGAAGCTGCTGATGTCTATCCCCTGCCACCTTCCACACTCTGTAGCACAATATTTAATAAATTATAGCGCAACAAATTGCAGCATTTTTTGGAAGGTGCATGAATAGTCTCGATGCACTAAATCAATGTAGGACGCTTAACACTTGGCATCGACCGGGGGAAGGTAGGGGCGATCTTGTTGCCGTGGAACTGGGACGGAGACGGGTCACCCGCCTTCCCGGCAGTTCGGGCAAGACATTGACCGGAGCGACTAGGATCAGGGCTGTTCAAACGTCATTTGCGTGATGCTGGCTGGTGCTCTAATCCCTGTGCCTCATTGAGGCGGGGTAGATTTCTTCCGCACAACCCCACGCACTAGCCTTCCTCCGCATACAGTATTCTATTGGTCATGAGAAGAACCTTTACCTTTTGACTTGGTAAAAAACAGTGTGTATTTCGGGTAGTCTTAGCTAGAACAGTGACCGACTTATAAAACAACGCCAAGGATACATATCAATGCGACTTAGCAATCTGGGGCCAGCTCTACACTTTCAATATTGCATACATATTGAAAAGCTTGCATACCATTTTAGAACTACATTGCCATCTCATGCGCGACTTTGTGATCCCGCATGCAATTTTGGGATATGAGGCGGGAGTTCAGTTCAGGAGAACTGCTATTTAGTGTCCCGAACCAACACAACTTCGGTGATGATTTGATTTCTGTCATTTTGGTCTATTCTAATAGAATGCATATAATATTTGTGTGCCTGCAGATAGTACCGTACGTAATACGGTGTTATAGGAAACAGTTCTTAGTAACACACCGCGAGGGTGAAAGAGAATCGTCAATAGGGTGGAAATACTACCATCAATATGGATCGACCTTTTCGCTATTTGTGTAGTTACTTCAGTTGTCTCCAGAGAGGGCACGTGCTCTGAGCCGAACTTTAGACCAAAACCCCTGCCCGCACGTCGCCGCCGCAGCTGCGCAGCTCCACGCACGGCTTTAACCTTCTTTCGGAAAGTCTCTTTATCTGAACTATGCCGCAACTGGAGGACGAGACGACCTGCTTTTGACCATTTTTTGGATAGCGTTCGTGACTACGTGTGTGATATTGTAATATTAGCGTCGACGGGCGGCGGGAGGTTTCGTGCACGATACACCTTCACAGACGCTCGAATGAACTACAGGCTGTACAGATCTGCAATGTCTATCTTCAATATCCTTGTTCTTTCAGCCGTTAGCATGCAATCGATATGCCAATGCCTCAATTTGTGAAATGGTTCCACTCCACGGTGGGGGTCTGCGGCGGTGTAGGAGGATTGAACCTAGCGCTATGCTCTTTTCGTCTGACCTCATGTACAACAGTATTACCGTGAGTAGTAGTCTGGATGTTGATTCAGACAACTGTGGCGAGAGTTCCTTGAATAAAAGTAATCCGGTGACATAGATTAAGTTTCTACAGAAGGTGAAATATGGTATAGTTAAGTCTATCAGGGTGGTAATAATAACCATGTTTACTCACACATACACTGGCTGACTGTATTGTAGCCATAATTGAGTGCCTTCATTTATATACTTAGGCTACTAGTGACGGGTATGTGCAACTTAGGACTAATATCCGAGATAATATGCCGGTAGCGGAAAGCTAGTATACGGTAGGTGGTGTGTGTACCACTTTAGTTCCGCATACCCTCATACTAACCGTAGACTTGTTTTGACCCGATGTAGAATTGATACTATTGTAGGATGTTACGTAAGAGAAGAACCGTGCATTGGACTATAATCCAGAGACGAGAAAAGGAGGGAAAACTCGAGATATATACAAGAGAGTTGTGTGCCTTGTGCCTCACAGGGTGGTTCATCTCAGTTACGGACAGCTCGTGTTCATATGTAACATAGAATGAATTGTACAACACTGATGAAGTCTCTTGGTCTATCTAAATGTAGAACCTATGTCATATATGCAATGAGAGTCTGGATTTCTCGTCGGAGGCCGATGAGGTGGCGATTAGAGTGGCGGTCGGAGTGGCGAGTGGAGAGGAATGGCGGGAAGCAAGAGTAAGAAACCATGTAAGGGTGTACTAGTGGCACAGAGAGACCTCTCTAGGCCTCTTTCTAAGCCTCATATTAACATAGAATGTTGCATCAATAGATCTCAGCCTTCGTATGGCCGGAGATAATGGCTCGTATGGGAGACTGGGAGCTTGCTGTTGGGTTGATGGCATTCAGTCGGATCTATACATGGATGAGTACGAATGCGTTCGCACTTGTATGACCATATATGGCCTTGTGGCTCTCTTCGATAGTACACAATTAAGCTTCTCTATCATCTATACATTGTGTTACTGGTGTACATGTGCCGGAGACATGTTACAGGTCTGATACACGGTGCAGCAGCAGGGGCCGATACCTCCTGTATATATCTCGAGTTTTTCTCCTTCTCTCTTCTCTGTACCATAGAATACACGCACACGGTTCTCCCCAACTTCCATATCGTAACACATTGTGTTGAAATATACTTATTGCTAGAAGCTTATATTCTAAGTACAGGTACATTCGTGTTCATATATATACGGTATTCGGAGCATGTCTTGTACGCATGCATGCGCACTCAGCTGGCATCTCCAGCTGAGCCCGGAATGACCATCATCTTAGAGAGATTATGCATCAGCCCAACTGAAGCCATACGTCAGGGAGATAAACCATATATGCAACACATTGAACATAACAGGGACGAGTGATTTCGTATGTTCTGAGCTAACCCATTGTACTTCTCCGCCCTGCACTTACTTGGCTCTGTAATGTTGTAGCATTGGCCACAGCACTCTAGGGTTTAGTTTTGGCAGCAATTGTTAGAGATAGCCACCAACTGCAACTATACTGTCTACCAATAGGAACATCCCTTCACCGCCGCGGGCATCCTATTCTTGCGCTTGTAATTGGTCCTAAGCGTCGCTTGCCTACACTTTCGCAGAGTCTCATATTTTGGGGGTCAAATCAACTCCTACCACATTTTTCTGTTCGGCGATCGACCTGGGTTGGGCGTTCGCAGCGGTCGTTATACTCTGGCCAACTTTCGTGTGGTTTTGTTGTTCGTTCGTTCATTATTTTTTGAATTAAATCGACTGGTTGCTTATTCTCTCCCATAAATCACTGTATGCTTCGCAGGGGTGTCCACTAAGACTCATTGTTTTCGTAGGAAGTGGAAGCCTGTAATTGGCACAAATCACAACCTTTTGAAGTTACTGCAACGGCACGTTAATAGCACATCACAAACATTCGTAGAGTAATCATAAGGAACCAATAATTCAACCTAGATCTAGCGTTCCTCGTTTATTTATTTGTTCCCCCTTTCACTTTCCGCATCCCGCCATTCCATGCCTTAAAGAAAATCTATCACAGTACTCTAAACCAAAGCGAAAGCTGCTGCACAACCCCGAAAATCAATACAAAGCATCATCCTAATATTTCTGTGCGACTCCCGATGCTTGGTAGTGTATTTTAGAGTCTGACTGACCTGGATCTGTATTCTGAATCACAATGAACCCCCAACTCCCCAACCCTTTCCCCACGGCAACTACAGTCTCAACCCAAAACCTCGCAGTGCAATGCAAATCTATTTCCCCATTCTACTCCTCTTTCGAGCAGGACCTCATTGCTTCTTCTTTGTCGCACCTATACTAGGTTGAACCGCTGCAACGTTCACCCCCACTACCAGCTGCAGAACGACAAATGCCTGTGTTGCAGTAGCTCCAAATGACAACAAAGAACACCATGCTGGCGATATGGTAACATACAGAACCAAGGCGGATGCGCCAAGAAGAATGCTAGCTATGGCGAACGCCCACGTCCACAGGCCGAAATGATTGTAAAGGGTGGCAGTAGAAAGACCAGGCGCAACGGTAACGTATATTCCGAGAAAACCCATCAGGAATTGCTGCAAGCCGCCCAGAAAGGCTGGGTCCATGATCTGACCAGGCCGCGTTTCAACAGACCTGGCGAATGAGAGGACCTGGAACTCCGATGAGACTAGTGGGACAATACAAGACAGTGCCGTGATAGTTGAGTTTGCCTAACTGAATTAGAAGTGTTCGGGAGATTTCTCCTTCCTGGATTTGCTCAAGGGTGACAAACAGTAATTATAGAGACCAGTCGGTGGTTTGGATTCGGCAGGCGAATATTCGTGTCTAATGCAAGTGTTGGCAATGGAAAAATGCTACAATGTTTGGGTTTGATTCCTCACACAAAACCTTTATAAACTGGATCTTCAGCGTTGTTCAAATGCGCCGATGCAACATTTGCAAATGATAACAAAGAGTCTACCCGGTTCTTGATGCCGATCATTGTGTCCTGTGGAAGCGGGAATGAAAATTGCTCCTCCTGCATTTGTAGAACATTGAATTTGGTCTCAATCTCTGTAGCATTCTTAGTCCTTTCCGTTGTAGTTGGGATCTCCCTTCCAACTACTCGTGCCCATCGTCTTTTATCACCATCACCTTGTGTAACCTCAGCGAAGTCGTCGCTCACCCACGAGAACTCTGTTCTCCAAAACTGTATCTGCCAAGTACTGGAGCAATCCGCTATGGTCGTCGGGGGCATGTTCCCGCAAATTCTTGTGCACATCTGGAAGTTGGTTACCATACGCAAATTGAACCGGCATTATCTTTCCTTCAATTGATGAGCCCTGGTGTAAGATCTTATAAGCTCGTGGATTGTGGATCCATCAATATTTGGAACAGGGACCTCCATGATGCAGCGCCCCAATTCGGGAATGATAGCAACATCCATCTTTTCAGAGAGTCGGACAATGCAGAGTAGCGATTCATGGATAGGTTTTGGAATCTTCATAGTGGCGATTGTCAACTCGTGAGGTGATGTGGGTAACTGATCTGCAAAAGCTGAGCATAGGCAGCTCACTACCATGTGCACGGGGATCTCTACCATTCTGGCGCCAAGCAATAATGTGATTCTTTGATGGCATTTTTGGTGGGATGAGTGATTGTGAGGTAAGGAGCTGTATCAAACTTTGTCGAAGAGTCAAGGCGGCCTGCGCAGTGTGTGGGATTGGAAGTCAATAGGTACGTCAAGTATACGAGGGCGTGTACACGCTTAACTATAATTATTATTTGTCTACAAATACTGTCGAGATGGTGAAGCCTAGCGAGTCCGGGGGAAATTGATCGTTGACTAAAGTCGAAGGAGCCAGGAATAGTACCATGGTGGGCTGTCTGCTAAATACCATCAAGCTTCAATCACTGCCACCTCGACAGTGATGATCATACAAGCCAACCAATTTAGGAAGGTGCAACAGATTGGAAGGCGTATGAGGTAGAACGCTGAGGCTCTAGGCGTAAGTGTAGGTGGGTATTTCTGACAGGTTCATTCGGGTTCTGTTGAGTTTCACATGCGGTTAGTGAAGACAACCGTTCGAACCATTCCCAGTTCGAGGGTGGACCGGTTCTGCCGGTGCGGTTCATAATAAGAAACGGTTCGAACCACGAACTACCAGGTTGAACCAGTTACATGGCCGTTCAGCCAACGATTTTAGTCATACATCCCGAAGTGGCTTTTCCTCTTGCTAAGCCGCCACAAGGTTGACGAAATGCAAGTAAATGCTTCTAAATTCTAATGGTAGAATAGGTTGCCATGGGAGTGCAATAGATAACAATTGAGTCTATATGAGGTCAATGGTCACTCAAATGCAGGAAATACGCCGCGACCTATTCTAAGGAATGGAACTTGTCTGAACTAGTGGTTTCTGTAGGGTGAACTGGTTCCATACGGTGTAGCTCAGACCCCCCAAACCAGTATCGAACGCACCGCAAACTGCCGCTCCGAATCTGTTCACTGCCGAACCGTTGCCTTCACTATGTGCGGTTGTATGCATTGGCATTTGATTCGATTGCCTTCCGAGTGAGCTTGAAATATCCGTCTCCAATAGGTGCGCTTATTTTCAACTTGCCTACTCTCTAACCCTAGTTACATATGTTTGTGACTTCTTTACGCAATATCAAATTTGGGGATTCCAGGCGAACATCCTGGAGAAGCTTCCAGGGTCAAGTAAACTTGAATGTCGCAGACGCCATACATTATATTATCATCCCTAGTTCTCTCCCGGCGCAGTGGATCAGAACTTGGTTTATGTGCTCAGGTCGTGGATAGCTCATGACAATAGCTGCAGTTGGCAACAACCCATAACTAGCGCGGATGGACGCTATAGTTCATGTGGCTTGGAGTTCTAGATGTCTTCGCTTATTTATGTTGACCATGTGCTCAGTGATCACACTCGGCGGACTACAAGCCCCACAAGGCATTAATTTCAAGCTTCTGCTATCCAAAGTGGGTAGACACTCCGATTCACTAGGGTCCCCGAATGTAAACTGCCAAATAAACCTCCAATAGTTGGTACGGTGTGCTTCTTAACCACTCATGGTAGCTCATCACTAAGGCTATGTTGTCGAGGCCTAGCTCGTGTTTTTTTCTAATGATTACGCATAAGGCTACTTGCAGCTACAAAATACTAAGTACACTCTTCTCAATTTTTGGCTGGCTTGATTCAAACTATATAAGAATCCATACGGAGCTTCTTCTTAGACTATCCAAATTCCAATAGGGAGGGAGGCTTACTGCGCGTTCGACAACACCTGAAGCGTCCAAGGACAATGCTGAGAACCGAGGAATATCCCATCACATACGATGCCGTAGGTTATAGCATGTCATTGTAGTGATATGCATTCTCATTGACTGCAGCAACTCCTTGAGGAAGTGGTGTCGGCAAGGGAGCCAATTGGGGCGCACATTGCGTTGCGCAACCGTGGATCTCGATGTAATAAAATTGGTCTTTATTATATTGATAGTGCGGAATGTTTACCTCTTTTCCTCGGTCTAGTTACACGCAATTCTCCTCTCCAACAGACGGTTAATTGTCGTCGACTAGATTGTCATGTCATCTCACTCGGCTCCCCACCACAAAGCTTTGTTACATGCAAGGTACGGTGACGGCTTCGCCGCATTCCGGGGTGGCCTAGATAGGCCGTCTCCAGCCCGGCCAGGTCAGTGATACCTACTCCAAAAATTTTAAATTGAATGGCATGCAAATTCAGTCTGAAAATGGGAGAATTTAGAGCTCATCCGTCCCAGTCTCTTAAATCTCTGCACCTACTTTGTGTCCTCCTGGTTTCCTTTCCGTCACGTTTTCCATCAGTCACAAGCTCAAGTGTGCTTCCTATCAACATTAAGAGCGCTTCCCAAAAGCACATTCTATCACTTCCGAGTATGCTTCCTAAACATGCTTTTCATATACACTTCTCAAGTATGCGTCTCAAGTGCACTTTCTATGGCTCCTAATTGTGTTTCCTGCCAGTGGTGGCGAGGAAAATATGGTGGTGCCTTTGCCGCGTTTTGGAGTGACCTAGTTGACCGGTTATAGCTAGGCCCGTCCACAATTGCCACCTCCAGCCAGCTTCTGGTATGCCCATCTCAATTAATAGTAAACAGCTCCAAGTGAGTGTATCTCTCCAGTTCACGGTTAGTGTATCTGAACCGTTACCACTACCGAGCAAACTTTCTGGCAACTCAGCAATGGCCTTCCGCTTGGCTACTTCAGTCAATTCAAATCTAATTAAGTTCGCAAGCATTAGTCCAATCACAAAGTATTCTATGAAATACATACACATCATAAATTTAATTAGGTCCTCTGGGCGATTCTGGATTTGAATTCAAGCTCAGTTTGACGATAAGCATGTGCAACCGTTCAGCCACAGATCAGCCACAGTGAGTAGGAACGTACGTACCACTTGTCAACAGGGTTCTCAGCTGTCTACCCCGTTAGGGCCGAGCCATGCCCGATCTTGGACTACGATTTTCCGGGCTGAGAATTCAAGCCCACTTTTGCCCTAGAGCTTCGAGTTTCAGGACTACACCCCTGCAAGGCCTTATGTCTTTTACAAACCAACCCTCAAGCTAAATAGTCTCAGGGTGATGAGAAAAACAGCCATCTATGTTCACCCGACAATGCAAAGTGGGTTAACAGTGTGGGTAAGGCGAAACGAAAGTGTGCGGACAGCTGACCGGATCAGAAGTTGCCAATTATCCGCTCTGGATTCCAGTATCAGTAGCATCTGCCAGGGCCTTCAGTCGCCCCAAACAAGCCCTAGGAATTCTAACCTTGGCCCGGGACGCCCTAGGCCAAACAATAAGTACACCCGCCCAGGACGGCGGTACTGGGCCCCTTCTTTCGTGCCCAGGGTGGTGGCGGAATAAATTCAGCCGACCAAGCTAGCGAGCACGTGGCTAGACACACTGGGAACGAGAGAAGGCCCCGAAAGACGCCAGTCCGGACGGACAGTTGAGAACTCTGCCTGACAACCAATGAGAATGCTTCGAGCTGACATCCATATGTATAACTGTTAGATGTACATGGGCCAGTGTTACAGATCTAATACAATTTCGCAACAGCTGGGGCTGATGCCTCCTGTATATATCTCGAGTCTTTCTCCTTCTCTCTTCCCTACGCCTTAAGTCTATATATGCACACGGTCCTCCCCATATCATAACAAGCTTGTTGCATACCTGGTGGTGGCAAAGGTGGCGAAAAGCCGCGCAACGATCACCACTCTCTTGTGTTGTATATCTCGAGTCTTTGTTGCAAATACGAAGAGGAGAACCGTGTGTACAGACTATGGTACAGAGAGAAGAGAGAAGAAGAAAGACTCCAGATATATACAACACTGAGTGTCTCGCCATTAGCTCCGATTACAGCTAGCTCGTGTCAAGTCCCCGTATATATGTCTACCTTACTCTCTCTGTGTACGGTAGACAATCACTTTTGTACAGTATGACAATTTAATATCTCTACTTGGTCTCGATTGTTTTCATCAACCAGTACACTTCTCCCTGCGTATCATTCGTTCCACTCAACACTAGACGCTCGCCTCATCGCTACTCTGATGGCCATTCTGAGTTTTCTCTATGTACATAAGACACGGGTTTACCTCTAGTTAGATCAAGCTACATCATTATAAAAGAGCAGTTACGAAACTTAGGCTCCATCAACAGTTGCAATGTTGCCATTACTCTAGACCGTCGGAAATTTGACTGCAGAGAATGACTGCGAATTGACTGTCTGGAGACATGGCGAAAAAAAACCTGTTTCTCGTCCCATGTTCGTGTCAAGACGGGATTTCCCCGGCGCCGGCCTAACACGGTATCCAGACCTCCGGGAATAGGGTATATATGCCATAGCCGCTAGCGGCTGAATGCAGTATGATTACAAACAAATAAATGGTATCCAGATGGGATTCTCTCTACCGGTCCTAAGATACAAATATAAAAGTTGCCCCCTTATATGAACGATTAGCGGATTCACCATCGAAGACCACGATCTGATAGAGCTTATCGAATACATCATTTGACATCACGGTTCTTTGAACCTGCGATAACCTTGATTGAGCGCACATTTGTGCATGCGGAAGATAAAGAATCCGGTAATTAAGCACTCGGGCGTCTATGGCGCGAAGGAGAAGTAAGCGACTCCTCAAAAAAAAGTACCAAACACCCTCCTTCCTACAGTTCGAAGCCACCAAAGCTGCTGATGTCAATGTTCTGCCTCCTCCCACGCTCAGTTGCATAAATTTTGAGGTTGAGATGAGCTAAGTCACTGTGCTGAGTTGACACAACAGTTCTAGAAGGCGCCTAAATGGGTCAATAGCCATATCTATAATCATGTAAGAACTTAGCAAGAAGTAGAGGATGCTTGACAAGAAGGGAATCGGCCTGGGGAAGGTGTAGGGCGACCTTGTTGCCGTGGAACCGGGACGGAGACGTGTCATCCGCCTTCCCGGCAGTTCGGGTATGACAGTGACTAGGGGGCGACCAGGATCATGGCTTCAAAAATTCGTTTTGCACGACGAGTAGTGTTCTAATCCCTGTACATCATTGAGGCGGGGTACTGTGAGTACATTCCAAGGCGGGGTATTTTCCTTCTTCTATAACCCACTCACCAGCCTTCCAGGGGCATGAACCGGGCAGGAGTGGTAATTCCACCAGAATTTTGCCACTACATATGGTGTGTAAATTACACTGATGTGGGTGATATTCCATGCAGCATGTACCACAATTGAGTGATATCCTATATGGAGGTCTGTGCAACTATCATGAGATTGAATTTTGGTATTGAGGTCTCTAAAGCAGCAGGATGGCTTAGTTTCAAGAGATGCAATTTCAAGTTATTCACGTTTTCCCCGTACAATTTTTATGACAATCATTTGACAGATTCTCTGCCATATCATGTGTATGTGCAATGTGTGGGTGCCAGGGTTGTGCTGTTGATGATGGTGATGGTGGTGATGGTGATGGTGCGGATGATGCAGTTGCATTCACAGTGGTAGCATTGCACAGCCAGCCATGTGGAGCCCCCAAGTCGAAAACCAAATGCCATCTAAATTTTCCCCTTGCCACCAATAGCCAGCAGACGTAGCAGAAATAGCACGACTAAAACAACATATCATGTAAATCACAAATTTCGAGTGATGTACACAGTTTTATCATGTAAATCGGATAAGCCTACTAATTGGCCAAGTACATTGGGTGTCATGGCTCAATAAGATCCTCAATGTGGCACTACAACTGCCACTACAACTGCCACTACACCTGATGAACTCTAGGGATAGACAACCATAAAACCGAAGTTTAAGGAGCGGAAACCATGTTATTCTATCCCTTTGCCGGTAACCGGGTTTGGGCCCACAGATGGGCCAGCTTTTTACATACACATCACACAACCACAATCCAGCCAAATGCCCCCAGAATGAATGGAAATACTCTACATATGGTGAAATTTGTGAAAACAATTTTGTTTGGGTGTGAAACATAAAGCCTCATTGCAGTCCTCACACTGTATGCTGGTTTTCATGCCTTCTCCACTACCACCCTGACTTCTTCTCCACCTGCAAAGGAAACAATCTACTCTACTCTCCATCCAAAGTGGGGAATGCATTCCTGGTACCTTTCGGCAGAGGGGCAGGGGTGTGTGCTTGGTAACTTGACTGGTAGGCAGTGGGGGCATGGCACATTGTGTGGGGGGAGCCAACGGAGTGATTTTCTGTGAAGCCGGAATGTGGCAGGATTTTTTCATTGTTGATGGACTTCCAACTTGCAGAAGGTCACACACAATGGAAAGACGGAAGTCAAAGTGATCCACAGTGTGCTCTTTGTTTGCTGGCGGATCTTGATAGATTATAAGGCTGTTGATAACGGCTGTCCCCAGAATCTAACAGAAAAGTGCATACCAATTGCATCTGGATATGAGCTGTGTATCAAAATAGGTTTGATACTGGTCAGCTACATCCACTCCCACCTTGTGCTGGTTGTAGGCATCAACAATAACAGGTATATCAAGCTCTTTCTGGCATTCTCCAGGAAGAAATGTGGAATTTGCTCCACTTGCATTGGTACT
>Ga0307515_10007225_pt1 | contig 22004 bp, 2 predicted proteins | sample 17_EM_MG_FD_194513 | JGI IMG/M metagenome (GOLD analysis project Ga0307515, IMG submission 194513) | Populus trichocarpa ectomycorrhiza microbial communities from riparian zone in the Pacific Northwest, United States - 17_EM | ecosystem: Host-associated > Plants > Roots > Unclassified | place...
GGATATTGCGGATATTATAGATAGGCGTAAGGTATTATAGGGTCCCTATCTACCTTTCCCCCCTAACTATATAATAGCTATATACTTAGAGAAAAATTACCTATTTCTCTTATAGTTCTTCTCTAATGCCAATTCTTTAAACACTCTATTTTCTTAAGAGTTTCAGAATCTATCTGTATTCTCTCCCATGATACCGTACAACGTCCTCCTAAAAAGACTCTTTCTGGCTCATCACTTATTGCTAGAATTGAGAGAATTTCGATTGCCATAAGCGAGAGCCGTGGCCAGCGTTTTCATTGCTGTTCTTAAGACCACCACTAATGTGCAGTTGTTGAAATCTTATATAGCGTCTTAGAGATAAAGTCCTTATACTCGTCCTGACTTTTTGGTTAAAACATTATACTATTAAAATCCTCGGCAATCTTATTAAACTTATTAAGGTCTTAAGCTAGAGCTAGCTTTTTGTACGATAATATACTTCTAGGTATAGAACTCCTATTCCGATATCTTTCCCAAAGCTCTTTAACGCTATTAAGTATAGGCTTACGCCACTCCTTCTTCTAAACCTGCTTAATATATCTCGTATAATGGGCTAAATAAAGAATAAGTGCAGCGGCGTAAAGGGGCGAGTTATCTGTTTTATGGTAATACCTATTAAAGGTATTCCAAGCATTTTTAATGCGTTTAGAGAACTCCTTATTAGATATATACTCCTTCTATTATATATTAGCTAGGAAATAAAGAGGGGAGATAAACTAACCTAGGATTTATTAAGGTGCTTAATTATAACGTCTATTATAAAAAGCATATTCTTAAGCGTTGCTTTGTGTCCTTGGCATTTTAGGGTTGCCTAGTAGAATATCTAAAGAAAGCTTTTTATCGTACGAAGCGCCTCCCAGTCCTTTAGACTAAGATAGTCCTTTTTAAGCGTATTAAGGTTACGCTTAGTATACGTATTAAGGGCAGACTCTTTCTAAATTGCTACGCTAAGTATAAAATACCAGCTATTCCATCTTATACAATTATTAAGCAGAATTTTTCTCCCTATAAGACTTTTAAACTCCCTTATACGACCAGCTAAGCTGCGGGTGTGTATGGTAATATTATAAAGCTTTCTAAGTGCGCCAAGTTTCCGAAATGAATTACTCTTCTCTTTCTCCTCTTTTGGATCTAGCTCTTTTCCTTCTTTGTACAACTTAATATTATTAAGACTAATTAAGTTTTCGAAGAGGAAAGCCTATATGGTAAGGTTAAGAATATAACCCTAATAGCGGATCTGTTGGTGGACGGGATTTTATTTAATTCCTTCTTCCTAGAGAAGCTAGTCGCTTATCGTATAACAGAGCTTATTATTTGCAGTATAGTTATCGGATATAACGGCACCCAGCTTTTACGTAATCCCGTAGTCCTTAAGCACTGGAAGAAGAGTATTCCATTGCTCGTCCCCGCTATAAGAGGCTACCGTACGAAGGCCAAGAAGAGTGTTTATAAGCTTTTCCTGGCTATTAATAAAATGGCCGCAAATCGCGAGGAGAAGGTAATTATTTAGAGAGGTCTAGATATTAACGGAGAGATAAATACTTATTAGTGCAGACTGCAGCCTCTTTCGTACAATATCCTTTTGCGATAGCTATAAGTTATAGATCTTTTTACTAACTGCTAAATAGGCTATAGTTACATGGCCGTCTACTTTAGGATTAATCGACTATAGAAGAATATAGAACTCTAGCCACTCAACTATCCGAAATAGTAAGTTTTGTATAACAATTAATGTAACAAGGGCCTTATTAATAACTTCCTTATTTAGGACCGCTCGGAGTACTTCTAAATCTAGCTCTTCTATCTTATTTTAAGATAACGCTTTAAGGTAAAGGTCTTTTAATTAATCCCGTATTGCTTCTTTTGTATAACTAGTTTTAGGCTCAACTATAATGCCATACTTTAACGCCAAGTAATTTCGGAAGTTGGAAGTTAACTGTACAGCGTATAACTTTGTGTAGTGTTTACAATAGAATAAAAGACGGGCTTTTTTATTTCGTACGGGCTTATTACTGCCTAATGGACGGGTATACTCCTATGTCAAAAGAGCTGAGCGACCTCTTGTATTTTTTGATTTAGAGGTATTAATAGAGTCGAGAGCTTCTAATTCCACTTCTGAAGCTATATTTTATACGATAATAAAGAAGAAAAAGGCGACGAAAATTTATTTGGGGTATGCCAAGACTTATCGCGATAAGATTTATCTAAAACCACCCTACGAACCACTAGGGACGCCTAACGGCACCTTTAAGCCAAGTTTAAGGACAACTCCCCTATCTAATTTATATCCGTTAACAAGATAATACGGTACCTAGCGGCTATCTATATTAACCCAAACAAAGTATAGGATGCCCGTTATAACTATAATTGCCTAATAATAAAACTAAACTAGCCCTTTACTAAATTCTAGACTTAATTCCTATACCTTACAGAAGAAGGCCAGGTTCCCCTTAAGAACTACTAATTAGACCTATATAATAAGCTAACAATCCAGCTATAAGAAAAGATCGCTATAACCTTAAATAATCTACTAACCCACGAAAAACTCGCAGCTTATTATCTATTATTAAACTTAAAACTAAAGCGGATTAACGCCCGCCCTAATCGGCAGAAGCAATTCCGTAATAATTAGAACTCGCTAGCTATACCTATAGGAGCTAGAGTAGGAAGATAAGTTACAACTGCTCTTTTACTAAAGGCGGTTATAACTACGCACCAGCAAGCCTCGCCTAATTAGTTACGTACCACGCTATTAACTAATATTTGCTGTAATACTCCAATTAACCCTACCTCGGCTACGTACTTTAACTGCGATAAGTAGGGTTACTTTACCTTATCCTACCCAGAGCTAAAGGATATAGGCGATATTAAGGAAATAGAGGAAGGAGAAACGTCTAATAAGTTGGGAAAAGAAGAACCCTAGGGAAAGACTCCCCCCTAGGGTACCCTATTAATCTTAAGAAGATTAATCTTAGTTAGTTAATAGGTAGAAAGCATTTTATATTTCTATATATAGTATCTTAAAATAGATATAGAGTTAATATAACCGCCCTTATTAACACTAGAGTAAATAGCTTCGCTTTTATAAATACTGCCTATATAAATAATATTGCTAAGTTTCTAAATACAGAAGCCATCTAACTAGAGAAGCCTATTTAGGTAAAAGGCTATAACGGCCAAGCCAATCGGCCTGTTACCTACGTCTTAAAGTTATATATCGCTCTTAACAGACGACGCTAATATAGTATCCCCTTTTGCATTCTAGACCTAGGGTCTTATAATATAATCCTTAAATAAAAATAGATGTCCTATTTTAATATCTGGTTAAACGTGTAATAAAGACGGTTTATCTAGCTAGAGGATAGACCAAGGTTGCCCTCCTTTATTAGGGAGATCTAAACTAACCGCAAGATACTAGCCGTAAGGGCTAATCCTACCTACTAGTAGGATATCCGGGCTTGTGACCTAGCCTTTACCTAAAAAGACGCCTGCCGTAAAGCTAGAAAGAACTCTATACTAATAAAGATACTCTCCTAAAGCGCTACGTTTAAAGAGGACTCTATATATAGAAGTAGGATAGATAGTAATGTAGATAACGTCTAAATTACATAGATCTAACTGGTATAGAAAAGAACGTATTAATAGGATATAAGGGATAACCTCTAAAAGATGTAATAGAAGCTAAAAGGGGTAATAATAACACTAGTACCCTAGAAGTCCCTAAAGTTATATACGCCCCTATTATTAAGCAAACCCCCTACCGTAGATATCACCGCAATTAGCGCTATAGCGTTCCACTTTAATATATACTAAAAGGACAATAAAGTCTTTATAATAAGCCTATATAAGATTAACCAAATTATTAATAATAGAGAGGAAAGGCCAGCTAAGGAAACCAACGAGAAACTAGTTAAACGCCTCTTTCTTACTATTTATATAAACTACAAGGATGCATTCTTAAAGGCGGCCTTAGATAAGTTACCCCCCCACTAAATATACAATTATAAGATTTAATTAAAAGCTAATAACTTACTAGGCTATAGCCCCCTCTACTATTAATTAATGGATAAGCTAAAAGCAATAAAGTAGTACTTAATTAACAACCTAAATAAAGGGTTTATTAAGCCAAGTTAAGCCCCTTTTACTTCCCCTATCTTATTCGTAAAAAAGCCTAATAGAGGCCTTTATTTTTATATTAACTATTAAAAGTTAAACGCTATTACTTAAAAGAACTAATATCCTATTTCTTTAATTAACGAGACCCTTATACGTCTAAGCTAAGTAAAGATCTTTACTAAACTTAATATCCGCTAAGCTTTTTACCGAATTGGGATAAACCCTATATCTAAAGATTTAATAACGTTCCGTACCTATTATAGTTCCTATAAATATAAAGTTCTTCCTTTTAGACTAATAAACGGACTAGCTATATACCAAAGGTATATAAATAACGTTCTTTTTAATTACCTTAATAAATTCTATACGGTATACCTAGACAACATTCTTATATACTCGGACGACGAACTTAAGTATTAAGTTTATATTAAGAAGGTCCTAGAGAGACTATAGAATACGGGCTTATAAGTTAATATTAAGAAATGCGAGTTTAGGGTAAAACGTACAAAATACCTCGGGTTTATCATAACTACGGAAGAAATTAAGGTTAACCCTAAGAAGGTAAAGGCAATCTGTAACTAAAAGCCCCCTTATATAGTAAAAGGAATCTAGTCCTTCCTTAGCTTCTGCAACTTCTACTACTAGTTTATCTATAACTATAGAATTATAGCAAAACCTCTTATATAACTAACTAGGAAGGATATACCTTTTATCTTTAATAATAGCTATATAGGAGCCTTTAAAGAGATAAAGAATCGGCTTATCTCTTCCCTAATCCTTTGTCACTATAATCTAAACCTTAAATTAATGCTAGAAATAGATACCTCTAATAAGGTTATAGCGGGAATCCTATTATAGTTATATCTAAACGGCAAATAGTACCCTATAGCTTTTTTCTTAAAAATAATAAACCTAGCTAAGTGTAACTATAAAGTATATAACAAAAAAATACTAGCTATTATTTAATTACTCTCCTAATAGCGCGTAGAGCTCGAAGGTATAAACTCCCGGATTAAGATATATACAGATTATAAAGCCCTAGAGTACTTTATAACTATAAAGTAGCTTACTAAATAATAAGCCTAGTATAAGGGATATTATTGCGGACACCTTAGGTTGCCCTTAGAACAACCCCTAGACGCCCCTTAAATAGTTACCGGTTACGTGCCGGAGGTACGTGCCTATAGTATATAGTCTCTATAATCCTAGAGGCCTTACCTCCTTAAGGATTTGTTTCTCTTACTAATCTATCCTATTCTAATCGTGTCCTTATAGCCCCCTATTTATAAAATCCCCTTACATTTAAATCCTTCCTACTCTTTTTTAGAAGGGTAGTCGGCTTTAAGGACCAGATTATTTATTTATATCTTTTATTTACAACCACCATTCTCCCTTAAAATCTCGTGATAACCTAAATGGAAACTCCACGGATACCTTATAGAAAGCCGTCGCGTAAAGGTAGGAAGGTCCCTCTAATAGCGAGAGATTGCGATAATATAACCCTTTGGGTAAGATGGCCGAATAAGCCCTAATACCCAGATGCTCCAGGAGCTTAAAGACTCTCGCATACCTATAGTTACCGCTAAGGAAAACGTAGATACCCTCTATAACGGTTATAACGCTGCCGGAAAGTAACTAGAACCCCTCTAGCCCTACCTAGGCTAATCGAAAGATTAAGCGCTAGAGGTAACTTAAAGATCTTCCCCTAAGCTAAAAATGCTAGAGGAATATATTAATATATCCGACTAGGGACCCAACCGGAACCCTCCCGGAAGACTACTAGCTTATAATTAGCATAGTGGCGGTATATAGACTGCTCACGAGCTAAGCGGGCCTACCCCTTTAGGAAACTAAACCTAAATACTAACTTAAGACCTGAGGCTTATTAGGAAACCCGCACTAGCTACTAGTACTAATACTACCTCTATAGCAGGAGCTTCTCTAGGCCCAAGTTCGGAAGGTTAAGAGCCCTATACTAATCTCCTTTAAGATAGATATTAGGAAGCTATCGCAAGGCTCTTAGAAGCCATATAGGAGGAAGCCACTAATAAATATATTAGAACCCTTTAAGGGCAAATCTATATTTAATAGGGTTTAATCTAAGCTAGGTAAATTTTTTTATAACCTAGTTAAGGCTAAAGGCTTTCTAGGGGCTACCTAATACCTACCTAAAAAGGTATGGAAGACTTAGAGAGGCACCTATATAATAAATAAAAAAAGGATATAAACCGACTGGCTAAGGCCTCTAGTAGTTTAGAACTTCGTTATAGACCTAACGCCCAATAGCTAGACAATTAGGTTCGCAAGGTAGATAACTTCTTTAAGATGCTAATAATACGAGATAATACTAAAGAGCGTATACGCTAGATTATTAGCAAGATTAAAGACCAATTATTAAACCAGATCGCGCTTAATTAACTTAATAAAGAGTAAATTATAATATGGCTATAGCTATAGACCTTCCTAAAGGGTTGGACCTAAGATCCGTATATTATATAATATAATAATACAGAATAATTCTGGAATGGTACGCAGCTAGACCATTAAGACTTCCGCCAGTTTATAAACTTTATAGAAACTCGTACTTAATAGATAGATCTAGAGCTCTTTAAAAATAAGGACGGTAGCGTCTATAAGAAGGAGAAGATCGGATTTATCTAGGCTAGAATTAAGCTAGCAATTCGTGACGAAATAAAGCGCGTAGGAGCCCTACCACGGATTACCGTATATACGGATTTTAAACAAGCGGTTCTAAACGCTAAGGATATAGTAAGGAACTAGACCTCTTCTAGTAGGAAACTAAGGGGTTACTAGAAGCGCGGGCACTTTAGTAGTAATATAGGGTAGACCCAACCTTTAAAGAAGCCGTTCTTAAAGAGAACTTTAAAAGGGTTAAAGTTAGGAACCTTAAATAACGGGAAAAACTCCTAGGGTTAACCTAATACCCGTTTAGCACCTTTATAGGAACACTTTAAAAAGTTAAGAGAAAACTCCAGAGGTAGATTCTATTAGAAAAACAAGTAGGGTAATAACCGCACTAATAATCTAAAAAAAGAAAAGCCCTAGTCGCGGACCTCTTCTGGCTATAACTAGGGCAAGATATAGAAGAAAAGACTCTCCGTATTACTATTAAGCTAGAAATAACACTCCCTATAAGTAAGGTATAATAATTCTAAGTACTATATAACAGCGGCGCTAAAATCAATCTTATATAATATAATTTGGTAAAAGAGCATAAACTTATCCCATTATAAAGGTAGCGGAAACCTATTATAGGCTTCCTAGATAAGTATTAGATTAAGCTATATAGTGCCTATAAGCTTATAGTATTAGTGGCCGATATACATAACCGCACTAAGGTAGTTAGCCCGCAACCCTTCTAGGTGGCTAACTTTATAGGTTACAACCTTATCCTTAGATACCCTTAGCTAGCAGAAGTAGATCTTAAAATACGCTTTAAAACTAGAGCCTTTAAATAGTGGAATAATAAAGATTTAGAAGGGTGTATATTACTAATAAGCCTAAAGGACATCCTAGAGAATATAGCCCTAGGTAAAATAGTGTACGCTCTATACCTAAAGGAGTATCAGATCTAACCCCTATTTAATAGCAAGATAGGTATAAAGCCTAGTATAGGTAATAACCCCTCTATAATAGAGACCCTATAAGGAACTACTGGATAGGTCGCGGAGATATTATAGGGAGGCGGCGATCTTAAGGATCTTATAAAATACTTTAACCGCCACGGGTTACTCTGGCTTAAGTAATATATAGAGAGTATACTATAATACCTTAAACGCTACGTTAAGGAGTTTCCTACCTTCTACTAGCTACCGCATAAAACGGTTTAACGTACAGTAGCAACTATATACGAGCAACTATTATAGCGCACGACGCTGCCTGTAAGCATCTTAAGGGAGCTCTAGGACCTACCTAAAAATAACGCGGAGGATAAATATAACCCTAATTTATTAAATATTCTAATAGGCCTAGGGGACTTATTAAGGGTATTTTTGGGTAGGAGAGTAAAAGTCCTACCGTAGAACTTAGAGTATAATTATATAATTAATCTAGAAGAAGGCAAATAACCACTAAACCTTCCTATCTATAACCTCTCACGTAAAGAGCTTAAGATCCTATAGGAGTACCTTAATAGGTTACTGGAAAAGGGGTAGATCTAGCCTAGTAAGTCGCCGTTAGGCGTACTAATCCTCTTCGTTCTAAAACTAGATAGAACTATAAGGTTATACATAGACTATCGCGGTCTTAATAAGATTACAATTAAGAACCGTTACCTACTACTATTAGTTAGTAAAATGCTAGATTAACTATCTAGGGCGAAGATCTTTATAAAGCTAGATTTATAAGACGCCTACTATAGGCTCCGTATCAAAGAAGGGGATAAGTAAAAGACCGCTTTTAAGACCTAATACGGCCACTTTAAGTATCTAATAATGCCTTTTAGGCTAGCTAATGCGCCTGTGATATTCTAATTATATATTTACAGAGCCTTAGGGGGACTAGTTAACTGCATATATATTATCTATTTAGATAACATCTTAATCTACTTAGAAGACGAAGATTAATACAAGTAACACGTCCGCGAAGTGCTAGAACGTTTAGATAATTAGGGCCTCTACGCTAAGGCGTTAAAGTATATCTTTAATACCAAGTAGGTTAAGTTCCTAGGTTATATTATAACGCCTATAGGTATAGTTATGGACCTAGTACGGGTGTAGATAATTTAGAAGTAGCTAGAGCTAAAGAGCTATTAGGATATTTAAGTATTCCTAGGCTTTGCCAATTTCTATAGGCGCTTTATCTATAACTACTCGGACGTCACCTAATACCTATCTAATTATATTATAGAAGCTTCCTAAGACCTAACCTAAGAAGCAAAAAGCTTAAAGGCGGTAAAAAAAAAAACTAAAAAGGGACCAACTAAATAGTATAAGCCATAGTTATAGCCCGGAAAGGTTTAGGAGGCCTTTTAGGAACTTCGCGTAAAGTTTATAAAAGCTTTATTACTGCGGCATTTCGACCTAGATTAGCCATTAATAATAATTACTAATGTATTAAATTTTGCCCTTACTGGTATTCTACTATAACCTAATAAGTATCCGGATGCTACCTAGCTCCATTAAAGACTAGTAGTATTTTATAGTAGAAAATTCCAGGGACCTAAAGTTAGGTATTATACCCACGATAAGGAACTACTGGCTATAGTTAACTGCTTTAAACAGTAGCAACACTACCTTAAGCACGCGAGCCATACCACTTATATACTCTCAGATTACTATAATCTACGCTACTTTATAACTACGAAGGAGCTTATACCCTAACAAGCTAAATAGGCAGAGGAGCTCGCGCGATTTAATTTTAAGATTAAATATAAGCTAGGGGAAAACAACCCTACTAATAGACCGTTATAACGGCTAGACTATACTAAAGGCTTTAAAACGGGAAAAGGAAAATAGATAATAAATATCTTACTCCCTATATTATAGAACAAGCTCCGGGTATAGGATGCTTAAGTACTTACAGCTCTATATATTAAGTCTTAGGCGGTATAAGCCCTATTAGTTTCTACTAACGTTTTAGCTAATACCCGGTCCGTTGCCGATAAGGGTCCGAATATACCTAAATAAAACATCCCTAATATATTCTTAGAACCTAGTAATACACTATCTTTAATTACTAAGCTATCCCCTTAAATAAATAGCGAAGCTATAGAGCAATTAGAACTTGGAGCCTTGTAATAATTAAAGGACTTTAACCTTATAGCGGCCTTCCTAACGTACGCGCATTAAAGAGTTATAAGATCTATAGTACCATTTAATCTTATACTTAAAGCAGTACGGGATAAAATAGCTTTTACTTAGGAACTATCCGAAAGTTTAATGGATCTCATCCGTGAGGTATAACGAAGGGACGCTTCCTATACCATCCTTAATGCGGAAGTAGACCGGAAATGTAACGGAAAGGAAGCTGCTAGGCGCTACTATTAGGAACTAAACCTAATGGGCCTACTGCGTAGAGGTAGTAAGGTTTAGGTGCTATAAGAAGCAAATCTATAACAAAAGATTCTTATAAAGAATTACGATAATCCCTTAGGCGGCCACTATAGTTAAGCAAAGACAGTGGAATTACTTTAGCGTAAATACTATTGGCTAAGGCTTAATTAGGAAGCAAAGGAGTACATTAGCTATTGCAAGAAGTATTAAGTATATAAGATCCGTAAGCATAAGCCATAGGGTCTACTTAAATTAGTTCCCCCCGCCAGTAAGCTATAGCAATATTACGCCATAGACTTTATTACGGATCTCCCGCCATCTAAAGATGGCTAAGGACGAACATATAATTCGGTCCTTGTACTTATTAATAGGTTTTTAAAGTACGTCTAATACCTTCCCGTTAATAAGACGATTAATATATAAGAGCTTACTAACCTAATTAAGGAGAAATGCTTTCTTAAAGTAGATTAGCTATACTCTATTATTACTAATAGGGGCAGCGTCTTTATAAGCTAATACTAGTCGGACCTATGCTTCCATTTAAAGATAGACCACCAGTATAGTATAGCTTTCCACCTATAGACGGATAGGTAAACGGAACGCTAGAACTAGGAACTAGAGTCTTACCTACGGATGTATTTAAACTACTAGTAAGACAACTAGTGCGAGCTACTTCTGTACGCGGAGTACGCTTATAATTTAAAGTAATATGTATCGTATAAGTATGCACCAATCTAGATTACCTATGGCGTTTAACTATTTAGGTTTAATGGTATACCCGATAATTACTAGCTAAGGCCGCATAATTAGTTATAGGATCCTATTAGGAAGTCTAAGGATATCCACCGGAGAGTATAAGGATACCTCTAGAAATAGGAGGAGTAATAAAAGTATACAAAGTAGAGCTTGTAAGATGCCTAAGAGCAGTAAAGACTTTAGTATAACTATAAGCACTAGGACAAGCATTTCGGAGTAGGCAATAAGGTTCTATTACGTTTAACGAATATTAAAACCCCTTGACTATTAAAGAAACTTAATATAAGATATCTAGGTCCCTTCTAAGTTAAGGAATGAATTAGTAAGCTAGCCTATTATCTCTAGCTACCCCTATCTATAGCCCATATACATCTAGTGTTTTACATAAACCTACTAGAGCTATAGTATAAACTACCGCCGGAAAAGAACTTTCGTCTAGGTCCAATTAAACACCCTAAAGTAGTGGGTGAGCGGTACGAGATTAAGGCTATACTACGCTATAAGTCTATTAAGAACAAGCTTTAATTTAAAGTTAAATAGCTAGGCTAGCCCGCTAAGGACTCTATATAGGAACTAGAAGATTACTTTAATTATTATAAAGATATTCTAAAAGAATATTGGGACCAAGGTCTATAATCTATAAGTTACAGAAAGCGCTCTAATACTACGGTGTTATCGCGACCTATAAAGAAAGCTCGTGAAAAGAGTAAATAGGTTAAATTAGATATAGAATAGATAGGCTCCGGAAACTATAGGGATAGGGCTATAGCCCAAAGCAGGACGGGTCCTTAGCCTTTTTACGTATATAGTATAGAGTTAATAGGGCATTTTGCTAGAATTGTATTCCTATTTATTAATTTATACCAGGAACATTATTCCTAGGGCTTCTAAGCCCTTTCTAAAAGCCTTATAAGGCCTTCCCGAGCACCTAATTAAGGTCCTTAATTACTACTATATATAAGAACGAATCCTAAAAGTCTAAACCACAAATGCCTAATCTGAAAAGCCACTACGCCTTATTATCATTAGGAGTAGGATTAGTGTCTATTAGGCTACTAAGTGATAGCTAATAAGAATAGGATCTAGATGCCTTGGTAGGCGTATAAGTAGGCATAAAAACAGGGGTAGGACGATGAGGTATAGCTAAAGCAGAGACTCTTAAACGCTTAACACTAATATTAGGTCTAAACCAATACTAACGAAGCTCTTGCGGTATAAGCTTATAGTTAATAAAGACACGCTTAAGCCCAGAATGAACAGAGACATTAGCTGGCTAGTATAGTCCAGAACCACTAAGACCTTACTACGGTAACTATTAGTTACCTATCCGGTAGGTATCCAAAGGGTAACCTACCTAATAATATATTATATTATGCTCTTTTGAAACTTAACGCGTATACACAAACTCCTTCCTGTAGTAGACAGCAACCTTCTTCTTATCACCCCCATCCCTTACCCTATCCTCAGTATACTAACCTTACTCTCGTATTAGGCGTTGCTAGCTAGCTTACTGGGAATTATAGGCAGTATAGATAGCCGTGGCATAGTCTTAAATTCGGCTAAGTTATTTAGCATTTGCGCTAGAATAAGAGAGAGCCTAGGCGATATAGTAGTTAAGGATATTAAAGGAACGTCGCTACTCAGACCCAGGCTATTAAAGCTTAAAGTTAGTAATGGAAATCTATTAAGAATAGAAAAGCTTACCTTAATATAACTGCCGCTTTTAGTACGTATGCATTAATTATAAGGACTAAAGGTATTAGATCTAACGTAGTGCATCTTATTATAAGCCTCCAGAATCCTATTATTAGATTTCTAGTCTTTTAAAGACGTATAGGCAAAATTATTTAGGTAAAACCAGCACCAGTTATAAGTTAGCGGAAGTTAGGGTTCTATATATAAAGGTAGGGCCAGAATACGCTATGGAATTTACTTAAAAGAGCAGTTAGTAGAAGAACAAAGAGGCATATTAAATTAATGATAAAAAAGAAGAAAATCTTAATAATATATTAAAGATACGTCTAAATTGGACGAAGGTTAATAATGGGAAGTAAGGTGTTAAGGAAAAGGATTAAGCTTAATAAGCAAAGTGTCTTTATACTTCACCGTTTAATACCCTTTTGGTAAATAGCCGCAACCTTACTAATATAACTCCGTTACAATAGCGTTATTTAGAAGAAAAGAAACACGCGTATAAGTTATTTAACTATCACTTCCTTACAAAAACTAACTACGTGGCTAAAGGAAGGTAATTAAGACGTTAAATTAAAGACGTATATGGGTTAAATTAGACCTAAAACGGTACTATAGTATTAAAGAATAACGTTATAGACATTCTTAACAATCGTATAATAGCTACAATTGCTATCGCGAAATGTCCCTAATTGCTAGGCAGTAGAGCTACGCCAAATATACAGCATAGGACCACTAAATTTAAAAGCATATACACCAAATCTTAAGAGATAAGTCTCTTTAACTAACTAATTAATACCTTAACCGCATTTAATAACCTAAGGGCAAATATAGGAGTAATGCGTTAGTAACGCAGAGGATTATAAGAAAAGGATTATAAGAAAGAATTATAGACTATATCTTAGCAGTTAAAGATAACGGCAAGCTAAGGCTCTATACGTTAAATCCTATACTAAAAAGTTCTACGGAACTATACTGGAACACTAAATTACCTATAATACTTATAATTAATTATAGACCGGCATAAAGGCTTAGAAGCAGAGTTATATAAAAATCCCTATATTAGCCTAGGTAGTTACCAGCATGCTTCTAGCAGGCTTCTAATAGGTCTCCTAGTAATCCTCGCGTCTTTTCTCCAGTTATATTTTTTCCTTATTAAGGTTTTTTAGGAGTTTAAAGCAGGGGTTAGATAGATAAATAATATATAGCGGCATACTAATACCTCTCCGATATCTCTCCAAACCTCTTCTAGGACGAGCCCTTATAATCTCCCTACCATAAGGTAACGGTAATTGGGGGCCAACTGTAGGAAGGGGGGAGGTAATGTAAGGGATATTATTACGGACACCTTAGGTTGCCCTTAGGATAACCTCTAAATGCCCCTTAGATAGTTGCCGGTCACGTGCCGGAGGCACGTACCCGTAGTATATAGTCTCCATAATCCCAGAGGCCTTACCTTCTTAAGGATTTATCTCTTTTACTAATCTATCCTATTCTAATCGTGTCCTTATAGCCCCCTGTTTATAAGATCCCCTTATACCTAGTAGGCTAAAATACTTTCCTAATTCTTCTTTATGATTATATATTATTCTAGTAAGTAAAACTTTAAGGCTAATACCTTAACCCAAAGAGAATAAGATATAGGACCCTAGGATAAGCTAAAGACCCAATATCGGACACGCGCTCTTTTCTATTTAGAATAGCTTAACCCGCGGATCTTTAAGGAGCTAAACTCCTAGTAAAACGAGCTAGCACTAATAGAGGAGTCCTTAAATAAGCTAATAGGGCTAATTAACCGCCTCCTAACTATAAACCGCACGGCTAACGCCTTAAGGGCCCTCCGCGAATAACCTGTAAAAGAAAACCCCAATTTTAAGACAGAGGAAGAATTACTCCTATACTAGGAGCGGCTTATAGTCCCTAACGTTAACAATTTATGAACTAAATTAATCCGCGAAGCTTATTACTAAGTCTCTACGGTATACCCTAGCAAGAATAAGACCCGTAAAATTATTAACTACCGCTACTACTAGCCGAGAATGGTTGCGGATATCGATTAATATATATAAAACTATAAAGACTGCTAGAGAGCTATAATCCTACGGAATAAGACCCTAGGACTACTTAAGCTACTCCCGATACTAAAGCGCCCTTAACAATATATCTTTATAAACTTCTATAAACTACCTAGGGACCGTAACGGATATAATATGGTTATAGTTATAGTTAACCGCTTTAGTAAACGCCTATTCTTAATTCCCTATTATAAAAACATTAATGCTAAAGAGGCAGCCTGGCTATATATCTATTACGTCTACTAAATTTACAAACCACTAGATACTATTATGTCTAATTATAGGCTATAGTTTATATTAGCCTTCTAGAATAAGTTTACCCGGATCCTAGGCATTAAGCTAAAGCTTTCTACGGCTTATTACCCCCAGATAGACGGTTAAATAGAGATTATAAATTAGTACCTAGACCAGAGGCTTAGGCCCTTTATTAACTATTTCTAAAATAACTAGTTTAAACTACTACCCTTAATAAACTACGCGCAAGCAACCCTACCCTATAACTCTATAAGGTTTGCCCTAATTTAGCTAAAAATGAAATACTTATCCCATATAAGCTTTAACTAAAAAAGGCTAGAAGAACCCTAGACTATATAAGAGAAGCTATCTTATACTAAGGCCTAATAGTATACCAAATAATTAGAGGAGGCCTAAATAGTAGCCCGCGAGAACCTAAAAAAAGCTTAGAGGTTAATAGAACAGCAGGCAAACAAACACCATTAAGAGCCCGATTTTACCCCTGGCGATATAGTTTAGGTTATAATAAGGAATTAAAAGACTAAACGACCTAGCTATAAGCTAGATTACTAAATAGTAAGACCGTATAAGGTTCTTAAAAAGATAGGCAACTTATATAAGATAAAGCTCCCAGATTTAATTAGGGTTTACCCTATCTTCTTACTAAATAAGTTACGGAAAGCTGTAAATAACCTATTACCTAGATAAAAGAACAAGCCTCCCCTACTAGTTTAAGTAAACGGTAATAGTAAATAAAAGGTTAATAAAATACTAGCCTATAAGATAGTACGGGGAACGCTAAAATACTATATTTAATAAAAGGGCTACAATCCTAACCTAACCTAGTACCCTATATAGAACTTTATAGGCTACCCCTAAAAGCTTAAAGAATTCTATAACTAATACCCTAATACCCCTAGACCCCTAAAGTACCTAGACAAATAGATAGAATACTAGTATAATAAAAATAATAAGTTACCGGAAAAATATAGGGACAAAAACGCCCCAAAGCCCTAATACAGCTATCTGCCAAATTCTGCTATATTCTGCCGTTTTCTGCTAGTACCGTAAAATATCAGATATCTAGGAACTTTAACCGCCGGTTAAAGTTGTCTAATTAGTTAGATCCGTGCTAAGACTTTTAGCGGCTACTCTTTTTAGCCTAGTGCTTCTACTTAGCCTATAATCGCCCTTTATACTTAGTCTGGATATACTTATATCCCCTTTATCTCCTTATCTTATATTTTATAATCCTATATTTATAAGCCTAGTGCTACCCTATTTCTAACTAAGCCTAAGGATAGGCTTTCTTTAAAGAGGGGGGTGATATAACGGCGCTATCGCACATTACCTGCTAAATTCTACCATATTCTGCCGACCCGCGATTAGCCCGCCCAAAGCTAGCGCCTTAGCGGCTTACCCTATATATTTATTTACATCGGTCCTAGCAACCCCTTTTCCTTCTTTTTAGCTTAGTATCTTCATAATATAGCATTCTACAAGCTTCGGTTCAGAGGCATTTATACAAGCCGTAACACTAAAACTTTTAGTGGCTACTCTTTCTAGCCTAGTGCTTCTACTTCCTATAGTTGCCTTTTATACTTAGTCCAAACGCACTTATATCCCCTTTATCTCCTTATCTTATACTCTATAATCCTATATTTATAAGCCTAGTACTACCCTATTTCTAACTAAGCCTAAGGGCAGGCTTTCTTTTAAAGAAGGGGGTAATGTAACGGCGCTATCGTACGTTATCTGCTAAATTTTGCTATATTCTACCGACCTGTGATTAGCTCGCCTGGAGCTAGCGCCTTAGCGGCTTACCCTATATATTTGTTTATATCGGTCCTAGCGACCCCTTTTTCCCTTCTCCTTAGCTTAGTATCTTTGTAAGATAGCATTCTACAAGCTTTAGTTTAGAGGTATTTATATAAGCCGTTATATACTCTCTAGTATATTATATTTAGTTAAGTAGATAGGATAACTAGGACTTCTAGAAGGGGGAGCTAAGCTACTTTATAGGGCCGCGAAGCTGTTTAGGATCTCTTATAGGGTCTCCTGTATACTTTAAGCTTAGAGATAATCGGCTTCCTAATTGGCTATTAGGGCACGAATCTATTTATATACGTCTATAATGTTATCATTATCTTTAATTTCGGATCCCAATTAAATCTTATATTCTTCTTAGGTCGGAGCAGCTCTTTTAAATAAGCTCGCTTTAGGTGCCATTATTGGCTTCCTAAGGTTCGTTAGTATCGCACGCTTCGGTTTTAATTCTGGGGGTATAGGTCTAGTCCTATTTAGCTAATAAAGTGGGATATTATAAAGGCCTTCCCAGGCAGTATAGAGTTGTTTTGGTGTCTAAGTATAGCGCGTTAACGCGTCGTTGCAGATGAAGTTTCTTTTAGGGTAAGATATTATTAAGGCCTTCCCAGGCAGTATAGGGTAAGCTTAGTATAATATTACGGCTTATATAAATGCCTCTAAACCAAAGCTTATAGAATGCTATATTACGAAGATACTAAGCTAAGGAGAAGAGGAGAGGTATGTATAGGAGGTAGAGACGTAATATATACGCGTTATGACGCCAAGTCCTTAGCCGAACCCCTAACTAGGCTCCCTGTCTAGGTTACGCGTTACGGTGCCGTAATATTAGATATAATAATATTTTAAAGATTAAACGATTAAATCTTTTCTTTAAGAAGCTCTATACTATTAGCAAGAATATTAATAGACTTAAATTAACCGTTATAATTACTATTAACTACTTAGATATATATATAACCCTTAGCCTAGAGATAGTATATAAGACTAAATATATTAGTAAGTGCTAACTTTTTACTATATTTAGAATCGGCTCTTTAATTAAATAAAGTCTTTAATATAGTACGTAGTTAAGAAATATACGAACTAGAAAGCGTAACCCGTTTAAATATCTTTTTAACATTATAAGTAGAGTTCTTATATAGTTTTATATTAATAGTATAGCAGCAGTTAATATACTCTAGGGTAAGATTAATTACTTTAAAGGTATTTAGTTAACCCGCTAAATTTACTAAACTTAATACAAAAATTTATTATTAAAGCTTAGCAGTCGGGATCCGATCTATAAAAAGCCATTAAAGATAAAGCATCTTATACCCGTACTATAACTACTTAGCCCTATAAAACTAGATAGAGAGTAGATTAATAAGTTAGCGGATTAGACTAATATTGCTATAATAGATAGTATACCGTAGAACTATAAAAGCTTTAACCTATTAAAGATACCGACACATACTAAGAAACTCCTTATTATTATGCCCTTAACCGGTCCAAGCAGAGTAGGTAAATACTTATTATTATACACGCTTAATTAGCTTAAGAAATTAAGATAAAGTTAGCTATATAATAGTATTATTATAGGACTCTTTCCTATTATTTTCCTTGCTATTAACCCCTTAGAACTACCCCTTAGTACTAAGTACGTTATACTAAAGTGCGACTACTTAAGCCGTCTAGCCTTATATAACTAATAGCTTAATAAAATAGAATTTAGCATTCTCTTATAAGATTCTATACTAGTCCTAATAGCCAATATTATAAAGGAGTATGGCCTTTAAGTAAGTACTAGGAGGACTCTTTTAGTGAGTACAAACTATAAGGTAGAGGAAACTTTAAAGGATATAAAAGAACGCGGGTAGCCTAAGTAACTAGTCCTAATAGTTAAAAGCTTAACCGCCAAGAGACTACTTAGTTTTTATACTCCTAATATATTAAACAGTTTTTAGTCGCCCTAGGCGAGCTAAAGGCGCTAGGTAAAATAGCCTAACTTATTATCCTCTTTAAGGCTAAGTTTATAGATCTAGATATCCTAATAGACACTATATATACCTTTAATTATATCCTTATTATAAAAGGTCGCACCTAGCTATTATAGAGCAGTCTTTTAAGGAGATAATAGGTTAAGCTTTAGTACTATAGGAAAAAGACCTAGCTTACTGCTAAAAAAATATTTAACTGCTTATAAATAAAGCTTACGGATAGTAGTAGCAATAAAGTATATTAACAACTGCTGTAAGATATAGTCCCATTACAGACCTAGAGATAAGATAATATTATTAAAAAAAAGTGGTTATAACGGGTTAAATATTAACTGCTTAAGGCTAGTAGTTAAAATCTTAGGACAAAGGATAAGAAGCGCAGTAGTTATATTACGTATTCTTATTCCGGAAGACCTAAGCATTTAATCTCTAACGCCGCCCTTAAAATTAAAGTTATTATAGACTAGTAACGCTTAAGGATTAACTATAAGGCTTAGTAGCTTATTCTTTTTATTAGTTAACTATATAAAATATAAACTGGGGGATTAAACCTCCCTTTATATTATTAGTAATATCTATAAGGTACCAATTAATATATTTATAACTATTATAAAGACTTAGCCCAGCTAATACCTTAATTGTAACGGCGCTATCGCACGTTACCTGCCAAATTCTGCCATATTCTACCGACCTGCAATTAGCCCGCCCAAAGCTAGCGCCTTAGCGGCTCACCCTATATATTTGTTTACATCGGTCCTAGCGACCCCTTTTCCTTCTCTTTAGCTTAGTATCTTCGTAATATAGTATTCGTTCAAGCTTCGGTTTAGAGGCATTTGTTTAAGCCGTGACATTATACTAAGCTCTCCCTACCTTGCCTGGGAAGGCCTTAATAATATCCCACCCTAAAGAAACTTTGTCTATAACGACGCATTAACGCGCTATACTTAGACACTAAAACAACTCTACATTGCCTGGGAAGGCCTGGATAATATCCTACCTTATAAGCCAGATAGGACTAGACCTATACCCCCGGAATTAAAACTAAAGCGTATAATACCGACAAACCTTAGGAAGCTAACGATAGCACCTAAAGCAAGCTTATTTAAGAGAGCTGCCTCTACCTAAGAGGAACCTGAGATCTAATTGGGATTAGAAATTGAAGACAATAATAATATTATAGACATACGCGAGTAGATTCGCGCCCTCGCAGCCAGCTAGGAAGCCAATTATCTTAAAGTAAGAAATATATAAGAGACCCTATAAGAGATCCTAGAAAGTCTTACGGCCCTATAAAATAGCCTAGCTTCCCCTTCTTAAAGCCTTAGCTAACCTATTTACTTTACTAAATGCGATACACTAGGGAGTATAGATATAATAATAAAGTAATTAAAGTCCGTTAAGCTCCCTAACCCCCTACTACTGTCTAATAGGATAGACCCTACCTTTAAGAATTGGAGGATTTAAGTACGAGGAAAGCTCTATATTAACTATAACTATTTCCTTTCCAAAGAAGCCAAAATGCTCTACCTCTTTGGTTGAACTACTGGGGACGCCCAACGGTACCTTTAAGCCAAGTTTAAGGACGACTCCCCTGTCCGATTTATATCTGTTAATAAGATAATATAGCACCTAGCGGCTATTTATGTTAACCTGAATAAAGTATAGGATGCCCGTTATAACTATAATTACCTAATAATAAAACTAAACTAACCCTTTGCCAAATTCTAGACTTAATTCCTACACCTTATAGGAGAAGGCTAGGTTCCCCTTAAGAACTACCGATTAGACCTATATAATAAGCTAATAATCCAGCTATAAAAAAAGATCGCTATAACCTTAAATAACTTGCTAACCCACGAAAGACTTACAGCTCGTTACCTATTATTAGACTTAGAACTAAAGCGGATTAACGCCCGCTTAATTAGTAGAAGTGACTCTATAATAATTAGAACTCGCTAGCTATACCTATAGGAGCTAGAGGCGGTTATAACTATACACTAGCGAGCCTCGCCTGACTAGCTACGTACTACGCCATTAACTAGTATTCGCCGTAATACTCTAATTAACCCTGCCTTAGCTACGTGCTTTAACTGCGATAAGTAAGGTTACTTTATCTTATCCTGCCCGGAGCTAAAGGATATAGGCGATATTAAGGAGATAGAGGAAGGAGAAACGTCCAATAAGTCGGGAAAAGAAGAACCCTAGGGAAAGACTCCCCCCTAGGGTACCCTATCGATCTTGAAGAGATTAATCTTAGTTAGTTAATGGGTGGAAAGCATTTTATGGTTCTATATATAGTATCTTAAAATAGATATAGAGTTAATATAACCGCCCTTATTAACACTAAAGTAAATAGCTTTGCCTTTATAAATACTGCCTATATAAATGATATTACCAAGTTTTTAAATACAGAAGCTATCTAACTAGAGAAGCCTGTCTAGGTAAAGGGCTATAATAGCTAAGCCGGTCGGCCCGTTACCTATATCTTAAAGTTATATATTGCTTTTAACGGACAACGCTAATATAGTATCCCCTTTTGTATCCTAGACCTAGGGTCCTATAATATAATCCTTAGACGAAAATAGATATTCTATTTTAATATTTAGTTAAATATATAAAAAAGACGGTTTGTCTAGCCGGAGGATAGACTAAGGTTACCCTCCTTTGTTAGGAAGATTTAAACCAACTGTAAGACACTAGCCGTAAGGGCTGACCCTACCTACTAGTAGGATGTCTGGGCCCGTAACCTAGCCTTTACCTAAGAAAACGCCCGCCGCGAAGCTGGAAAGAACTCTATACTGACAAAGATACTCTCCCGAAGCGCTATATTTGAAGAGGACTCTACGTACAGAAGTGGGACAGATAATGACGTAGATAATATCTAAATCGCATAGATTTAACTGTTATAGAAAAGAACGTATTAATAGGATATAAGGGATAACCTCTAAAAGATATAATAGGAGCTAAAAGGAGTAATAATAACGCTAGTACCCTGGAAGTCCCTAAAGTTACATACGCCCCTATTATTAGTTAACCCCCCTACTATAAACATTGCCGCAATTAGTGCTGTAGCATTCCACTTTAATATATACCAGAAGGACAATAAGGTCTTTATAACGAGCCTATATAAGATTAACTAAATTATTAATAATAGAGAGGAAAGGCTAGATAAGGAAACCGATAAGGAACTAGTTAAACGCCTCCTTTTTACCATTTATACAGGCTATAAGGATATATTCTTAAAGGCGGCCTTAGATAAGTTACCCCCCTACCAG
>Ga0307515_10007226_pt1 | contig 21998 bp, 26 predicted proteins | sample 17_EM_MG_FD_194513 | JGI IMG/M metagenome (GOLD analysis project Ga0307515, IMG submission 194513) | Populus trichocarpa ectomycorrhiza microbial communities from riparian zone in the Pacific Northwest, United States - 17_EM | ecosystem: Host-associated > Plants > Roots > Unclassified | place...
GAACAAGACTGGACCGCAGTTGTACCGGTGGCAGGTTCGCAACTCATAATCCGGGCAGATTCTAAATACTCACCGAGAACTACTAGTCGGAGAATTTGGATGGACCTTTATTCATCCTTCACGACGGACCGCCGTATGCAAACGGACGACTTCATATGGGTAATTGTATCTTGTCGTTTCCTGCTGGGTGTAACATTAACCATTGTCAAGGTCATGCCCTCAACAAGATCATAAAGGATATAATCAGCCGGTACAACGTCCTTCTCGGAAGAAAGGTCCAGTAAGCATTCGAAGTTTTGTTGCAACTGCTGAAATTGACTTGATGGATAAGTTACGTCCCTGGGTGGGACTGTCACGGTCTACCCATAGAAAACAAGGCATTGGCAGCCCTCGGAGTGCGTTCGCTTGTTAAGTGACTGGGATTCCATGCATTGATACAAGGTCCCCAAGGAGGATCCCCATAAACTTCCACCAACCACGATCCGTGCCAAGGCTAAGGAATTTGCCATTCAGGAAGTTGCGGCCCAGAAGGAGGAGTTCAGGTCTCTAGGAATCATGGCGGATTGGGACAATGAAAAGGCCACGTACCGGACTTTGGGTATGCCTCCTGTCACTTGTATCCCTTTGAGTGACTCATCAGGAATTATCAGACCCACAGTACGAGATACGTCAATTAAGGGTGTTTCAGAAGATGGTAGACCGGGGTGAGTGGCTTTGAACCCCTGGCGCGAGCCGTTGCTCACTAGGTGACAGGTTTGATCTATCGACAGCATAAACCGGTATACTACTCCCCGTCATCGCGGTCTGCATTGGCGGAGGCAGAGTTGGTTTACCAGGACAACCACCTTTCTCACTCTGCTTACGTCTGTTTCGAGTTGGACACCGAAGGAATGCTGAAGCCAGTCGTGGAATCACTCGTCAAGGGCTCCAAACAAGTGCGATTGTTGATTTGGACCACGACCCCATGGACATTGTCTGCCAACATGGTATGGAACTCGGACACCCCACCTGAAAGCCGCTCACATGTGTTCAGGGAATCGCGGTCAACTCGGCTATGACGTATAGTTTCGTTCAAGCTGAGAATTTGCCCGGTCTAACCATTGTGGCCGAGGAGCGGTTAGACGCGCTGGCTGACATCCTCGGGCAGTACACTGTCCTCGGCAAGGCACAGGGCTCTGACTTGGCTGGGTCTCGCTACCGTTCTCCCTTCGCCGTGGAAACTCTTTTTCCCGTTATTCCGTCAGATCACGTAACAGCAGAGGGGGGCACTGGTTTGGTTCATTGTGCCCCGGCGCATGGAGCGGAGGACTATCACGCTTTCTTGGCCCTGGATCCGGCCAGTTTCAAATCTGGTCTACTATGCCATGTCAACGGCGAAGGAAAGTTCACCGATGACATCGCCGAAGTTGTTGGTGATTCTGCTGCCAAGGAACTGGCTGGTCAAGACATCATGAAAGCAGGGTCTAGATCCATTATCAAGCTATTGGAAGCGGCCGGCGCCTTGGTTAAAGTGCAAAAGATCCGGCATCGATACCCTTATGACTGGAAAACAGGGGAGCCCGTTATTATTTTGTAAGCCAGGTTAGATCGCGACCAACCGTCTACCTGACATCAACCACGTTTTAGGGCTACTTCGCAGTGGTTCGCAAACCTAGACAATGTCAAAGAAGCGGCCCTAAATGCTCTCGCTGGAGTCCAATTTTACCCGGAAGTTTGTAAGTCACCGAAGTTGACTATCCCGACGTCCCACTGAGATCCAAATCACATCTAGCGAGGAACCGCCTGACATCTTTCATTCGTTCACGATCGGAGTGGTGTATTTCACGGCAGCGTGCCTGGGGCGTCCCGATCCCTGCACTGTATCACATCCCCACCGGCCGCGCGGTGCTTGATTCGCGGAGCGTTGACCACATACTCTCGGTCCTCGAATTAAAAGGAACCGACTACTGGTGGAATGGACCTGTCGATGAATTTGTTCCGCCGTACCTACGTAAAGACGGCGTTTCCTTGTCTCCGGAATGGCGCAAAGGTACCGACACGATGGATGTCTGGTTCGATAGCGGCACCTCCTGGTCTATGCTCACCTGCTTGCGGAGTGACAACGAGGTTTTGGCGGACGTATGCGTCGAGGGATCAGATCAGCACCGCGGTTGGTTCCAGAGCCAACTGCTTACGTTCATCGGCTCCCTCCATCATGCAAACGGTCAGCCGATGGCGCCCTACAGAGCCCTAGTCACGCACGGAATGGTGCTGGATGAATCTGGGAAGAAGATGAGTAAATCCCTCGGGAATATCATCAGACCGGACACCATTATTCGGGGGGGAAAGGTGAGCTCGGTTGCCTCGTGGAGGTTAAGTAAGGTTTGATATATTAACAGCGTTTGTACTACTAGGATGTCAAGAAGGAACCCGCCTATGGTGCCGACGTTCTCAGATTGTGGGCAGCCTCCGCCGACCTCGGAACGGACAGTCCTTTGGGTAAGACCGCTTTGGGACAGTCGGCAGAGGTTCTTCGGAGGATTCGCAATTCTGCACGATTCATTCTTGGAAACATTGGGGACGCCCCGAGCAGAAAGAAGATTGATCCCGTCCCGTGGAAGCTGTTGGGTCCTGTAGGAGGTGTAGCTTCTCTTCGCAACAGGAGGTCTAACGCGTTTGATAGATCGAGCGTTACGTCACGACAGAGCTGCAGCAGTTGGAGGAAACCGTGCTGGAGAATTACAAGTCCCACAACTTTGCAAAAGGTCAGTCCGATTATTTCTTTTGATGGTGAGGACACCCGGCGTATTCAACGACCCTATTCGGTACCAGTCGTAACGGCGTTGAGCAATTTTACCAATACGACGCTGTCATCACTCTACTTTGACATAACCAAAGACACACTGTACGCCAACACTCCGGACAGTATTGAACGTAGATCGGTTGTGACTGTGCTTGAGAAGGTTTGTGGAGGCTGCGAGGTCGCGCGGCGTATTCTGACGAAACAGGGTAGATTTTGGACTCTCTCACAACCCTCGTTGCACCCATTATCCCTCATCTGGCCGAGGAGATCCATCACCACGCGCATGGCGGGGGTGAGGATGTCGCAACACGCCGATCTGTCTTCGCGAAAAGATGGGAACCCTTAGTATGCAACCCTCGGCTATTTTATGATCGCGTGCTCACGGGGTATTAGGGACGATCCGATCTAGAGAGTTTCCTAGACGTGAAATCTATGTTGGTCGTACGCCGCAAGGTAATGTTGCTCCTCGAACGGGCGCGAGAGAATAAGTCGGTACATTTGTTTTGGTTTGTGCTTCTCCGGTCACTCACAGCAATCCTTCAGACAACTCCGCAATTCACTCGAAGCGGGGATTGACCTCCTCTTGCCCTTACAAGGGGATCCGACTTGGAGAGAACTCGACGTGCTACGGCGTGACTGTGTGTGATTTTCCGCCCTTTGTTAAACGTGACCATTCAGACCGATCCACCTAGCGACTATCCTGAAAACGCTGTCCGTGGTCTCCGACGTCAGGGTTCTCGATGAGGCAGCCTTCCGGAATTTGAGACACGGGTCGGGGTGGGAGTACACCACGGCATTACACCCACCCAGCACTTCCCCCTCTGACGGCGAGGTGCCCGAATCTGTTGATATCACACCCAACGCGATAGGTATACGTATCAGACCAGCCTTACTCTCAAAATGTCCACGGTGCTGGACATTCGCCCGAGAGGAACATGATGATCTATGCGCTCGATGCGATGGTGCGGTGCACGACCTCAAGCAGGAGATTTAGTGGACTGTCTTAGGATATTCGGGTATTATAATGATCATTCTAATAGAAGCCTTGCTCAGTAATTCGGAGGATCGCGTCGGGTGTGCCACGTCTCATGGACGCGAAAATAGCCGCCAGCGAGCTTAACCGTGTAACACCACCACGTCAGTCGGGCCATTGCGCATGGTGGCGTACTACAGCGCAAGATGCCTGCTACGAGTTGTGGGTAGCAACAGAGTGCTGGTAAGACCACAAGGACCGATGTCCGTGTTAGGCGTTCGACTTGTCGAGTCACGCCCCCTCGCGAAGTTAAATCATCTGCTTCCCGCACAACCGTACCGCCGCTATCTATCTTCGTCCCCTGCTCCCATGTCCTCCCTGGATCAAGTCACCCAGGCGCTTATAGCCCTCTCAATCAAGCCCACAGCAGCCGTTTCCCATAATGCTACAAATTCCCCTGCATCTTGGAAAGAGGCATTATCTGCAGATACATCTTCCCCGAAATCCTTCCAGTTGATCAAAACCATCGTCTTCAAACCCAAGACGGCAAAGAATGCCACCCCCGTCCCGGTCGTCGTGATTGCTCGAGAAGAAACAGAAACAGCCTCTGGAGCGTTGGGTAGGAAGCTCAACCTCAAGGAGCTTCGCCTCGCCTCCGAGGATCTGTTATCGGAATTCTTTGCTCTCGACAAGAACTCCCGTACGCACTTAACGATGAATATTCTCACTCACAGTCTAACCTAACCTTGTTTCCACGATGCAGTCTCTCCGATTGCCCTCAACTCAATCACATTCTCCAAAGTCACCACGGTCCTCGACTCGTCGATCGAAACCTCAGAGGCAGTATTCGCCATCCACGCCGGTTCTTCCAGTGATACTGTATTTATCTCAGGAAAGGATCTTGTTTCCTATCTCAAGTCCCTCGAGACTGCCGTTGCGAAGGTCCAAGAGATCGATTTCGTAGCCCTAAAGACCGAGGCCGCTGCTCCTGCTCCTGCTCCTGCTGCATCGAAAGGCGAAAATCCGATTCAGATCGCCATCGGCGCGAAGAAGGACGAGGATTTCTCTGCCTGGTACACCGATGTGAATTTACTCTGGGATCGTGTATGTGACTCGCTCTGACTCGCGGTAGGTCCTGATCAAAGCGGATATGTTGGACTATTACAACGTCAGTGGGTGCTACATCCTCAAACCGTGGTCCTACAGCATCTGGGAGGTTATCCAAAGTAGGTACACAGCTGCTTCAAAAATCGCCCTATCACTGACTACGAGATAGGATGGTTCGATGACAAAATCAAGGCTTTGGGCGTCCAGAACGCCTATTTCCCAATGTTCGTTTCCCAAAAGGTTCTAGAAAGGGAGAAAAATCACATCGAAGGATTCTCCCCCGAGGTCGCCTGGGTTACTAGAGCGTAAGGTTTACCCACATGGTTCTTGTTCGTCTCTGATGGTCCCCATCCAGTGGCCAATCCGAACTTGAGGAACACATCGCTATTCGCCCGACATCCGAGACCGCCATGTATCCTTGTGAGGACGCAGACAATTCTCCCGATCGGTTTGTACTGAAGTCCTACAGATTATTCCAAATGGATTAAGAGTCATAGGGACCTGCCATTGAAACTGAACCAATGGAACAGTGTCGTTCGATGGGAATTTAAGAGCCCCCGTATGTGTACCTCGTGCGTTTTGCGGCGAATTTCTGATCGATGTCGCCACAGAGCCGTTCCTTCGGACCCGAGAGTTCCTGTGGCAGGAAGGCCATACCGCTTACCTCACGCGTGAAGAGGCGGACAAGGAAGTCCTAGAAATCCTTGACCTCTACCGCCGTGTATACGAGGAACTGCTCGCGGTTCCCGTTATTCCTGGTGTCAAGTCCGAAAAGGAGAAATTTGCTGGTGGTCTCTACACCACCACCGTCGAAGGGTTCATCCCCACCTCTGGTCGTGGTATTCAGGGCGGCACCTCTCATTGCCTTGGAACCAACTTTTCCAATCCGAATATGTTCGATATCTTCGTAGAGGATCCCAATGATCCCGTCGGTAAGAGCAAGATCTACGTCTGGCAGAATTCTTGGGGTCTTTCAACCCGATCTATCGGTGTTATGGTCATGGTTCACGGCGATGACCAAGGCCTCGTCCTTCCGCCAAAGGTTGCTTGCATTCAAGTCGTCGTCGTGCCTTGCGGTATCACTGCGAAGACGACCGACGAGGAACGCAAAAGAATTAACGACAAATGCGAAGAAATCGCTCAGAGCCTTCGTGGTGTCGATATCCGCGCAAAGGCCGATCTGCGCGACGGCTACACCCCTGGCTGGAAGTTTAACGACTGGGAGCAGAAGGTAAAACCTAATATTTACCAAAGGATTACGTGATAGTTACTCAATCAAAAACAGGGTGTCCCCCTCCGGCTCGAGATTGGTCCCCAGGATATTGCCAAGAACCAGACACTGACTGTTAGACGGGATACTGGAAAGAAGGACCCCGTATCACTCGAAGGATTGCCGAACACGGTGTCCGCTCTCTTAGAGGTCATTCAGAAGGATCTATTCACCCGTGCCAAGGATACCTATCAAGAACGACTAAAGGCCATCACGAAATGGGAAGATCTCGTGCCCGCTCTCGACAACAAGAATGTTGTCGTCATGCCTTGGTGTGAACGCGAACAGTGTGAAGATGATATCAAAGAGAGGAGCGCCAGGGCGTGAGTACCCTCGGTTTCGTCAATGCTGAGAAGATGGCTGAAACTCGCATCTCCCTCAGCGCTGAACCCACAGATGAACGCGCTCCATCGGCGGGTGCGAAATCTTTGTGTATTCCCTTTGACCAGTCCAAGTGGGACCCCATCGAACCCGGGAAGACGAAGTGCGTGGCGTGCGGACAGGACGCGAAGCGCTGGACGATGTTTGGAAGGTCATATTAGGTACCCTATAGTCCGAAAAATCCACCATCATCATCATCGCCATCATCAAACGATTACAGTAGTGTAGAGCAAGTGTGGTATACTCGTAAGCGAGGATTTCGCGGCTCTTTCCCGGGTGGCTAAACACCAAAACCTACAACACCAAACTGGCTCGAGAAGTATGGATACGAGAAAAGGATCAGGCAAAAAGGTCCACAATAATCGTCACGATGCCGAGAACTATGTCAGGAGGGCGGTGCAGCGAGGGGGAGTATGGTTAACTCGAAGGGGATAATCAGTCATTGGGGTGGACTTACTTATCTCGACGCCAATCAACGCGATGACGATCCGCTCCAGCCTTTCGGCATGCTGGCTGGAGACCGACTCCTTTAGGAGCTGTAGCATGTCTTGGAGTACCTGTAGGACGCAGAACGGTTAGGGTGTTGGGTGGGTGCCTACGAACTTCTGATCGAACTGACTTGAACTCGGGTGTTTAGGAGGTTGATCCGCTGGGGAATCTCCAGGTAACTCCTGGCGGCGTCATAGAGGGGATGGAGATCAGGGTACGTCTGGCACGGTCGATGGACATTATCGGCTTAGTTTTTGAAAGCTTTCCCCTGAGTGAGAATCACGTACCCAAAAAACCTCCTAAACAAGGTTTCAATGGAGAACGGAGGGGAAACGTAAATCTGTCAGGAGCCGAAACGGACGAACAAGGAAGGAGGTTCATACGGGGGAATCCAGAACGGAGCCAACCGTATTGAGATTCGTCCTGAGGAGGAAGAGTTCACCAATCTGGCGCATGATTTCTGTAAAACGAAGAGAAGGGCAATTATGATCTCTCGTTAGTGGTGATGGGGAAAATGATGGCGATTGCATTAGTGGCGTAGAATGGGAGAAGGGTCGGCGAAAAGGGAGCGGGGCCGGTCGTCTTATTAGGTTTATGGATTTCTAACCTTTGTGCGGCATCCCGATCTTGCCCGTTTCGCTGATTATCTCTGGTATGTCCTTGGTCTCTTCTATCGTCGTCGAGATGACCGATTCAAACTGCGCTTCACATCAGTGGAGGCAGGAGCGGCGGGGTCACACAGCCTCTGACCAATGATATCTTGACCGACTGTGCGAGCGCGTGTGATAGTGACAGTTTCGTCCTGGGAAAGTCAGCGGTGGGGTGGGACGAACCGCAAACGGCTCCTCACATGTAGCTGGAACCTTTTCGTAAGGTGATTACGTCGTTGTATATCCTACTCGGAAAACGTCAACCACTGCGAGCCTCTGCCGTGAGGCGGGGACGGACCTGCTATAATTCGCATAGTAGAAATTAAGGTCCTCCATTTCAATACCATCCGGGGCTGCCCATTTGGTTAGCGCATCCAGACGGGCGAATGATGATCGATGTTTCAAGGGCGTAGCGAAGCCTGAAGCCAGTAACCGAAAGGGACTTAAACCCGAAACTCACCCAGTCGCTCGACTTCAAATCGTTTTCTGAGAACACGGGAGTGAATAATGCGCAGGGCGGAAGGGAAGAGACGTTCATACATCGAAGAGAGGAAACGTTTCTCCTCTGGCTCCGTCATGCCCCAGATTACGACCGTGCCGTACTCGAACAAGAATATATCGGCCTGGCTGGGGGTCTCGGTGAACTTTGTGGAACGCTTTCGAATGTAAGGAGACGAGCCGTTCTCCGTCAGAAGATCAGGTGTTCCCAGGAGATCTCCGGTCGGAGGGATCTCGGTGCCTTGGCTGGTTTGTGGAATAGTGGGCTTGTATGAATAGGGGGTATAAATCACCTCATCTATGAGGTGAGGATTCGTGCGGTACGTTTCTCGTCGCGCGTTGAAAAATTTCATCAGATCCTGAAAGCGGTAAGAGCTGCACAGTGGGGTGTTAGCCTCCGACCTCATCGGCTTACGATCCAAGTTAATCGCACCTGGCCGTTGCGTAGGCTGTGACCCTAGGGAGCTGTTTGATACGCTTCTTCGTTAGTCTGCGAGCATCCCTACGGGCTGTGCCGGCAGGTATGAGGTCCAGTTGGTTGTAGACCTGCGCGATATGACGTCGATGTTCTTGTCATCAGAGGGGGATGATTGATACACACACCTCAGCGTCAGCCTCCGGTTCATCCTCGGCCTCGTCGTCGCCTTCTTCTTCGCTCTCGCTGCTTTCGGTGCGACTTTGAGACATCGTGAGGTCGCGAGCGACACGTGGGGATTTCGGGCCAGTCGATGGCTCCGGCTGCTCGGGAAGCACTTTGAGCTTTCCGGCCGTCTTCGTCGTCCTGTTTGGGCCGCGGGGCTTTGTCTCAGCTACGCTTTCAGTCGACCTGGACTTTGGGGGTTGCTGGGATGCCATGCCTCGTTGCCGGTGCCGAGGGGTAGGAGTGTGCGGGAGATGAAGCTGAGGCAGGGTTAAGGTTAGAATTCGATCACCGGCCGCAACGTGTGATTCTCGATTACATTTCCGACCAGCACCTCATTTCCACCCGCCGCCCCCGCAGGCGTGTGCCCTCGACTTTGTCTTGAATCCCCGTCCGAATTCCCGGGACTGCTTCGAAAGGGGTACTGAATGTCTGTCAACTCCGCCGCTGAAAGCCACGGTCAAAATTATTACTAGTGAGCTGTCCGGATTCGCCTGGTGGCAGCCACACGTTGACCTGCGCACCTTAGCTCCGTGCTAAACCTCCCTCCTGCCGCATCCGACTATGAGATTAGGGATCGCTACCGCCAGCTATCTGTCCAGTATCACCCCGACAAACTACGTGACGAGTCCACAAGGGAAATAGCTTCGAAGCAGTTCCTGAAAATCCAAAAGGCATATCAAGGCATGTCCGTCTTCATCCCATCAAGCAACACCGTCTCAAACCCCATCGGGTATTTACCGTAATTAACGTCCTTCCAGTCTTGTCAGATCCGTTTCTCCGGTGCGTACTGTTAACACTGAGACTATTTTGATCAGCTCTCACAGTGCCACCCGACAGCATCGTGTACGACACGCTAGGTAAGGTCTCTCCCTCGTGTTTTACCATTCTCGACAACGCGTTGCCCTCATACGCCGTACCCCCGTTCTCACCTCAATACCATTTCTGGACGCCTTTGTCCGAGCGTTCGAGAAAGCGTTCTGATCGTGACTGTACCACATCCGAAGCCCGCAGTCCACCCCAATCCTTCTTAATAACTCTACGCTACCCTGTTAAACGATCTAATGCACCATTCAGGTGAAGATGGTCTACAAATCAAGCTCCCCGAAGGCCTGAATGAACGGCCAGTCGAAGACGTTCGTACCCTCGGTAGAGCCTTCCGCTGAATTGAAAAAGAAAACTCAGTCCCCATCCCTTTGTCAGATCAAGTCCGAACTCGTATCGATGAAACGTAATGTGGAAGCCCGAAAACTGGAGCAGGTTGTGCGGCCCACCAATAGACTTAGCCTGGGAGTTGATGCGACCTCCTTGTTCCAACGTGATCACGAGTACCCCTCCGATTCGCCCTTCGATGCCGCTTTGAGCAGGATTCGCAGCGTCAACCTTTTCAATGTTGGCCTTCGGCACAGTCTGCAGGCAAGTGCATTATCGTTCAATCGTGTTTGACAAAAAGTGTTCATTTTTCCGAAGCATGTGATTTCGGAAAAGACGCGTGCCAGGCTGACCAGCGTGGTAGCCCTGAGACCCACGTTGGGTGGGAACGCGGGGAAAGGACGGATGCATATCGTTGGCTCGGTAGGACATTCATATTCGCCACGGCTAAACTTCGAGGTCAGCACGAGTTTTAGTTGATGTGGCCTCGTGTGGTCGCTGAGTTGTTCCTCCGCCCCAGTTTTCCGCTCCGCTCCTGGCGCGGCCTGCGTTAACTTGCAAAGCGAACTACACCGACGAGGTGAACGCAGTCCGGGCCCAGACCCGCATCGCCGCCTGGTCGTTATCTTTAGGGAAGGGCGTGGTCCCACCATGGTCGTTGACGTACTCGCGAAGGCTGTTTCCGGATTCGGGTACGCAAGGTGTGCTAACCCTAGACGCGTTGTCCGCCTCACCGTCGCTCTCGGTGAATGCAATCGTTCCGAAAAATTTTGACTACACCCCAAAAGCTAATTCAGAAGGGGATCCCTCCGAAGGTGACCCCTCCACGAGTCTTCTATCGGGGTATGCGTTGGTAAAAGGGACTAGCTTTTACTCCCTCGGTGTCTCCTTCTCCGGATTGATGAGTGGGATCAGGTCGGAGTTTGGGATTATGTTCAGCAGACTCGCACTGGATCTGCGTATCGGTGGCACGCTAGCAGTTCTGGGCCTGACGTATTGGATTTCTGGAGCATGGAACTCGTCGGACCAGCGAACTGGAGTGCAAGCCAACATCAACTCGAGCCCGGAGGGAGTGGCTTTGACCATCGAGTACGCCAAGCTCTTTCCTTTTCGTTTCCTGTCCATCTCTCGCGTCAATTCGCTAACCACATGGGCACTCTGGAACAGCTTACGCTACTTCGGGCAGAGCCTGCATCTCCCCATTGTGCTATCAGGAGAGCACGAGCCGCAATTGGCCCTTTACACAAGCGTGGTCCCGGCCCTAGTCCTCCTTCTCGGTTACCATCTCATCTATCAACCGAGACAGCAGAGGAAACGGGTTGCGTAAGTGGCCAAGTTTATCCCTTGAGACGACGGGGGACAACTCGGTTAACGGTCTGGCTCAATAAGGTATAAACAAAGGCTCCGGGGGGAGGTAAAAATCTCACCCGAATATCGCGAGGCACTGGAAATTGAGAGGAGTGTTCTACGGGGTGTCGCTCGCCGGCATACTGATGCGGAACGGAACGTTGACGGTAAGGGGACAGACTGATTCAATTGCACCCGGACGTCGAGACCTGATCCTGGACCACTTATTTTTCCCCCCCCCAATCACTGGATGTTCTAGGTCTCGTGATCGAGAAGGCGAATTACGGTTGCTCGTTGGAGGAAGCTGAGGATCTGATTATCGATGTGACGACGGCGGTGCAAGCGTTGGTCAACAAGAGCCAACTGTATATCCCGGGGAGACAGACCAAGGTTAATCCATTTTTGAATTGTTGGAAAGCGGTTGTTGGAAAACTGATGGACCCCGGGCCGCACGTTTAGACTGGTCTCCAGGGTTTCTGCGACCCAGCACCGAACTTGCCTAAAGTGCTCAGGGTTTGGTATTCATTCCGAGGACGGAGGCATTACGCTGAAGTCGACGATTCATTGGCCCTGGTGCTGCCATTGGAAGGTGAGAATGATGTCTTTTTTTTTTTTTCCTTCTAGAACGCGGCGAGGCTGATGGACAAACAATCCAGACCACCTGGTAGAATAGGAAGGGGCTGGACTGTGAAGGAGAATGAAGTCGGAGCGCGCCCTGGGTGGTGGGGATGATGGGGAGGGTAGTCGGGGCCCTGGATTTTGGCAATGAACGTGAGTGTACATTCCAAGGGGAATGATTGGAACAAAGAATTGCGTAAGATGGGAGAACTGAGACCGCGTTCAGAATTCTTAAGTGGTTGTCAAGTATGAATACGTCATATACGGGGATTGAGGAATAGTTGGTGGAGGAGGGGCGGGACGGTAACCACGTGGAAGGATTAGAATGGATTTGATACAGGGGCGCAGATTAGATTCAAGATGGGCGATCCATCGGGACGAAACTTCCAAGAGAGGATTGGCTTGCAGAATGTAAATGGTCCGTGCACGGACGTAAAGAGGACCGCATAAGCTGCCTGATAACCGGAGGGGAAGGGCAGCATTCGCACGAGCGGTTCCAAGCACCCGAAGCTTATTCTTTCTCACAAACAACAAACCGTCTGATCGCCGCCTCCAAGCGCGCGCGCCCCCGAAAAATCATAAATAAGTATATGTATATTAATTCTACGATCACTTCGGCTATTTCCATTTCCTGATGGCTCTCTCCCTCCCTCTTTTCCTTTTTCGTTTCATCAAAACGCAACCGGGCTCCAATCTTGGAAAAAACTCTAAACTCGTTTAAAAACAACGGCGGTCGGTTATTCTCTTCCGTTCCCCCCTACTACCCTGTCCTCTTCCTTCCTTCCAATGTACCAGCAACCAACCTTGTCCGGTGTCCACGTCCGTTCCATACGCGACGCCCTCCATATCTTTTATGCCGTTGCCAGGCATGTCCTCCCAATCATCTCTCGTCGCTTAGATCCGGACGAGAGAAAATCTATCGCCCCTGGAAATGTATACGTATGGGAGGAGCGCAGCGCTAATTCCGACGCTGCGGGGTTAACCATGGAACGATGGTAAGTTCTCTTTTCGCTCGTCCTCGTCGTGTCCTCATGCATATCGCCCCCTCCCCAGGACTGATGGCATGACTTGGGGTCCAAGTCGAGTTCGAGACGTACGAACCTTCGAGAGCTCCCTGTGCGGATCCTCGCCTCATCTCTTGTTCTCCCGCAGGAATTCTTGTACTACGAGCCCCGCGAGAACGATAAGCACCTGAGCGCAACCCTCAACAACATTCTCCAGCGGCCCAGGCGTAATACGCCCAAGCTCGTCAAACAGACGTACAGTGTGGTAAGCTCTCGGGTGACATTTGTCACGGAAACGAACCGCCACTAACGTTTTTTGGGGTGCTCTAGTTCGTTAGCTTACCCGAGGATCGACCTCTTGGTATCCAGCGCAAGTGGCACATAAGTAAGATGCCACGCTCTCCCCGTTCTCCGCGGACTAGCCGCTGAACCTGTTCGACCAGCTGCCTACTGGAGTCAGGAGACGGTCGACAACTTGAAATCCGTCTCGGAAATCCCAGGCGTGGGGGACGTTCCGGTCCCAACAGGCTGGTTCAAGAGTGCTCGGGCGGCAAAGACGCGGAAACATGAACCACAGGGCGAGCCGCCAGCCCAAACGACTTTCTCCCTGACGAAAACGACGACTGCGGCCCATCATGCCCCTCGACCCTTTGGTAATTCGCCAGCTGGATGTCCGCCTTATGAGAACCTTCACGTGTTCCCCTGTACATTTGACACACCGTCATCATCAAAAGAAGAGCCGATGTACACGCCCTCTCCATCCCACCCATACCACCAACACGAGTCCCGTTATCAATCTGCTTCCCCCTCACTATCTCAATCATCGGCCACTTCGTCAGACGACGCATCACCGCCCCGATCGTATCCACTGACTCCCCCCCACTATCCGTCCCACTCCTCTCTCGAACTCGTCCCGCTCAGCTATCTGGAGAAAACGGTGGCGATGCCGAGAAACTCGATGGACGAGCACCTATTACAACAGCTGGCGTCCCTGGCGCCGCTGAGGCCCTCTCCTGGGGACTTTGGATACTTGACACCACCCCCATTCAGAGGCTAGACCGGGTGTCATGAGTCGTTATCTATGGCTCATAAACGTCACTCGCCCCCGGTTTCGTAATCGGTTTCGCGGAACCCGGATGACGGTGAGGTGTAGGCTTGGATTTCTGGACACTGGTCAGTCAATCGGTTAGACGACCATACAAACCCGGGTATTAGGATGCCCATTCTATACGGGCTGAGGCCTTCATTTGATCTCTATTGTCGGCTGTTGTAATTTCTGGAGGGGAGGCTCCATTACGTCTCGATTGCTTATTACCTCCTCGGTCCCTGGGGACTCGGAGTGGGGTGACAAGGGGTCATGGGCATACAATGGAGCTTTGGCCCTCGGCCTTTGACGTTGTTTTTGTATTATACTCGGCTGTTACATTTGATAGGCAGAACGTACGGGCAGTTATGTGGAGATACATGGTAAATATGCGCGCATGATCCTGAAATGTATCTGTAGTTGGGATTGACCGTATGATGAACGGGAGGGGAGATTAAAGAAAGACGATCGGAGAGTGGAGAGGGGAACCGAGGTTGTTTAAAATAGGCAAAACGAAGGGATGGAGAGGACATGGGGAGATGCCAAGTGGAAAGAGGATCTGGTCGGACGCGTCACGTTACGAGGAGGACCGGTCCCTCTGTGTGTTTTGTAATGGGGCGTAGTTAGTATTTCCATCAATGACACATCGAACGCCACCATCAACGCAGCCTTTTCCTCTGTTCCAGGGCCCGTAATCCGAATGCTACCATACTAAGAGAGGACTGTATTATAGATCTCACATGCTTCACGGTGTACGTACAGGAAGAAGGGCATGAGTCGATGTAGCGACTCAGTTTGGAATTGTAGGGCGAGACAGGCGGTATGAACTTTTGACATCGACCGGTCGGTCGTCGGAGAAGGGACGAGGCTGGGTGGCGTCAAGGGAACTCGCTGCATGCAGGTACGCACACACCGGTTCACGGCAGAAGGTCACTGGCCAGGAAGCTTCAGCCTCTCAACTAGGGCGATCGAAGTCCCACGCTAATTGCGGAAGCAAATCATATCAAAATGTTAACCCACGCCTCCGACCCCCTCCTGATGCCATGATGGGCTCATGTCCTCTCGGTGGTTTTTATTTCCCACTTCTCCCTCTCCCCCTTCCGGCATCCCCTCTGTTTTTACACATCTTTATTCATCTCGCTTGCTTCGCTTCCTTACTTCCGGACAGCTTTGGCCCGGTTCAGGGCACAATGGGAATAAGAGGGGAAGGGGAACACCCGTCATATGACGAGAATATTTATATATATATCTATTATATGATGATTATGATTATCCAATCCGCCGGGTATCCTGTAATGTACATCCAGATGCTTCAGGCCCAACTCTGGCTGTTCGACACCCGAAGGGCTATCACGCCGTTCGCGTAAGGCGTAGCGCGTGGCGTTTTGTATGTAGCCGCATGATGATGGTTGTTGCGGTGCGAACGAGCGGAGGCGGGGGAAATTTCTCTCAGAGGGGCTGGGGGAGATGGAGGGGGGGGGAGGGAGGGCAGGGGTCCTTGGTGACCAACCCGGTTACATGATTCGTTCCCAGAGGCGCGTCAGATCCCAGGGAGGAGGTCGACATCTGTGTAATCGTCTCGAGTCAAGTACCTCGACATGCTGCAACACGTGGGAAATGCAGTAAGTGAATAGAGTTCCGGGTGGATCACCGGTGCCGCGCCGAACCTGTTTCGTGCTTTTCTGTTCAACGCCATCATCGGATGACCGCAACCCACGCACAGTCTCGGGACTTTTTCTTGGATAGCCTTGTTTTCGTACACTGTTCTGCCCGGAGGGGGTTAAAAGTGGGCGAAGAGAATTTTGATCAGATCGTGACGATAGGGCGACCCACGTCCGCTAGCGTGCGAGCTAGAGCTCAAGGCTGTTTCCATTTTTCCAAGGTTATATACGGTTTTTGTTTCACGGTGGCCCGACCCCCTCGTACACATATACTTGGGGAGGGAACCCGGGACCGTGGGTTCCGGGCGTCCGCCGCGCATGTACCGAGAACGCGAACTATCTCTCCCCACTAGCACGTCATCCCAAAAACGTCGTCCTCTCCTCTTCCAGGTAAGGTTTCCAATTTCATCCGATTACGCGCCCATGAAACATTCCGTTTGACAGCGGCAGCGAAAAGAAAGAATAAAGGGAAACGGAAGAATAAAAAAGAAACGAGTCCGGACGTCGTTGGGCCTTTCATCATCATCATTATTATCATCATCGTCCTCATCATCATCATCGTCCTCATCATCATCATCGTCGTCTTTCATCATAATCATAATATCATGGCACATCACGCATCATGGCATCATGCATCGTCCTTTTCTTTCTTTCTTTCTTTTTTTTTTTTCATTTCATTCTTCATTTTAGGTTCATTTATACAGGGTTCAGAGGTAGAAGGGGGGGAGGCAGGGTCATATGGATACGAATTTCACACGAGTATAGAGGCGTTAGACGACCGGATGTACGTGATAGGAATAAAGTACGTCTTCCGGTCGTCCGGTTTCAGCGGAATGCGGGAAACCCAAAACGAGAGAGGTGTGGGATGGAGAGCGCGCTGAGCCGAGGAATCAGACCGCGCTTGGCTGCGGTGCTATTCATATCCATAAGCATATTCATAATACGGAGAGGTCAGGTGAGGAATGGTCAAAGCTAGGGTCAAGCCGGAAGGAAGGGGGGGAGAGCATGCAAGTAGGGGAGGATGCGTCATCTGGAACCACCTTGTTAGGGATGGGAAACGAGCGAGCGAGAGTGGGACTCGGATCTGGAATAGCTCGAGACCCTGTCCATCTCTGGATACCAAGTACACGAAGACCGTTTAGCGTGGGCCACTCTATCATTCTTCCCCTCCCTACATACGTTTACTTTTTTGTCGGATCAGAAGGGCGCGGTGGATGATCTGGAGATGAACAGAATCCGACTGTTCGGGGGAGAGGACCCTGAGGTCAGGGTGCACGCAATGAATCCCAGTCAAGTCACTCCAAGCGTCGTGTCTCCATTCGGTCCAACCGGCCCTGCATGTCGTGTCTATAGATATGCATACATGCATGCATTCCTCTCTCTAGACTCTCTCTCTCTTTGCGTACGTAGCACCGGAAGGACCTCAGCGCGTTTCATCTTTTCATGTTTCCCAACAAAGCGTCCTTTCCGTACTTTATTTTCATGTACCACCAAACGGCCCCGAGGCGCCACACAGTTACGGAACCCGGTGCCAAATCGATCCCCCCTTACGATATGAACCGCATATGTACCGACGCTACGCAAAAACAAAAACAAAAACAAAAAGAGTGGCAGCAGGCCCGCTCTACCGCCTATACGTCTTTATTTGCTCATTACCATATCGTGTAGCCCTACAGAGACCCTAGAAGTCACGGGTGTGTACGGTACGTGTGAAACCCCCTCCCCTCCCTCTCTCGCTTTGCACACCCCCGCTAGGAAACTGGGGCGGTCCCCCGGTCGCGTTGCCCTGGACGATTGTTACGGCAAAACCTTGTCATCGCCACCCCTTATTCAATATGGGGATAAACCAACTCCGCAGAAGGGAGAGATCGTTACGTGTACTTTACAACCTCTTACCATTAAGCACTTACTTGGTTTTTTTTCGGTCTATATAGAAACCAGCCAGTCCCGGCAAGAGGCTTATCTGACAGGCGGGAGCGATAGACTCAAATCGACAAAACCTGCCCGGCGGAACGGCCACTCGGAACAGTCTGATAGAGTATGCGAAACATTGATGTCCCTGCGAGCCGAACGTTCCCGTCGAAAAAAATTGGGCGCGCACGGAGATGCCGGACCTATCTGACGCCCTGACCTCTCTCTAATCGTCCAATCCCCCCTCTGCCCTTCCCCTCTCCCTTCGGCTTTCCCCCGATGCGGGCAATTATAAGCGAAAGAGAGAGAACGAAGCGAAGCGAACCGTCGTTGGGCTCAAAAACGTAAAACTCAGCTCGGTCTGATCGATGACGAACGGGGGTGTGTGCGCATTCCCTCCCCTTTGTCCCTAAATTAGAGTTTAGAGGTCGCCTGCATCCGCCCTCCCTTCTGTCCCCCTGCCGCGATCCTCCACCGATCCAACCCCAATCTCTCTTGACGTGTACCGTCTCGGCCATCGGTGTGGGATATGTGCTAAATAATATAATCACCATAACCTCGGTTTTTCTGAGTGTCTATCCATATACAACGTCGACAAATCAAAATCTGGACCACTAGTACGTCTTCTTCTTTTCGTCCACAGACAGCCCACCTGGGCCCATGTTCACGAGCAGAATCAGCCCGCCCACAATCGCTGTCAATTTCGTCAGTAAGCCGTCCACACCGCCAGGCACGTTTGTGAATCTTACAAAGGGTCTGGAAGAAGTCGTATCTGGATCATGCGTCAACAACAATGTCATCCTACGTGACCAACAGAACACTCACTTTAAGAAATCGCGTTGAGGGTGAGCGGAGTGAACGCTCCACCAGTTATTTGCAAACACGTTGAACACGCTCAGGATAAGGACGAGGAAAGCGGCCGACCACTTGGCTTTGAATCCAACAGCAACCATCCCGCATGCACCCAACCCAATGACCGACACAAACACTCGTCCGATGCTCCACTGTCCTTGGATGATGAATCCCAAAAAGAGGAAGATGAGCAAGACGCGACCTGCGAGAAGGAAGCTGGCGATCCCCGTTAGAAATTATCCCATTGATGCTGAATCGGTGACTTTTCCTCACTATTTCTTCCGGTCGTTCTCGCTGATGGTTGGAAGTCCGGCAAACGGAGTTCTTCGTGTGATCATAGAGTCACTAAAGACCATGAACAATCCACCAATGACGCTCAAGTTGCGCAAGAAGAAATTGAGGTCGAAAATGAGGCCGTAACCGAATCCTTGGACGATGACAACGCCGAGAAGTCCGCCGATAGCAAATTCCGTGTGTTTCTTGGTGATAACGGCAGTGGAGCCGGCAAGCATAGTCTGAACGTCCGTAAGGTCATCCGCCGGACGCATGCAAATCGAGTTGGGAATTACGCACCATGACGTTGAGGAGCAAGAACAGGTGCGAGATTCCCCAAGGAAAGCTGCGGTGTCTAGAAACGCGGAAATGACCCTTGAGAGCACGCGCGAGGGAGCTTTAAAGTCCTAAAACTCACTTCTGCAAATACCAGAGCTGGTCACCCCACTGCGTGAGGATACGTATCGAGTCCTCTAAGAACGTCACGACAATCAGGAACCGCCCAATCGCAGGCAAATAAGGTTTGAGAGGCTGCGTGTAGATTTCGACGTTGTCCTCGACTGTTTTGCCCAACTGGCGGGCTTTTTCGAGAGGGTCATCTGGGTTAGCGGCGCGGAAGCCCGACGACGGTGGTCGGTTATTCGACAATCCATGAGGGTCCGGTGAATAACCTCCTCTGCCAGCAGGTCGGGCAATGTTGATTCTGGACGTCATGTCGAGACAACTGTTCGAAGGAAAACTCCAAGGTAGAAGGTGAAGGAGAGAGAGTGAATGTGATGTCGGGCGCTTTTCGACAGAAGACTGTAGACGTGGCGATTGCGAGCCCACGTGGCCGGCAAGCACCACATCAAGGTGACTTACCGTTCGCTGAGTATTGTTCATCGGCCACCGGCCATCTCTCAACGTAACGGTAGAAATAAGGCGGTGTATTCCAAGATCCGCTGAAATGTAATGTAACGCTATTAACCAGATATCTAAACGGGCAGGACGGTGTCGAATATGACATCCCAGAGTTTGCCTATGGTCGAAAAGTTAGTTTGTCGCAGAGCACGCAAGGGTATGTCGGAGACGCACTCGTAACGCCGAAGCCCAACTCGTAGTTTTTGTAGTGATGCGCAAGGTGATACTTCTTCACTTCCCTCAGGTAAGCCGGAAGTTTTGTGTGGTGCAAAGCGTAATGCGTGCAGTCGTAGAAGACGTCTGTGGGCTGGTGAGAAAACAGCACGATCGGATTGAGAGGGCACTCACAATACGTGAAGGACCCTGCAATGATACAGTTGGCCCACGGAATGGGGAAGAGTAAATAAGCCAATCGCGTGAACGGGTACGACAACACCGATAAAAGGAGAGGCGGCATCACCAGTCGCAACCTAGTTAAAGTTAGAGCAAGCCAACGCCCTGAAATTAAGCCTCCACTTACGGGTCCATGGGGAGATAGTGATGGACACCGTGCATCAGGAAATGGACCATAAGGAACATGGGGTGATCCGGAAGATAGTAGTCGACGTGGAAGAGGAACCTGTGCATAGTATACTCAATGAAGGTAAAGAAAAAGTTTCCAAAGATGTATAATGGAGCTGCTTTAAGAATAGTGGCGAGCGAAACCGAGGAAATAAGCGACAGGGGGAGAAGGGGGCTCTCAGTGAAGGGGGGCAAAGACTGCTCAAGTTGGACGATTCCCCTGCAGAGCATATACCCAGCAAACGGCAGCCAGAACAACGGAATGATGTACCACTCGGTCTTGGTGAAAACCTAGAGTACGGGTTAATGCACCTTTCGAAGGTTCAGTCTCAAAGCGGGTGCACCTCTAAATAATTGGGGCCGAATAACCTAGCGGACTGCACGACATGGCGGGGTTGGTGGATCTGTTGGAGGTAGTACGACTTGGAGAAGTTCGCGTAAAGGAACTGGGCCAACAAAGGTCGTCTGAGGTCCAGGAACTGGTTCTTCTCGTAATCCGTTGAGACGTCCGTTTCGTCAGGTTGGAAGTTCTCGGATGGAACCCAGTTCTCGTCAACGATTCCAGCATTGGCTCCCAACCGTCCAACGAGGAACTCGCTAAGCATGTTATATGCGGAGTCCGAGTGGTCGTGTTCAGCGGAATCTTTCATGATTTCACCGACATCCTTTCCGGCATACTTGAGGATGAGGTCGTCACCTCCGGGATGATCTGCGAGGAACTTGGTCACGTCATAGACCTTTCCATCGCGAGTGACCCAGCAGCTGTTGAGAGACCCGTGCTCTTCGACGTCCTCGGAGGTGAAGATGCGGATTCGCTTCGTGGGCGACATCGACTGCGGGGTTACGGTGACGGAGGAGACGAAAGGGATACCACAAGTAATCGGCCGACGGCAAACCTTGTTTTAATTCGGGGTGGTGCGATTTAGGCTTAGGTAAGCCCAGCCGGATTCGACCTAGGCAGGTCGAGGAAGAGACATCGAGGTCTTCCATGACCGTCTCTTAGCAGTCCACTAATGTTCTCGCTGACGACTGCAACGTTGCACCCGTGTTTTCATGTCTCGGATAGCTCTCCATAGAGAATAAAAATAACGTTTGTCAAGCGCGAAAGATCAATCAAAAAATACTCTTTTCTTCTACCCACGACCTCTTACAGCTATGACAAAGTACATCCTGGTCTCTGGAGGTGTCGTCAGTGGTATTGGGAAGGGTGTAATCGGTATGGTTCACCTGCAGAGTCTCCAGGACGCTATCTTTGCTTCAACTCCAACCATGCCCCCCTCCAGCTTCCTCTACGGGCCTGCTGCTCAAGATGGTCGGTATGAAGGTCACGTCCATTAAAATCGATCCCTACATGAACATAGATGCGGGAACTATCCGACCCCAGGAGCACGGTGCGACCAGGAAAGAGCCTTTCCACTTCTAGCAATCCTGATGTCGAGGTTCCGCAGGTGAGGTGTATGTCCTTAACGATGGCGGAGAGGTCGATTTGGACCTTGGAAACTACGAGCGATACCTGGACATCACCCTCTCGCGCGATCACAACATTACGACAGGAAAGATCTACAGAGAGGTCATCGAGAAGGAGGTTCGTGTCCCCCGTCTCAATGAAATCTCTGGCGCCTTACATCCCCACTAGCGCCGTGGGGACTATCTCGGGAAGACCGTGCAGGTGTGACTGTATCTTAATGTGAAGGGATGCGTCCGGCTAAAACGCCCACAAGATTGTGCCTCATGTTACAAACGCGATCCAAGACTGGATCGAACGCGTTGCGAAAATCCCTGCCGACGAGACGGACGAGGAATCCGATGTCTGCATCATTGAGGTATCTCCTCTGCAAACCGTAA